>Ga0207939_1000487_pt1 | contig 11690 bp, 27 predicted proteins | sample LakMenEpi02Jun12_FD_150663 | JGI IMG/M metagenome (GOLD analysis project Ga0207939, IMG submission 150663) | Freshwater microbial communities from Lake Mendota, WI - 02JUN2012 deep hole epilimnion (SPAdes) | ecosystem: Environmental > Aquatic > Freshwater > Lentic | place: Lake Mendota, Madison... | reverse complement strand
CTCATGTTGTGTATATCATGGGTAATCACGAGCATTATGATTTTGATATTGCTAAAACATATGATAGATTAAAAGCTGAGTTAGCTGACTTACCTAATATTCATGTATTAGAAAAAGAAACATGGGAACATAATGGTTTTACTTTTGTTGCTGGTACATTATGGACTGATATGAACAAAGGTGATTCACTTACCTTGTGGCATTGTGGTAAGGCGATGAATGACTTTCGCTTAATTACAAATAGCAATCGTATGGTTCAACATAAGAAAAATGTTTACCATGAGAATGAGCAAAACGAAGATGGCACTTTAATTGTTAAATCTGTGGATCATTATCAGTCGCCTTCAAGATGGTCAGCAGAAGATTGTGTGGAAGACCATAAGAAAATGTTAGATTACATTAACATTGTAACACAAGACAAGTCAAAATGTTATGTAGTAGTAACACACCATGCACCAACACCATTGAGTATTCATTCTCATTATAAAAATGATTATCTAATGAATGGTGCCTTTGCTTCTGATTTGTCCGAGTTTATTATGGACAGGCCACAGATTAAATTGTGGACTCATGGACATATGCATGACCCATCAGATTATCTTGTAGATGAAACTAGAGTGGTTTGTAATCCTCGTGGTTATCATGGTTATGAACAGAGAGCAAAAGAATTTAAGTTAAAATATTTGGAAATTTAAATGAGTGATTATACGCCTGATAGATGGCTTGTAGTAAAGATTACAACCGATAAAGAAACACTATACAAGGTATTTGCCTGTTGGTATGGCGGACTTGGTGGCTCTGATTCGTGGCAATTCAATAGCGGTATTGTTAAAGTTGAATTGGCAGATAACTATTATGAATTTCATGGTCACTCTGGATCGGTATATCGTTGTCATAAGAATTGTTATGGCACCAATGGTTATGGCGGCAGTGTGTTAGCAAACTTTATTGATAAGGCAGATTACAAAATTGAAATACTGCCTGAGAACACAAATTGGAGAGAGTTGAATTATGCCTGTGAGGTATAGTACCAACTGGATGGGCCCAATCAATAAGCAATGGTATGATGACCGTGGCCTAGAGTTATGGACTTATTCAGCTGGTCGTATTGATTGTCGTGGCGAAGATTTAGGACCATATGGTGATGAGATTGGTTTATCACCAATGCTTACTGAAGATTGGAATCGGTTTGGTAAATGGTTAGAAACCTTTGAAACTGATGCCATGTGGAATTTAAAAGATTTAGTTGAATTATATGAAAGAAACAATCCAAAAATTACTTGGGCTGTAGGATACGAATAATTAAATGACGATATACTTAAATGATGACCGAGATTATTCCGAAGTAGTTGAAGGATGGTTGCGTGAATTTATTTGCACAATGGATGATGGTCACTTACGGCCTGGCGATGATTCTGGTGATTCGCCATTTGGTGTAAAAATTATATTTGATGGATATGGAGAAAATGAAGATGGCACCGAAGATTTAAACACAGAATCATTTGCCATTTTTGTCCATAAGAATTCATTAGTCAATGAATTTCCTGAGCATGACCAAACTCCTTGGGCTTTGATTCATCGGCCAAAAGAAGAAGTTTGTATTTGGGCGTGGTATGAAAAAGATAGTGATGAGGTTACAATCATACCATTTGAAGAAAACAATTCAACTGAGCTTGACCACAATTTTATTGTTGAAACAATTTTTGAAATAAAAAAGAGAGATGAAGATTTATTATGATACTCGTTGACTACAATCAGGTAGCAATATCAAACCTGATGGAACAAATTGGTAGTTCTAAAACACCAATTGACGAATCTTTGGTTCGCCACATGATTCTAAACACAATTCGTACCTATGTGAAGAAATTCAAAGAATCACATGGTCCTGAAGTTGTGATTGCTTGCGACAATAAAAACTATTGGCGCCGTGAGATTTATCCGCACTACAAATCTAATCGTAAGAAAGCTCGTGAGGCTTCTGGTCACGATTGGAATACCATCTTTGAATGTTTGAATAAAATTCGTGATGAATTGCGTGACCATTCGCCATATAAAGTTATTTCGGTAGACACATGTGAAGCTGATGATGTGATTGCTACTTTGGTGCAGAAATATTCTTCAACACAAAAGATTATGATTTTGTCTAGTGATAAAGATTTTGCTCAATTACAAAGATATACCAATGTTGAGCAATATTCACCAATTTTGAAAAAGTATATTAAAGAACCATTACCGCTATTACAATTAAAACAGTTAATTATTCGTGGTGATAAAGGTGATGGCATTCCAAATATATTATCTGCCGATGATGTGTTTGTTTCTGGTGGTCGGCAAAAGCCAATTACTGAAACTAAAATTATTGGTTGGATGAACCAAGAAGCCAAAGATTTCTGTAACGAGGAAATGTTTCGCAATTTTTCTCGTAATGAAATGTTGATTGATTTAACGAAAATACCTGAGCGATTGGCCAATGAGATACTACATACCTATGAGAGCGCTGTTGGTCATTCTAAACAAGATTTTCTGAATTACATGATTGCGAACCGACTCAAAAACTTAATTGAAGTATTGGATGATTTCTAATGAGTGCTGAAAAACTATATTCTGAAATATTTGAAGAATTTGATAATGCTAAAAACAAGGCTGAAAGAATTGCCGTTTTGCGAAAATATGACCATGCTCGTTTTCGTGAATTTCTAAACTATGTTTTTAATCCAAATATCAAATTTGATGTTGAAATTCCAAATTACAGGATTGCGGTAGAACCCGCTGGATTAAACTTTACATATCTAAGTGCGGAAATGCCAAAGATGTACCGCTTTATCGTTGGTCACCCAATGCGAGCGGATGGCCTTTCAGCAACAAAACAAAAACAACTATTGGTTGTTATCTTAGAATCCTTACATAAAGACGAATCTGCTCTTTTAGTAAAATTACTTAAAAAGAATTTAGGCATTAAACACCTTAATTTGAACTTGGTCTTAGAGGCTTTTCCTGGTATTTGAAAATGAAAATTGTTGTTGTATCTGGTGGTTTTGATCCACTTCATTCTGGTCATATAGCGTATTTCCGTTCAGCAAAAGAACTTGGTGATAAGCTTGTGGTTGGAATTAATTCTGATTCTTGGCTAACTCGTAAAAAAGGAAAGCCTTTCATGCCTTGGTTTGAACGCTCTCAAATCATACAATCAATTAAATATGTTGATTATATCATGGAGTTTAACGATGATGATGGTTCAGCAAAACTACTTTTAAAATTGGTTAAACAAACATTTCCAAACGATGAAATTATTTGTGCCAATGGTGGCGATAGAGTAGAAAGTAATAACAATGAACTTGGTGTAGATGGTGTAACATTTGTGTATGGAGTTGGTGGTTCTCATAAAATAAATTCTTCTTCAGAAATACTTAAATCATGGAAATAAAAGTAGCCGTAGTAACACCCACAATTGCTTCTAAACATTTAGACCAATGTTTGCAATCTGTCAACAATCAAACCTATAAGAACTTAACTCATTATATTTTTATTGATGGTTCTCAATACGAAGAACAAACAAAACAAATTCTTGTTCGGTCACCAAAAGTGTGGCAAAAAACAATTAAGCTAGAAGAAAATGTAGGAAAAGGATGGTATGGTCATCGTGTCTATGCTGCCTGTTCGTTTTTGGTTAACGCTGATGTAATTGTATATTTGGATGAAGATAATTGGTTTGATCCTTGCCACATACAAAAATTGGTGGATAAAATTAACCAAGGTAATGATTGGGCATATTCACTTAGAAAAATCTATGACAAAGAAGGAAACTATCTGTGTGATGATAATTGTGAATCGCTAGGAAAATGGCCAGTATATTTCAATAAAGATACACACCACATTGATACCTCATCGTTTGCTGTGAAGCGTGATGTTGCGGTTCAAATTGGTCATGCATGGTATGGTCAATGGGGTGCCGATAGACAATTCTTTTCTAATCTAAGCAAATTCTTTCCAAAGTTTGATTGTACCAATGCTCATACACTTTGTTATCGTTTAGATGGAAATCCTAATTCTGTAACAAAACAATTTTTTGATGAGGGTAACAATGTCAATGAGAAGAAATATCATGGACAATTTCCATGGAAACTTGGTAAAAAATTGGTAACAATTGCAAAAGAACCAACACAAGAGGTTGAAGTTGGTCCTGGAATTACAATTATCACATGAACATTCAAAAGACAGATTTAGATGGTGTTCTTCTAATTACACCACCCGTAATGCATGAAGATTTTCGTGGCACCAATACGGAAGTTTACAATGATAAAATATATCGTGAGCATGGAATTAACCACAACTTTATATTAGATTCAGTTAGCACATCCAGAAAACATGTGCTTCGTGGTTTACATGGTGATGCTAATACCACGAAGTTAATTACTTGTTTACATGGAAGTTTTTATTTCATTGTGGTCAATAATGATCCTGAACATAAACAATATAGACAATGGCAATCTTTCACCTTATCGGATAAAAATAGATTACAGGTTTTGGTTCCACCAAAATTTGGAAATGGTCATCTCGTAATGAGTAACCATGTAGTATTCAGTTATAAACTTGACGCATATTATGATAGAGCTTCACAATTCACTATAAAATGGAACGACCCGGATTACAACTTCTGGTGGCCGATAAAACACCCAATCCTATCAGAACGGGACAGTTAATGAGAACGGCTATGGTTACAGGTAGTTCAGGCTACTTGGGCTCGCATGTCTGTAAACTGCTTAAAGCTAACGATTGGAAAGTCATAGGTTACGATACAGTAGAACCAAAGCATTCGTATGTTGACATGTATATACAAGATGATATACGCAATGGACACTCTGTATTTGATGTCCTAGACAGGTTTAAACCTAGTGTTATATTTCACTTTGCAGGAAGAATTGAAATTGATGCCTCTTATAAACAGGCTACTGAATTCTATAATGTAAATGCTGGCGGCACTTACAATATATTAAACAGTATGAGAGTTCTTGGACTTAACCATATCATTTATTCTTCTACTGCTGGCATTTATGAACCAAAGAATGAACCTATTAAAGAGATTGATTCTAAAAATTGGGATAATAATCCATACGCTGGTTCTAAAATGGCCGCCGAGCATGGTATTCAACATTCAGGTTTAAGCCATGTAATCTTTCGGTATTTCAATTTAGCTGGTGCTTCAGTAGATAATACAATTGGTGAGTGCCACAATCCAGAAACACATCTAATTCCTAGAATTTATCAAAATCTAAATAGTTTTAGAATCTACGGAAATGACTATGCGACACCAGATGGCACCTGTATTCGTGATTATGTTCATGTGGAAGATGTCGCAGAAGCCCACCTATTGGCAGCTGAATATCTCCTCTCAGGCAAAGAACCACTTATACTGAATTTGGGTACGGGTAATGGTTATTCGGTAAAACAAATTATTGAAACGGCAGAAAATGTAATTGGGCAAAAAATTGATTACCAGATTGTAAGCCGCAGGCCTGGTGATCCTGATTTATTAGTTGCCGATATATCTCTTGCCGAAAAGATATTGACTTTTAGACCAAAACACGATATAATAAGTATTCTTCAAACAGCTTATAACTGGCACTTAAAAAATGACAAACAAAAAACTTGACGAATCGGTAATTGATGCTGAGGACATAATTGGCCTTAGTTTACTTAAAAATCATACCCACTTTTTAATGGGCGATATTGGTGATGATAATATTGAAAAAGCTATTCGTTGGTTAATCTATGAAAACATGGATACTTCCAACTCAGAAAAGATTTTAACTCTTTACATTAATTCCATTGGCGGCAGTTTAACAGATGCCTTTGGTTTAATTGATGTAATTAAAAATTCTAATTTCATTGTTCGTACCATTGCGGTTGGTAATGTAATGAGCTCCGCCTTTTTAATCTTTGCAGCTGGTGATAAAGGTGAACGCTATGTGGCTAAAAACACCAGTGCTATGTGTCACCAATTTAGTGATAGCCTTGATGATAAGTACCATAATATTAAAGCTGCATTAAAAGAAACAGAATATCTAAATAAACGCATGGTTGATTTTTTAACTGAAGTGACAGGTCTACCACCAAGTAAAGTTAAATCAAAACTATTACCACCAAGTGATGTTTATTTGACAGCTCAAGAATTAATTGAGTATGGTGTAGCAGACCATATTTTATAAGGAGTTTTAGGAAATAAGATGTTATTAGGCAAGAAGATTCAAAAAACAAACAAAACAAAGTTCAAAAAGAACCGTGATAAAGAAGGCAGTAAGCACTTTGAAAAACAAAGGCACCACGACAAATCGTTTTACCGTTTAGCGAGGCAAGAAAAAGATGAGTTCGTCATATAGAAACCTATTACTCAGGCAAATAGAAGCGTTAGAAGAAAAAATTCTATTAGCTAAAAGTGATAAGAAAGAATTACAGAAGCTTCTGAATGATTTAAAAAAGTCCGAATTTGAAGAGGACATGCGGGAAGAAAACGACCAACAATTACTCAAAGGTTAGTGTTCACTAACTTAGTGTTGTTTTAAAGCAACACCAGCGCTTGACAATTACCACTACCTTTGATATAATGGAAGGTATGGAAATTTTAAAAGAAATTAGTGATTGGAATGTTGATTTTACGGCACCAAATCACACTTATTTAATTAATCAAAAAGGCCAGATAATAGCTTATGCTAAACATCATGGCGAAGAAATTACTATACTAAAATCCAGACATTATTTGGATAAACGATATAGAAAATTTCTAAAGGATAATCATTCTGAATTATCTAAAATAATCCCACAATTTACAAAAGAAGAAAAAATAACCATTCCCGTTAATACTCGGGTTTTCAAGGTAAAATCAAAAAATAGAGAATATCAGGTTTTACTAAAAGATGGCCAATATTCTTGTGGTTGCATTGGTTACGGATATCGTGGAAAATGCAAACATATTGACGCTGTTGCTAAAAAACAACACTCTCCCAAGGGGGCTTGACAATTGCCTGCTTCTATGAGATAATGGTTGTATATTATGAATAAGGAGCTTTTATGTTGAAATTTGAAAATATTGCTAAAGTTGGTGATGTGATTCGTGCTTACGATTTCGCACCATGTGCTGGTCGTGATGATGCTTTTATTGAAGGTGTTGTTGAGCAGGCTAATTGTAATGAGCCTGGCTTTAATGCTTATAAAATCACGGTGACCGCTGAAAAGTGGATCAAGTATGAAACCAAAGCTACCAAAAAGAATCGTATTGGTAAAATTGTTTTTGTGCCTCACCAGACCAGTTTTGGTGAATTTGATTTCCGTGTAGTTAATTTGAGCAATATATTATGAATACTTTTAAAATCTTAAAAATTGCCTCAGAAATTAATGGCATGACAAGTGATGAATTGCAGGTTTTGGCAGAATGTTTAAATGAAAGCACTGGTGGAAAACTATCGGATTTTATTTCATTTGATTTGCAAAACCGTGATTTATTGAATATTGAAGTCCAAGAATCCGTTTGCTAATGAGTATAATTTACACTTATCAAAAATCTCCAAAAAGAAAGCCTACGGCTAAACAACGGCAGCTACAACAAGCTTGGGAAGAATTGGTTGAAAAATTCAAACCAAAAAAAGTTCTTGTATCCGCTAAACCTTTGCCATCACCAAAACGATATATTCGGGAAACACCATGTTTTCCTAGTTTAGATTCTGGTGGCGGTGTTGGAACAAAACCTGTTCATGGTAATGTTTACACTGGTGATAAAATGAAAGGTATTGGTACTTTACACAAATCCAATGCCGTGCCCATATTCACCGATGAAGAAGCCCGAGACCAGGCCAATATGAGGCGCTAAGCTCTTGATTCCTATATGTTGTTTCCACGCAACAAAAGCTCTTGACAAAGCGGCAATTATTTGATATAATGGATGTATAGAAATTGATAGAAGGCATATTATGAAATTATTATCTACTGGCAATCCCAAAATCCTCAAAGGTTTAAAACAAGGTTACAATACCTACATTTTACATTTGGCGCCAGCTGACTTATCTGGTTATAACACCTGTCCTAAAGCGACAGCAGGTTGTAAGGCAGCTTGCTTGAATACAGCTGGTCGTGGCGGTATGTTCAAAAAAGGCGAAACCACTAACGCTATTCAAAAAGCACGAATTCGTAAAACCAAAATGTTTTATGAACAGCGCCAAGATTTTATGCTTGCTCTGAAAAAAGATATTGAATTAGCAATTAAACAATCCAAAAAGCTTGGTTTAATTCCTGTAATTCGTTTGAATGGCACATCCGATTTATCGTGGGAAAAATATGATATGATTCCTGGCCAAAATGTTTTTGAATGTTTTCCTGATATCCAATTTTATGACTACACCAAAATTCTTGGTCGTAAGGTTAAAGGAATTGCCAATTATAATTTAACATTCTCTGCCGCTGATGGAAATGATGCCGATGTTTATTCCGCTATTTCACAAGGTTATAATATTGCTACGGTATTTGGTATTAAAAAGACATTACCAATGCCTGAAACCTATATGGGTCGTCCTGTGTTTAATGGTGATGAAAGTGATTTAAGATTTTTGGATCCAAAAGGTGTTGTGGTTGGTTTATATGCTAAAGGTAAAGCAAAAAAAGATACCTCTGGCTTCGTGAAATATCCTACTTTTATGTTGAAGGCAGCTTAATAATGAATGTATATGTGGTAAAATCTGGTTCGTATGATGGTAATATTGGTATGACCATTTGGGAAAATATCCGTGTTTTTTCTAATTATGACACCGCTGATAAGTGGGTTGAATCAGAGAAAAAACGGCAAGAAAAAACCTTTAATGAAAATTATGATTTCTATGTAATTGAAGAATTAACTTTGGTGCAAGAATGATTAAATTTTTGGTAATCGTGGTGCTAATATTGTTGATAGCCCATTTATTGGCACCAGTATTAGTATTGAGTGTGTTTAGTGTATTATTTTTGAAAGTGTTGGCGATATGAAATTAAATTATCAGGAAAAAGAAGAAATTATGCAAAAAATGTTTGTAATGCATAATTCACCAATTGGTTTTCGGTCAGTTTACAAAGGTATACCAATTTATAATTATGAGGGAATCAAGCAGTTTATTGATTTCACCAAATATTTTGTAATGTTCCGTGGCCCCCGTATGCGTGGTGCTAACTCCACCCGCAAGCGTGATGCTTATGCTTTTGATGTGTATGAGCGAGATGCTCGGACTGTCCGTGAAATTCGTATTGAGCGTGAAGCATTTTTGCGTGGTGTTAATTATGGAAAATCGCATAAGGTGCAACTAGTTTAAGCCGATATGCGTGGTGATGTGTGGGAAAATCACATTGCTTGGTCTTAATTGAGGAATATCATGTGCAGACCTTAAAAAGCACAAACAGCGGCTGATAGTTTTTTGGTTTCAACTGAGATAATGTAAACCAAACCCTATTTGTAATTAACAAGGAAAAAAATGATTGTTGATAAAGTTAGTAGACCTACTGTTATTGATTTGACTGGTCCCCAAGGTAATGCATTTTACCTTTTAGGGTTTGCTTCAAAAAATGCTAGAAAATTTGGTCTCAATGGCTTGGATATTGTTGAAGAAATGAAAAGTGGTAATTATGAACATTTGATTGCCACCTTTGACAAATATTTTGGTGAATATGTTATTTTGGAAAGATAATAATGATTGATAAAAATAATTACTCAATAGATTGGGAAAAATTGGCAAAGTATAATTGTGTATTTGTCCACATGAAAAGAGATCCTATGGAAGATGTTAATAAGACGGATGAGCTATTATCGTGGATGAAGGAATATCCTGATGCTATGGAAGCAATTAATAGAATTAAAGGCAACAATTAATGGATTTTGTTATACCGAATACCGATATAACAAATAGGCAAACATCGGTGATGCCTCTTGACAAATTCACCGTATTATGTTATGATGGTAGTTCTAATTGAAAGAAGGAGTATTATAGTATGGCTCGTGGTAAATCAACAAAACTAAAACCGTTTCAGAAGCTTCTAACAGTAATGATTACAGGCAAACCTGTAACCATTGCAGAGATTGATGCTACACTCGGTAAGGAAATCTACATGTATAGGCTTTCAACTTACATGTGGCACATTAAAACTAAAGCTGACGGCGTTGTGAAAGCAATTAAAGATGGCCGTAAAGTGTCAGCCTATCAGCTCGTCAATGTTGCTGAAGTGAAAGAATACATGAAGTTTGAAAACATTGATGCTACGAAGTTTGTACCTGGTGCTACTGAAAAGAAACCATCGGTTGCTAAACTGTCAGACCTGAAAGCTAAACCTGTTAAGGCAGCTAAAGTCAAGAAGCAAAAGCAAGAAGCTGTTGTTGAAGAACTTGAAGTAACCGAAGTTACTGAATAATTGATAGAAAGAATATATTATGTCTAAGTTTTCATTTTCTCGGGTAGTAAAAATGCCCGCTAGTATTGTTAAACAAGTTACGCTTAGAGGTGATCCAAATAGCGTTTATGCTAAAACATTATCATTAAAACCTGGTGAAGGTTTTGTGGTGTATAACAAAAACTCAACCGATTTATCACTACCTTATCAACAGGCTGCTAAGTTAGGTATGAAGTTCATTGCTCGCTCAAATTTTAAAATGGGTGAGAAAAAAGGAACTTTAATTTATCGTTTGAAGTAACCAGTTTGCTAACGGGAGAATAGCGGGACTTCATGCGAGCTTGTAAGCCTGGTTTAACCAGCATTTAAAGTGCTCATACAGGAGGAGTCCGCTAATTCTTAAACGACAGCATTATGCTCGCTGTGAAGCGCCAGTTGTGTCCCTTAGCAATTACAATGAAGGAAGTATTATGAGTATATTAAGTTTGAATCTACGGCCTTTAATGGTGTTTGAAGCTTCAAATGATGAACATAGGAAGTATTACGCTGAATTTGTAAAGCGTAAAACATGGGGTTATTGTCCTGTTAGATTTGTTATTGAAGGCACCAGTCAAACTGATTTAGTTACTTACATAGAACGGTGTTTGGTGGACTTTTATACAATGAAAGAATTCAAAGTGAAAAATACATTAAGATGAATAATAAAGAAAAAGAAATACTCATTATCTTACAGGAAGAATGTGCAGAGGTTATCCAAGAAGCCTCTAAAATCTTTCGGTTTGGTTTTGAGTCGTGTTACCCAACAGATGATAGTGCCACTTCCAGAGAGCGTTTGACCTTAGAATTAGGTCAAGTGCTTTGTATGATTGGTCTATTAGTTGAACGAAATGTGGTAGATGAAGAAGCTTTGCTTACGGCAATGGAAGCCAAAAAAATAAAACTAAAAAAATGGTCTACTATTTTTGATGATGAAAAAGAAATGAGTAACTAATGAATTGGGTTTTAATTGTTTGGTTATCAACACCAAATAATTTTACGGTGTTTGATAGATTTTCCACACTTGATGAATGTTTGGCCAAAAAAGAAATGGTCGTAAAGGCATTATCACAAGCGGAATCAAAAATGAATGTAGATTGCCGTAAAAGAAAGATTGGCGATTTAACAAATAAATCTGATATAACGATTAAACGATATGTGTTACATTAAAAGGCAAATAATCAAATGAATATGATTAATTACTTGAAATATAGTGGAATAAATGTTACAATCCTCCTGAATCCTTTTGGTTGGAATTA
>Ga0207939_1000485_pt1 | contig 11718 bp, 7 predicted proteins | sample LakMenEpi02Jun12_FD_150663 | JGI IMG/M metagenome (GOLD analysis project Ga0207939, IMG submission 150663) | Freshwater microbial communities from Lake Mendota, WI - 02JUN2012 deep hole epilimnion (SPAdes) | ecosystem: Environmental > Aquatic > Freshwater > Lentic | place: Lake Mendota, Madison... | reverse complement strand
CTCTGCAATACGGTTTACAAACACCTCCTCCACTTCCTGCATCAAGGCAGCCGTATCAATGGATTCTAATACCCCTTTATTAGAACCAATGCGGGAATATTCCAGCAAGTCGGTAATTAACCGCTTCATCCGGTCGGCCCCGTCCATCACAAAATGGAGGTATTGCTCGGCCGTTTCATCAATCTGATCTTGATATTTTTTCTTAAAGAGTTGCAAAAAACTGGTAATCATTCGCAACGGCTCCTGCATATCATGGGAAGCCACATAGGCAAACCTTTCCAGTTCAACATTAGACGCTGCCAACTCATCGGCCCTTTGTTTAAGTCGATTATTCAACTCAATCATCAGAGCTTCATCATCTTTTCTCCGGGTTATATTTTGAGTAGCCCCAATTAATCGGATGGCTTTTCCGGAAGCATTTCTAACAATATAGGCTTTATGATAAAAATAATTGTACTTGCCCGATAAATTCACCATACGAAACTCATCCTCCCAATATGGATTATCATGATTCCGCAATGCAAGATTTCGCTTACTGATTACGCGATAAAAATCATCGGGATGTAATAATTTTTTCCAGGCATTAAATGATAATGATAATTGACTGGGCTCAGTACCAAAGAAATCACTAAAGCCAGCATTGGCTTTTATCAGCAGCCCTTTTACCATGTCCCACTCCCAAATAATATCATTGGTTGCCTTGGTAATTAAATCGTATCGCTGATTGCTGAGTCGAATATTTTCCTGAGCAAGTTTATTTTCCAGTAACACTTGCAGCAGGTTAGCGGTTCGTTCAATCGTGCCGGGCTCATCGAGTAAGTTGTGCTGCTGATTAGTATAAAAAACTTCCAGCACCCCCACCACATCCCCACTGGAAAGTATAATTGGGCTTGCACTCAATGCAACAAAACCAGCTTCCTGCAATAGCTGCGCCCGTGCATCCTGATTAGCATTCGCAGAAATATGATCGGCTACTAATCGCCTCTTTTCGGATGCTGCCCGTGAAAAAATATATTGATTGTCGTGAATAGCTGCCCTGGAACATGCAGTTGTGATACTTTCCGGAACAGAATTGGCCGACCATTGAAGTAATCGATCATTTTCAACTTTCCATAACATCATCACCAATCCATTGTACATCTTCTCCAAAGAGGTAATGTAAAAATCAAGCACTTCGGGAAGTTCTTTATAGGGATTGGCATTCATTGCCAGTACATCCCTTTCTAAACTTTGAATTTTTTTAAACTTAACCACATCATTCACATCCTTAAAATAAACAACCACATTGTCTTCAGAAGGATAGGCACTTATCTCCACCCAAAAATTATAGCCGGGAAAATATTCCTTAAATCGAGCTGGCTGATTCTGCTGAAAAACCAAATCGTAGCCTGGATATTGTTTTAATACATTCAAGTCGGGTACCAGTTGCCAGATATTTTTTCCTATTAATTCTTCACTTGAATTTACTCGCATGATTTGAGCAGCAGAGTGATTACAAAACAATACATCGCCCTTTTTATTAATCACCAAAAAACCATCCGTAATAGTTTGCAAAACCTTCTCTAAATATTGACCGCGCCCCGAAAATAAATCCGAATGAGAGAGATCGGATAACGGTGCCGGATTCAAATTCACATGCCATATCGGGTCGGAATCATGCGCAATCGTTAAAGGGGTAAGCTGTAACTGAACCAACTCCGTTTTACCATCCGCGGATTGCATAGTCACAGAAATGGAAGTGGGTTGTTGATTTTCCACGATTGACTGCCAACCAAGCGAATTTTCAGAAACTAAACTTTGTATAGATCTACTTTGCAAATCGGTAGCCGTATACCCCAACAAAACCTGCAGGGAATCACTTCCGGCTAAAACAGTTCCGTTATGAGCTACCAACAAGGTAGGCACTGCTGATGTTTGAAAAACCTGTTGAAAAATAGGTGCAAAATCCATAGGCATATTATTCAGCTACTGGCAATTTGCCGGCTGAATAGATTTCTAAATTCGGTAAGATTTGCTTGATTACCAATTTTATTCTATGCAAATAAAGAAACCTGCGCTATATATTAAGAAAACGCCCCGATTTTTCGGATTGCCGGGTACAACGGAATCAATGATGCCGCACTATTCGGAATAAATCCTTTCAATCGCATCTTTATATTTCTCCATCACCACTTTTCGCTTCAAACTAAGCTTTGGCGTCATTTCACCCGAATCGATGGTCCATTCTCTGGGCAACAACTCAAACTTTTTAATTTGCTCTACATGATTAAAGTAGCCATTAAAACTTTCAATTATCTCCTTATACAATTCCAATACTCGGGGATGATGAACCACATCTTCATTGGTAGTAAACTGGAGACCTTTTTCCCGCATCCAGTCTTGCAGCGTTTCAAAAGAAGGAACAATCAGGGCTCCAACAAATTTTTTGTCGGCCCCTACCACCATCATCTGCTCAATAAAGGGGCTCTCTTTACACCTATTTTCGATTGGCTGAGGCGCAACATATTTTCCGCCGCTGGTTTTAAATAACTCTTTTTTGCGGTCGGTTATTTTTAAAAATTTCTTGTCAATCCAAACTCCTATATCACCGGTATGCAGCCAACCATCGATAATTACTTCCTGGGTTAAATCGGGTCTAAGATAATATCCTTCCATTACACTGGGGCCTTTCACACAAATTTCCCCGTCTTCTGCCAATTTCACTTCCTGACCGGAAGTTACCGGACCAACCGTACCAAATTTCATTCCACCGGGTTCTTGGCGGTTTACCGTAATTACTGGACTATTCTCTGTAGGGCCATATCCCTCATAAACCGGTATTTGTGCGGCATTAAAAATTCGGAGTAATTTAATCTGACAGGCAGCACCTCCGGTGATGATAAACGAAACCCTTCCACCCAACGCTTCCCGCCATTTAGAAAAAATCAGCTTATTCGCCAGGGCGAGTTGGATATTGTACCAGATTCCGCCCGACTGAGTATTGTCGTATCGATCTGCCAAATCTACCGCCCAGTAGAATAATTTGCGCTTAGTGCCGGTTAATTCCTTGCCTTTGGACATGATTTTTTCAAAAACTTTTTCTAATAAGCGGGGAACAGTAGTAAAACCATCGGGTTTTACCTCTCTCAGATTATCGCCAATCGTTTCTAAATTCTCAGCATAATAAATACTGATACCACTGAACAAGTAGATGTAAGTGCAGGCTTTTTCAAAAATATGATTGAGGGGCAAAAAACTAAGCACTTTACTTCCCGGCGCATCATTAAAAGGAAAACTTTCCTTACTCATCATCACATTCGAATAAATATTTTTATGACTTAACATAACTCCTTTAGGGGTTCCCGTTGTTCCCGAAGTGTATATAATAGTTGCTAAATGAGATGCGGGTATGGAAGCCTTAATGCTCACCAATTTCTCTAATTGCGCACTGCTCTTATCAACCAACAAACTTTTCCAATGCTTGGTATTCGGAATTTCATCAAACACAAAAACATCTTTCAGGGAAGGCACTTTACTTCGTAAGGCATTTACCTTGTCGTACATTTCCTGGTTACTCACAAACACATACTTAACAGCCGCATTATTTAAAATGAATTCAACTTCTAAGGGATTGGTGGTAGGATACAATGGAACCAAAATGGCACCAATTTGCTGAACAGCCAGATCGGCAAAAACCCACTCCGGACGATTATTGCTGATGATGGCAATTTTATCACTGCCCTCGGGACTAAAATCATGTCCGCTAACCCCTAATTGCAATAAGCCTGCCGACAAAGCATTTACCGTATCGGCTACTTCCTGGGTGCTGTGTTTTACCCACTCCCCCTTCTCTTTGGCAACCAGCATCGCTTCTGTTGGAAAATTGGCTAATTGATGGTCTACACAATCGAATAATCTCTTGAATTCCATAATTGATGATTATGTTTTTAATAAAATATTTTTATTAACTTTTTATTATGCATAAACAAATATATATAAATAACCGTCTGCTCGGAAAATTTTTCCCAAAACGAAAGGAGAGGAATGCCACATAAAAACGGAAGTAGTTCAGCAGGAGGGAGCAAAGGTATAGCACTGTAAATGGCAGTAGAATTTCGGCAAAAAATCCATTATCCATCCACTTTTATCCCCCGAAAACTCAGTATATATAGCAAGCCAATCTAATACACAAAGTACCAAATATGACTGATAATAGCAAAACCAGTTTAGCAGTTGGGGCAAAAAATCAGATGAGAAACCTTCCTATGATTCGTATATAAGGTGGGTAAGTAATCCATCGCGGAGTTTGGGCTCGAACCAGGTACTTTTAGGCGGCATCACTTCGCCACTATCGGCAATTGCAAAAAGCTGTTCAATGGAAACCGGGAATAAACTGAAAGCAATGGCCATTTCACCACTATTCACCCGCTTTTCTAATTCTCCCAGTCCGCGAATTCCACCTACAAAGTCGATCCGCTTATCTGTTCGCTGATCTTGAATACCCAGCCATTTTGCCAGCATATTATTTTGTAAAATGGTAACGTCTAATACACCAATTGGGTCGTTCGAAAAAGAACCGGGTAATGCAGTAAGGCGATACCATGATTGCTGCAAATACATGCCAAACTGATGCGGGGCCTCCGGACGCACCAGTTCTTTTCCGAATGATTCGATATGAAAATTTTCGGCAGCAGCAGTTAAGAGCGTCTCCGGGGTATGTCCATTCAAATCTTTTACTACGCGATTATAATCAAGAATTCGCAATTGATTGGAAGGAAATAAGGTAGTTAAAAAATAATCGGCTCCTTCGGGAATGGCTCCTTGAATGTTATTCCGCACTTTAGCAGCAGAAGCTGCCCGGTGATGCCCATCTGCTATATAAGTAAAAGGTACCTGCTCTGCAAACAACTGTACCAGTTTTTCCATTACCGCATCATCGTTGATAATCCACACCGTATGTTGAATATGATCCGGAGCCGTAAAATCATTTACCGGATTTTTAGATGCCTTCCAGTTGTCAATCAACTGATCAATGGCCTCCTGATTACGATAGGCCAAAAAAACATTACCGGTTTGGGCACCTGAAATTTTAATATGCTGTATCCTGTCTAATTCTTTCTCAGGCCTTGTAAACTCGTGCTTGCGGATGATATTGTGTTCGTAATCATCAATACTACTGAGGGCTACCAAACCGGTTTGACTAACCCCATCCATCGTAAGTTGATAAATGTAAAAGCAGGGTTTACTTTCACGGAAAAGAACGTCGCGACTGATGAAGGCGGATAAATTCGTTTTGGCGGTTTCGTAAACGGTGGCATCGTACACATTAATTGCCTCAGGTAAATCAATTTCGCTTTTCGTAATGTGCAGAAATGAATAAGGGTTTCCATTTGCCGCCAATTTGGCTTCCGCACTATTTAAAACATCATAGGGTAAGCTGGCTACGAGACTTGCCAGTTGTGGTTGCGGGCGCAATGCCCGAAAGGGTTGAATCAAAGCCATGTGCAAATATCCGAAAAAAAGAAAAGCAAGTGGTGAAAAAAAAGTAGATACACGTATTTAAATATTCACACTACGGTTTAAATCTTTCAATCACCTCTTTTCCGGTAATCGGATCGGTGCCCCGGAACTCTACATATACAATATTAGGAACCCAGAAAGAGCCTCCTTCAACTTTAACAAAAATCCGTTGCAAAATCGCTTCTTTATTATTTATAGTCGCAAATACCTGGTATCGTTTACCTGGGGTATGCCATTTTAAATAAAATAGGCGCTTTTTGTAGGAAACAAAATTCAATTTAAATACCCCATTATCAATGGCCTTCGCATCCATTCCATAGGCAAAATTTCGCTGAATATAATTCAACTCTTTTCTTACCCCTCCTTCTGTATATAGAATCCAGAAAACATTGATAGGCTTTTCTGGATCCGGAATCCCTTTTGCATTCAGGTTTAATTCACATACAATAGTATTGGTATTGGCCGTTCGTTGCAAATAAAAAAGTTGCAAGGGATTGCTTTTCGGCACTGGAAAAGTATCCGGTACCGTAAACGGATCTGAAGAACGATTAAACAGGCTTGCCGAAAAAGCAGGGCACACTGTTAGGAATAGAAAAGTAACTGATAGTAGAATTCGGATGTGAGCGTTACACCAACGTAATGGGGATGTGTGAATCGAAAATTTCAAGTAGCAGAGTTTGTAAGGGTATGCAGCTTTACGTTAAAAATCAAATTTAAATCGGGCCCTGAGCCCCCAAGGAGATACACTTGGGTTTTCAAGATAAGTGAATCTTTTAACAATATCAACCCTAAAAAGTTTTAAAAGATTACAGATTCCTACACTCCCTTCCAAATAAGGCTTTGCTTCTAAAGTAAATGTGGTTGGATGCCCATCCATTTGAGGAAATTGAATTAAGTCGGGATGCAATCGGGGATCATTTTCATCGCGCACACCGCCGTATAACATCTTTAAGGATATTACCTCCCGCAACTTCATTTTTTTCACTAAAGGCAACCGATTGAGTAGTAAACCATTAAAATAATGATTGATGTTAATGGAAAAATAATGATCACTTACAAACTCCTGAAAATTCATCAGATTATACGATTCTAACATGTACGAATACGTTTGATTGGCGCGATGTATTGTAATCAATGGATAAGGCAGCTTGCCAAATATATATCCCCCCTCTAGCACCACATCACTATATCCAAGCCGCGATAAAAAGACCCGCTTTTCTATGCGCCCACTAAGATTCTGATAAGTAAATTCACTGTTCAACACACCTTTTACCCCTGCAATAAACCGAAGTGTATAAATAGGATATTGATTTACGATGGGAATTCGATATACCTTACTTTGATAAAACTGCTCATGGGGTGCCCAGCGCACTTCACCATACAATTCGGTAGTAGTTAATTCTTTTACCTGTACCGGAATTCCATTTGACGTTTTATTATATACAATACTACCTGCCGGCTGCTGGATCCAGTTTTTCCCTCCAAGGGTAATGGCTACATTGCCGGGAAACTCATGAACATATTCCGTTACCAAATTGCGATTGTATAACCACTTGTCGTTAAGCCCCCGTTTAAATGATAATAAAAAATTGTCTTCCGATACAAACTGCAATTCTTGTCCGGGAATTTTAGTATCGTACTGATAGCTGGCGCGAATAAAGCTAAGCGGATATTTATAAATAGATTTATTATTCAATGAATACGTAGTTCTTAAAAAATACTTGAATTGTTCGTCCTTCAAACCATAGGCCCCATAGCCCTCTAAATAAATGCGCTTACTAAATTGGGGCGTAGTTCTGCCCCCTAATCTTGGCTTAAATCCTTCAACAGGATTAAAACTATAAAATGCCGCAAAAGGCCCCCATTCTACCGGACCTAATGAAACATATCCATCAACCAGAAATACCATCAGTCCCATTGCTCTTTGATACGAGCGCATACGAGTTAAACTGTCGATATTAGTATAAATGGCTGATTCGGTTTTTTTAAGACTGTCGTGCCTATTCTCTTGCCAGTAGTTACTTTCACGCCTTGCAGCATCCGGAGCCCGAAGCAAGGGTGCGCCTGCAAATACGCTATCGGGAATGTGCGTTTCACGGTCGTATCGCTGAAAACTTACCGTTCGTTCGCCATAAATACCTCCCCGCATCGATCGGTTGATTCCCGCATCTGCTCCTGTTTTGCTACTAATGAGGTAGTATCTTCCATCAGTGTTTTTTTGAAAATTTAAATCAATAGTCATCTCCCGTACAAAATTGAGGTTCGCATTCTTACTGATAAATAGATTGATACTTTTTACGGCATATCGGCCGTCGAGAGTTATTAGCATATTACCCCTAAATAACAGGTCACCGGTATTGCGAGGGGTAAAGTATAGTTTAATAAATTTTTCTCCACTTGCATCCGCTATCGTATCGCGGATATAGAATAGATAAAAAGTGGGCGATAAACTGGCAATCGGACTCAAAAACTGATACGTAAATAATGGGATGTTATTCTCGTATATGTCCACATCCATATACAACCGGTTCAAGTAGAGATTAATTCCTTTGTTATCAACATACGAACCAAAGTCAACCTGTTTTTCAGCCTCTACTATTGTTTTAGCCGCAGCCGGATTTTTCCGCCACCATTTTTTACTGATGGTTTCCTGAATATACACCGGCAATAAAATTCTTCCCGGAACGGTGGTGGTATCGCGATTGTCGAATAAAAATTTATACTGATTCAGTAATCGGGAAGCCGTTATTTTATCAGAAAAATTACTCATCGATAAAGTAAGTTTTTCATATTGGGTATACGATAAATAATCGCTGGCCGTAGCTCGATTTTCGGCCCGGTGCTCAATCACTTTTTTAATCAACTCAACTGCCGGATTACCCTTATTTTTATATGGAGCTCTTTTTGAAGTGGACACCGTTACGCTATTGATATATCGGGGATCTAATTTCAGTAATCCATTAATGACCGTCTCTTTACCCGGTTCGAAATTGATGTATTGCGTTGTATACCCTATATAGCTGATTTGTAACTGCGTAAACTTTACGTTAGTGGAACTCAGTCGGAAATATCCCATACTATCGGTTGCCGTACCCTTACCTCCCCGAAACAAAACACTGGCGGCAGCAATGGGCTGGCCAGATGCTGAATCTTTAACCACACCGGTTATAATAGTTTGACTAATACAGCTTGAAAATCCAACAAAAAACAGGGCAATACAAAATACTAGTCGGGAAATAAAAACGGAAGGGTTGAATTGCATCAACCGTTTTTTTCAGTGAAGTAATTGATCAAATCGCAAAATGCCTGTACACTAGAAAGTTCCAAAGCATTATACATACTTACGCGAATGCCACCTACTGTTCGATAGCCTTTTACGCCAATCATTCCCGCTTCTTTGCAAAGCTCCAGAAAGGGTGCCTCTAATGCAGGATTAGTTAAAAAGAAAACAGCGTTCATACAACTTCTGCTATCTGGGTTTACCCGGATTGTAAAAAGCGGATGATTGTTTAGTGTATTATATAGTAAAGTAGTTTTGGCTCGATTCCGGCGTTCCATTTCGGGAAGTCCGCCCTCGCGGATAATCCATCTAAGGGTAAGCATACTAACATAAACCGAAAATACAGGTGGTGTGTTCATCAACGATCCGGCAGCAATATGTTGCTGATAATCCATGATGGCAGGTATTGCTTTCTTTCTTTTTCCTATAATATCTTTTTTCAGCACCACCAGGTTAACGCCCGCTGCTCCCATATTTTTTTGAGCTCCGGCATAGATGCAGTCAAACCGGTTATACTCCATGGGTCGGGAGAAAATGTCGCTGCTCATATCGGCAACCAATGGCACAGCCACATCGGGAATTTGATGCCACTGTGTTCCTTCTACTGTATTATTGGTGGTGATATGAAGATACTTGGTATCGGCAGGCAACTGCGCTGGCTGCCGTATACAGGTATGTTCACAATCAGCGGTATCGGCAGCAGTAAACACATTTCCAAAAAAAGCGGCTTCTTTTGCGGCTTTCTTTCCCCAAATACCATTGATGCAATAAGCAGCGGTATCGGTTGCATCTAATAAATTCATGGGTACCTGCATAAACTGAGTAGTAGCTCCTCCATGCAAAAACAACACTTCATAGTCGTCTGATAATTCCATCAGCTGTTTTACCGAGCGCTTAGCCTCCTCCATTACTTCGCCAAATGCAGCCGTGCGATGCCCGATTTCTAAAATAGATAAGCCGGTATTATTAAAGTTGTGTATGGCATTTGCAGCCTCTTCAAGAACCGGTGCAGGCAATATTGAAGGGCCAGAATTAAAATTGTGTAGCTTCATAATGATGAGTACAAAGTAAAAACATTTGCTGCAAAGCTGTGCCGGATAAACTATTAATCCCTAAAAGGGATGCTTACTTAGGCATCTCCCGATACGTTCTCCGATACAGTTACCCCGCTATTGCGATGCTCCATTTCCGTTACTCCACCCGAAATGGTATACTTCATGGCGTCTGATGCAGCAATACCGGTTAGTGAACGAATATTAGCAACAGGCACCAAATAAGTGATTCCTGAAATTGCATAAGAATGAGGCACATAAACAGTAACATGGTCGGGCATTCCCAGTGCTAGGCTGGTAGATTGGGTAATAAACCCTACCCGCCAAACTCCTGCACCATCAACATTTACCAAAACTGGCTTATCAAATTTTTTCTTATTCCCCGCAAAAGCTTCCAGAAAATCCTTTACCGACGAATAAATAAACTTGATACCGGGTGTTTTCTCCAGTAAATTATCTAAAAGGGCCACTACCCGGCTGAAAAATAACATGGAGGAAATCCATCCGGTGAACAATACCAGCAGCACCACCACTAAAAATCCGATGCCAGGAATTTTTTTTAGCTGACCATTGGCATCCACTTCCATCCAATTGGGTGCCAGCACATGTAAAATATTAGGGAGGATACTGTCCACAAAATTGAACAACCCAAAAACAACCCACATCGTAATACCTATGGGCGCCAGTACTACTAGTCCCTGTAGAAAATAGGTGAGTAATCGTTTGATCAGGCGGCGAAAGGAAAAGCGGATCTCCGGCTGTTGCATACTATAATGATTAAATGACCACTGCAAAATTACACCCTTCCCTTCTACCCCTCATTTTTCATTTCCAATATGTTAGTATTTAGGGAGACTAATCCTCATTTTGAACCTAAATAGTTGCTTAACATATGTTTACATAACAATTACTTAACAAATTAATTAAATAAATATTTATATATTATTCTTTTTATGCTACTTTTATATATAAATTAAAACTACTAAATAAATATTATCATTTTTCAAAGAAACTATTGTTACACAAAAAGTTTCCGTAGTTTTGTTGCAATATTTAAACATGGAAAACACCGCAGAAAGAATTGTAGCAAAAGCGTATGAATTATTCATGCGGTTCGGCATCCGAAGCGTAAGCATGGATGAGATTGCCAACCAATTGGGGATGAGCAAGAAAACCATCTACCTCTATTATGCAGACAAGGATGAATTGGTAGAAGATGCCATTGAAATTGTATTAAATATCAACCGAAACGAATGTAAAACCCAACTGGAAGAAAGTGAAAACGCCATCCATGAAGTTTTTCTGAGCATCGATACTGTAAAGAAAATTCTCAGCAAAATGAATCCGGCTGTGATTTTCGATTTGGAAAAATACCACACAGGCGCCTTCAATAAATACAACGATCACAAAAACAAGTTTTTATTTGATGTGATTGTTAATAATATAAACAGGGGAAAACAAGAGGGCCTCTATCGTAATGAAATTAACATCAATCTGATTGCCCGATTCCGTTTGGCCTCCATGTTTCTAGTTTTTAATCCGGAAATTTTCCCCGGCGAACATTTTAACCTTCCCCAACTGATAGCCGAAACCACCGACAATTTCTTGTATGGAATTGCCAGCGAAGAAGGTCGTTTAATGATTGAACATTACAAGCAACTAAGTAAAAATCTGATTCCAGCATGATGCGTTATTTCTTACTCTATATAATTCTTTTTGCCGCTACCGTAACCCCTCGTTCAACAAACGGTCAGGCCCCGAAAGCCAATCACTATGCTTTCAACATACAACAGGCATTAGAGTATGCCAAAGCCAATAATGTGCAGGTGAAAAATGCCCTGTTAACTGTTCAGGCGCAAAAAGAAACCAATCGGGAAATTACGGCTG
>Ga0207939_1000482_pt1 | contig 11727 bp, 14 predicted proteins | sample LakMenEpi02Jun12_FD_150663 | JGI IMG/M metagenome (GOLD analysis project Ga0207939, IMG submission 150663) | Freshwater microbial communities from Lake Mendota, WI - 02JUN2012 deep hole epilimnion (SPAdes) | ecosystem: Environmental > Aquatic > Freshwater > Lentic | place: Lake Mendota, Madison... | reverse complement strand
CCACCTTTGAGGATGTGGCTGTCTGGATCCGTGAAATTGCGCTGGGCCTTGGCTTTGGGATCGCCGGCGGCAGTGGTGGGCAGGTTGCGGCTGGGCATCGCCAACGGATCAACGCTGATGAGTGGATCCGGGCTTGAGAGGTCTGCGGCCTGGGCCTTGTCGATCGCCAACCTGCGGGCCAGCTCCGCCCGCCCGCGAGCAGCCTTAGCCCGGCGTTCTGCCTGTTGCGCCTCTTTGGCAAGGGCCTGAGCAGCAGCCTCTCTCTCGGCATCGGCCTTGTCGTTGTCCGCCGCCACAGTTGCAGCCTCGGCATCGGCAACCTGGGCAGCAGCCTCAGCAGCCTGCTCTTCTGCAGCGCGGGCCTGCTGCTCGCGGCGGCGGGCGTCATCAGCGGCGGCCTCCGCCTCCAGCTCCGCTTTGGCTTTGCGCAGGGCGTCGAGTCGATCCTGGCGGAGCTCCAATTCCTTGGGCAGCTCATCGCCGCGCTTGCCTTTGCCGTAACGCGCGTCTTCCTGGGCGTCGATCAGCTCAGCCTTGCGCAGCAGCGCTGCGATCTCCGCCACCAGCTGGGCCTCGGATTTGAGCATCCGCTCATGGCTCATGGCCTTGTGTTTGGAAGCATTGGCCTTGACCTTGGTGCCATCCAGAGCCACGTTGCCCAGGCTCACCAGGCCCGCCTTCTGGCACAGCCGCAGCACCTGCACAAACAGGTCCGCCAACGCATCGAGATGAACGAGGCGGAAATCACTAATCCGGCTGTGGTCCGGCTGCTGGTTGCCGGTGAGCACCCGGAAGGCGGCATCTTCCCAGCAGGCCCGCTCGATCCGGCGCGAGGAGGGGATGCCGACGCAGTAGGCATACAAAAGCAGCACCACCATCATCCGCGGCTCATAGGCCTTGACACCGCGCGGATCCCTCGCCTCGTAAACCGCATAGATCGCCAAGATGTCCAACTCCGCAGCCAGATCCAGCAGGAAAAACACCAGATGGTTCGCCGGCAGCCACTCCACCGGCGAGGGCGGCAGCAGCAGGGTCTGCTCCGGGTTCCAGGGACGGAAGGTTTTAGGCTTGCTCATGCCCCATTCTGCCGCCCAGATCTATTGCTGTCACTGGGATCTGGGCAGATTTGAGGGCGTCTGTGGAGAAAAGGGTGGCGGGGCTATGTGCGACGGGCTCCTAGGGCGATAATCGAGCGATTTCAGAATTACACCCCTCACCTCAAGAGATGGATGCGTAACCTAAAAGTCGACAAGTGATCGATCTATGGCGGAAGTGTTTTAAGGCCAGGATGCAGAGACAATCATTGAACATGCATCGGCCATGAAAGGGACTCTCGCCAATAGGCAAACGCCGTAACCTCAGTCCTTGTTTCAAGGCCAAGCTACTGCTTGTCAAGTGGAAGCCAGCGGACCTTGCCTGTTGAGAAACGACTCTTCGAACAAGCCCTTCGAGTGGGCAGGCCGCCAATGGCTCTCTGCGCCTCCCCGAGCTTCTTGCCTGCCACTCAAGGGCAGCGTTAGACGAACCGTGTAAGCTGCGCTGCATCCAAAGCATTATGCCGACCTTAAGTATTTCGCAAAAACTAGTCAACAGTCTAACCGTAGCGAAGGAATTCCCTGCTGCAAAGCAGAAACCATTCACATCTCCTGATCGTTTTATGGCATGGAATTGTGAGCCAAGTATTGTCTAGGCGCAATTAGCAGCTCGCAAAATAGCAATAATCCGTGAAGTATGATCACTGATAAAGATGAAGACGTAAAGCACGGCATTAACAGGAATCTTGCATCAGAAGGGACGCATACATAATATATGCTCTTTCGTAATCCACCAATCGCTCCCTGAAATGAAGTCAATTTTTCATGAACTGCTCCGAGGGTCCGCAAGAGAGAAGCTTTCAGTCATCTCCGATCTGCTTTCAATTACAGGGATATCTCTAGGTGTTGCAATCGCGCCGTTGTTCGCGATAAAGAGCAGTACTCAGCTCAGATGGTTTTCTGTTGTGGGAATATTCTTTTACTCCTTGCTCTCCTTTGCCGGGCTAGCAATGCTGCTTGTACTGATATTGTTTATAAACAGTAGACTGATAGACTCGCTAGACAAGTCGTTTTCCTCAAACTTAATCAGAGCCAGCGCATGGAGTGTATCTGCCGCAATCTATCTCATTGCAATTGCGACTGTTATCAGCTTCTTATTTACGGTAAGTTGGTGATTAACGGAGAATCACAGTCGCCGACCTCTGGGTTAAAGCGCGTTGGCTCTCATGTACATCCCTGACGGGCTAAACATCTCCATGCTTGCCAGGTCTCTAAGTTGAGATATTTAACTTAATGGCAAGAGTGCTAACATTCTATTTGCGTGTTAGTGTCAATGCTCATCATGTCGTCTAACATCCAGATCCAGAAGACGGAAGCGATGACTGGAATTCTATCCTGAAAGACCTTCCCGCTTCTGATCTGGCGCGTTAGAAGGATTAGTGGAAAGGCAGCAGTGCTGGAGGCATGATGGCCATACATCAATTTGGAGCGAGGACGCTAGCCACAGCTCTCTCACCTGCGATGCAGATTCACACTACTAAGAAGGTTCAACATACACTATATACGCCGAGATACCTGGCATGCTGTGATGAACGATCTAATCTGCCCCAAGGGCCAATGGCACTGCACCTTGACCGCAAGCAGGCCTGGCCGAATCAAGGTAATTTGACTGAAACATCAATCGTGAAGCCGGCTTGCAAGACTCCGAACAGATGGCAAGATGTAAGTGAGCAGAAGCCACCTCGGCCTCGGTTTAGCCCCCGACGTACCCTGCACGCACATGGAAAGAAGCAACAAAGCCATCGCCGATTATTGTCACCTGGAGATGCGCGGGTCCGGCAGTGACAGCCATGTCTTCATCCGGGGCAAGGATGTAAGGGTCATCGACATTTACCTGGCCTACAAGCGGAGCGGGGATTCAGTGAGCACCCTGGCGGTCAAAATGGGGTTAACCGCAGACGAAATCCAAGAGGCGATTCGATACGGGGAATGGCACTCGGACCAGGTACTTGCTGAAGTCGGCCTTTCGCCGCATCAAAACAGACAACAATCGATTTATTCCACAGCATATAGCGTCGCCAGAGTGTTGATGCCGGCGATGCTTTTCGTCTTTGGCATTCTGATTTCAATAGCTTTCAAGGGGCTCTTCTCGATTGCAGTGGGGATCTTCTGCTTCATTCTCTTCCTTCGATTCGCCAACGAAATCCCGATCTTCGGATGGGCATGGGTGAAGGTGTTCGGCCGGCAAGATCTGTGGGAGTGGTTGCGCATGACCATCGCGCCGGTTGCGATCGGAGTTGTAGGAACCTACGTGACCACGACAATCAATCGCTATCAGAACCAAGCGAATATTGAGCGTTCAAGAAATGAACTGATCTCAGCCTATCTCAGTGCTTACCAGCCCGACAAGCAGCTCTACAGCAGTGCCAGAGCGCTCGTAGACGCCCGCACGGCCGAACTGACCTCCACCATGGGTGCAGCTAGCGCTAGGGACTCATGCTCAACTCGACCAGACTCAAATTGGCTGTCGATCCACGCTCGCAGCACTCTCAATCAGATCTCCAGCCTTGAACCCCCTAGAGACACCAACAAAACCCTTCAAAAGAGACCAATCCTTGAGTTTCTCAAACAGAGTGGATTGATCAGGCGCGGAGCTAACATAGTCGATCTCAGTCAAGCCGATCTCACCGATTCAGTGCTTACATGGGCGGACTTGAGTGATTCATGCCTGCGGCAGATCAACTTCATCGACTATCCAGCCACCATTCAACTCGCATCTGACCTCCGTCATGCAAAGCTTGATAACAGCGATTTTACAGGTGCCAACCTACAGCGTGCCAATCTGCGTTATGCCTCACTAAAGAATGTTGACCTCCGCCGATCGGGCAGCATTTCCAGAGCCGATCTTCGCGGTGCCGACCTCACAGGAGCAGTGATCGACGAAAGCACAGGTATTTATGGCATGATTGTCAATACGAAGCTTATCTCAATTGACGACCACAAGATGAATTGGTGGTATCCGCTTATCTGCAATCGATCTATCCAGGATGCCCTACAATGGACATTTCTGTGCGTTGACAGCATTGACTGGTACGATATCCCAATAACTAAGCTGCCTGACTTTTTTGATAAAGAGGGACGTCGTCATCCGATCAAGTGCGAGCCGGGCAGGAATTGCGGTTACACCGATGTCAGCGGCAGGTTTCGGCCTCTGATAAGTCGCAGAGGTACGCCTAAGATCAAGGTGATCAACAGTGTGCCTACGCTCTGAACGTAAAAGACACGAGTTTACGAGGCTGTTATGGTTGGCCACAGTAGAGATATCTACCGATGAGTGGTCCTTCTAACATCAAGATACAGAAGACGGGCGCGAATGGTCTCGCCTATTCCAAAGACCATTGCCCGCTTCTGATCTTGAGCGTTATGCTTACAAAAAATCTAGTTGCAGCCAGTGAGCAATCTTGATCATTTCCTGTATTGGAACAATACCGCCAATGCACTTGATTCTCAGGGCCATAGCCTTGAATCAGGCGAGATGCTCAATGCCTATACGAGAAGGAATATGTTTGACATTGAGCCAGAGAAGAAAATATACAGGATCTTTCAACGCGATTTCCTGGAATATGATATGTCGCACAACATCATCACGCTCCCGGTTGCCAGCGCTGGGTCCTGGGAAGATCCTCTAGAAAATCCATTAGCCAATGTATCTGGCCTTGATGAAGTATCTGGCACGAGTATAGATTATGGCGCCCTCGTGAGGTCTTTCCATGCTCTCTGCTGGACGCAGCGCGAGAAGGCGAGATCCAGTGATTGGAGCAGCTTTTCACATGGCAAACCAGCTATTCGAATAACCACAACCGCTGGAAAGCTCATGCAGCGCCTTGTTCGTAGTGATGATTCCGGTTATATGCACCGAACGTGGCTTGTTAACATTGAGTACGTCGAGTCAGATCGCATCCAAGCCATGCAGAATCTTACTGAAGTGCTCACTCGCATTGAGTCAACTGGTACCTTGCTTGTTCTCACTGCGGCGATGGTGCGTACAACTTTCCAGGATGAAAGTGAAGTCCGCCTGATTTTCGATAGGTCGTTGAGCCCACTCCCATCGGGTGTAACATTTGACATGAACAGCGGACCTGTTCCGCTGGTGCGAATTCCCTTTGACTGGGCTGATTTCATAGAGAATAGTGAGGATGGTCCATCCTCTTGATGCATAACATGCCCATGGAGTGGACAGGCCACCATAATTCCCTCGGCTGCGCAATACGCATCTTGCCTGCCACTCATGGGCAGCGTTAGACTGCCTTAGTCACTACAAGGCTTCGGCATTTACAACACCGAGTACCGAACCGCGATGAACTTGACTGACAAGCGCTATTTCTTCGAATTGACGACATCACCCAACGTGATATGGGCAGACCTGCGCAAGTTTGAACTCGCTTCAGGATGTCCTGTGATGGTTCTCGATCCTGACAACATCAATCTATCCGGTGACGTCACCGGGGAGTTCCAGAAGGCGGCAAACGCACCCTTCTGAAGGTTGTCTAGGGCCTTGGAGTGGACAGACCGCCGACGAGTCCGCTTTGACTGACCACCTTTCCCATTCTTGGAGAACACGAAACATGGAACTCGCTGGCGGTTGTCACTGCGGCGCAATTCGCTATGAAGTCGCGGGAGATCCGCTGACGCATGCGCTTTGCCATTGCTCCGATTGTCGTCGTCATGCCGGGGCACCAATGGTGGGCTGGACCATGTATCCCGAGACTGCCCTCCGGGTGGCCCGTGGTAACCCCAAAGTCTACAAGTCGTCGACACATGGCCGACGACACTTTTGCGGGGATTGCGGCACTGGACTCTTCTACTACAACGCCGAAGTGCTTCCCGGGTTTGTCGATATTCAGAGTGCAACGTACGATTCCCCGGAGGTCGTACCGGCACGGATTCACATACAGGTTGCGGAGAGAATAGCTTGGATGGAGCGCGCACATGAACTCCCTCAGTTCCAGCGCTTTCCGCCCCAAGTGTAGATGCCGAGGTCGGGTCGCAATAAGGAGTTGTGTCATGACCACAGAAAGCCTGGAGACTCCAGGGGGAGGTGTTCCGGCCGGTAGCCAACGGCAACTGTTCATATTGAATAAACAAACTCACCACATGGCCATGGGCAAACTCAAATCAATACTCAGTCTTATGGCCCTAATTGCTTCTGGGGTTGCGGCAGCTTCTTCACCAGCCTCTGCTGGTGATCAATGCTCTGTGGCGACAATGAAAGGAAGCTATTTGTATGCCCAGGATGGCATTATTCTGGGGACATTACCCGACAAGAACAAGCCTTTTGCGCAGGCCGGTCGTGAATACTTTGACGGCAAGGGCAGCATGTCGGGGATCTATTCTGGAAACTTTAATGGAATCATTACTCGCGGAAGCTATAAGGGAACATACAAAATGAATTCAAACTGCTCGGGAACTGTTACATTCCAGGACGACCAAAAGAACGTCTACAACTACGACATCTTTGCAACACAGAATGGAAGCGAGTTTGTATTTGTGCAAACCGATTCGAATTCCATCACTCCAGCTTTTGAGCGGCGCAGGGATGCACAATAGCAAAAGCAAAGAAAAAATTCACATTAGACACATGATCTGGCCATATGCACGGCTTTGTCCCAATAGAAACTCTGTGGAGCGGATCTGGTGATTCGGGCCTGTGGAGTAGGTCGAAGACCAGTTCTTGGTGGTTAGGTCAGCTCAACCCAGTTACCCTTACCGTTATTCCGCGGTCGCAACGCAGTGATGGACTCCCGTGATCCGATCAGGGATTTCTTCACCTTCCTGCTCGGGGCCATTCTCCTGTCGATGGAGGCGTTCCTGTTCTTCAATCAGGTGATGGTGAGTTCCATACCCGTCAGCCGCGGTGTTGGCCTTGGGGCGTGGCTTCGGGCGCCCTTGGCTGGGTAGCGATTACAGCTCAGACTTCGGCGCTGGCGTCTGGGGGGGCGGCTTGGGCATGGGCGATAGCTTTGGCCTGCTGCTCATCCCACTGGTGATCGGGGTCTGCCTGCTGTTTGCGCTGCGCAATCAGCGCTGGGGCTGGTTTCTCGTGCTCGCTTCCGTGGCGTCATTGGCGGTGGGCGTGCTGCAGACGCTGATCATGCGGTTCCAGCCCACCACGCTCTGGAACCTGCTCACGATGATGGCCCTGATCGGCAGCGGTGGCGGCCTGATGTTCCGTTCGCTCAAGGGATACAACGATGACAAGAAATAAAAGAACCGTTGAGGATCTCATCGACGAAATGGATGGCCCTGCGCCCACAACCGGAGAGCCTCCGAAGAGAAAGCCTCAAGGTGGCTGGATCCCAGCCGCCGCTCTGCTGGCGCTGGGGATTGGCATCGGATGGTTTGCATCGGGCCTGCGGCAGCCGAACCAGGGAGCAGCAGCGACGAAACCAGGCATGGAAACCCCTGAGGATCTGATTTCAGCCGGCTGGCAGGAATCGGATCAGGGGGTGTTCACCCGCCGTTGCCAGGACAACTGCCGTCGCCCCGTTTTGTATGGCGGCGGCGTGGCCGACGTGATGGAGGTGAACTGCCTGAAGCGCCCCTGTGGAGTCATTCAAGCGGTGTTTGCTGTGGTGGATGGTCGCGGTCAGATGGTTGATCAGAAGACGGAAAGCCGCCCCGGACTGCAGGGTGAGCGCCTGCAACTCGTGCTCGTATCCCGGCATCCAGAGGCACGCCGTTTCGTTCTGCAGTCCTTCAGCGCCAAGGCTCGGATCGACTAAATGAAACTTGCGCCCAGGCCCAAAAAGCAGGCCATGAAATCCCTTCTTGCGATCATCCTGCCGCCAGGCAACCACATCACGCTGCCTTTGGCGATCGCCATGCTGTTCGTGTCATTCTGGACCGCAGAGAAACCGGCAAACAAGCAGAAAATGTCACATTGAGTACGGAGGGGGTTGTGGGATCGGGTTGGCTGCTGCTGTTGGCTGAACGAGGAAATGGTGCCAAGATGAAAGGAGATTCGGCTCATGCCATGTCTGAGCCCAAGTCCGAGTCGGATTTCCATCACCATGGAAGCGGTGGCGACCACGACAGCCATGACCACGGGTCGGAGCTTTCAGATATCGAGCTCCGTGTGCGCGCGCTTGAGACGATCCTGACCGAGAAGGGCTATGTCGACCCGTCCGTGCTCGACCCCATCATCGAGTACTTCGAGAGCAAAACCGGTCCGCACAATGGGGCCCGGGTCATCGCCAAGTCATGGGCCGATCCCGCCTTCAAACGGGCGCTGCTGGAAGACGCGACCAAAGCGGTCGGTGCGTTAGGCCTGATCAATCAAGACCCAGACCAGCTGATCGCGGTGGAAAACACCCCCACGCTCCACAACATGGTCGTCTGCACGCTGTGCTCCTGTTATCCGTGGGAGATGTTGGGGCTGCCGCCGGTCTGGTACAAGTCCGCACCTTACCGCTCCCGTGTCGTCATGGACCCGCGCAGCGTGCTTGTCGACTTCGGCGTAACTCTGCCAGCGGAGACCGAGATCCGCGTTTGGGATTCAACCGCCGAATTTCGCTTCATCGTTCTGCCGGCGCGCCCTGCAGGCACCGAGGGTTGGACCGAGGAGCAGCTCGCCACCCTCGTCACCCGCGATTGCATGATCGGCACCGGCTTCCCCAAGCGGCCTGAGGAGGTCTCTGCATGAACGGCGTGCACGACATGGGCGGCATGCATAACTTCGGGATGGTTGAGCCGGAGCCGAAGGAACCCGTCTTCCAGACCGCCTGGGAGGGGCGCGTGGTGGCCATGTACTTCGCCATGGCCTACACCCGCGAGTGGAACGTCGACATGACGCGCGCCGCGCGGGAAGGTTTGCCGCCCAATGTCTACCTGTCGGCTTCTTACTATAAACGCTGGCTCTTGGGCCTCGAACGGAATGCCCTCAATCACGGACTGGTGGATGAAGATGAGATCACGGCCGGCCACGCCCTGCGCCCAGGAAAGCCGGTGAAACGAAGACTGACAAAGGACGAGATCGAAGCAGCCTGTAAGCGCGGCTCATACAGCCGGACAACCAACAGGGAAGCCCGCTTCAAGCCGGGCGACCGCGTGCGTGCACGAAATATCAATCCGCCGACCCACACTCGCCTGCCACGCTATGCGCGTAGCCGGGTTGGAGTCGTCGAGGCGGTGCGTGGCTGCCAGGTCTTTCCAGACTCCGTCGTTGCGGGTGACGGCGAAAATCCGCAATGGCTGTACACCGTGGTCTTCGAGGGACGTGAATTGTGGGGCGAGAAGGCCGACGCGAAGTTGAAGGTCTCGGTTGAAGCATTCGAGCCGTATCTGGAGCCCGCCTGAGATGACGGTTGATCTGGTCGGGGGGCACGCCGCAACCGAAGCCCTGCCCAGCATTCCGCGCGATGCGGATGGCCCCGTATTTCGGGAACCGTGGGAGGCGCAGGCTTTCTCCATGGCGCTCGCACTGCATCAGCAGGGCCTGTTTACCTGGCCAGAATGGGCTGCAACACTCGCAGACGAGATCAAGAGCGCGCAGGCTGCCGGTGATCCAGATACCGGCGAGACCTATTACCGTCATTGGCTCTCAGCACTCGAACGTCTCGTCGCGGAAAAGGGGATCGCAACCATGGATACGCTCGCGGGCTATCGCAACGCCTGGCACCGCGCCGCCGACCGCACACCCCACGGCAAACCCATCACGCTCTCGCCAGAGGATTTCGACGCGTAGTCCTTTGAACAACACCCGGAATTCTAGGCAATAAGCACATTAGTCCTGCTCAATCCTCGGCATCTAGAAGTACAGAGAATAAGCATCATCAGCGATGAGGCTTTGTCGGTTGCCTCAACGCGCAATATGCCTACAAAACAGACGAAGAATCCCTGAATCCTGCTCGTAACATCTCATTGAGTCTTAGGGCATGGTAAAGATCCCATTGAGCTTCAGAGACACATGAACCCTTCTTCAGCCGCCCTACGCAGTGTGCTTCAAAAAATAATAGACGTTCAACCGACCGTGAGCGCATCTGTCTTGGTTGGCCTGGGTATCACGACACTGGTGATGAGCCCTGGGGAGGCTGCCACAGCCACTTACACAGACCGTATATCGTTTGAGTCTTCGCTCGACGCTTTAGTGATTGACGACTACTCAAACCCTGGGTATGCATTTATACAGTCAGATCTAGCCATGAGTAGTGTACTCGGAGAAACAAGCTACTCAGCAACGGGATTTCCTGAAAGCAACGTTGTATTCAATCCTCCGGGAACAACAGATTTCATCTATTGCGCCGGATGTAACGGTTCGTTTGTCTTGTCGTTTACAACGACCTCTGTGGGCACGACAGATGGCATATTCGGCGTAGGCTTTGAGTTCTCCAATGGAGTGTTTGGAGTACCCTCAGTTCCCTTGTACGACGCTTTTGTAACCTTTGGCGACGGCAGCAAGCAGAATATTCCGCTACCTTTTGCTATCTTTCTTCCTCCACTCAATACCTTTTTTGGTATTAGCTCAAGCCTGTCCGTAAAATCAATTGCCATTGGACTTCCCAATGCCCAGGCAACAAATCAAGGGGCCTTCAGCCTCGACAACTTGACCATTGGCAGGCCAGTCCCGGGCCCACTCCCCCTGCTCGGCGTCGGTACTGCCTTCGGGTTCAGCCGCAAGCTGAGGAAGCGCATCAAGAGCACCACTCCTGTCGCAGGGCGTGCCACAGTCACGGTTTTGATCTAATTTATCCTTAGCGTGCCGCAACTGAGGATGACACGACCCAGGGTCTACTTGCATTGGACCGCCACGGGCTACCAGTGGTGCCAGCCGAATCACTACCACACGATTGTGCTGGGTGATGGTGCAATCGTCCGTATGCATGATTACAATATTGATCTGACCCAGCACACCTACAAGCGGAATTCCAATTCCATCGCCCTGGCCTGCGCTTGTATGGGTGGCTCAGACCCATGGCTGACACCGCCGCAGCCCATCCAGCTGGAGGCCATGTGCAAAGAAGCGGCTCGGATCATCAGGGTATGGGGGTGGAAAGTGTCAGATATCACCATTAGCAATATTCTCACCCATGCGGAAGCGGCATCCAACAGAGATGGCCGCATCATGCACGAGAACTATGGCCCTGTGGCCTTGGGAGGCGATGGCCAACGTTGGGATCTGATGTGCCTCACAAGAGGTGGAAACGACGATGGTGGCGATGTTCTACGGGGAATGATTTCCAACTCCTTTCTAAACCTTGAGGCTGGAAATGGCACAACCCTTCTCAGCCCAGACCACCCTCTTCATGGCAGCAGTGCTGGCACCATGACAGCGAGGGAGACCACCCTCAACGTTCTGATCGATTCCAAGGGCATCACATGGGCCAAGGCCGGTGACCTGCTCCGCATCTATGATCTGCCCTTTATCTGGGATTCAGAGAAACGCCGCATTCTGGTTGGATCAGCAACGATCAGCCCCCGGTATGTGGAAGATCAGGTTTCCACAATTTATGGGATCCCAACCTTCGAGTTGACATTGCAGGGGGGCTTTGCCCCAGTGATCCTGGTTGGTGTGATCCACGAAAGCAAGGCCTATTGCCGAGTGCTGGAGTTTGCAGATGAATTAGGCATCTCCACCACCTTCAACCCCTTCAAACTGCACGACATCAAAGGGGGGTGAAGCTGGGTGAACTCCAAC
>Ga0207939_1000480_pt1 | contig 11816 bp, 9 predicted proteins | sample LakMenEpi02Jun12_FD_150663 | JGI IMG/M metagenome (GOLD analysis project Ga0207939, IMG submission 150663) | Freshwater microbial communities from Lake Mendota, WI - 02JUN2012 deep hole epilimnion (SPAdes) | ecosystem: Environmental > Aquatic > Freshwater > Lentic | place: Lake Mendota, Madison... | reverse complement strand
AGAGTATATTTGAATGCGCAGGTATATACCGGAACAGCCCGTTTTACGGATGCCATTACCTATTCTCAAAAAGTAATCAATGGCGGTTACACCCTACACAACAATTACCGGGAACTGTTTATGGCAGATAATAATAAGCGTACCAGTGAAATTATTTTTGCAGTAAACTGTGATGGTTTGCGCACCAAATCGTATGGTAACACTTCCTTTTTTGTGCATGCAGCAGCCGGAGACGACGCCAACGATTTTGGAGTGGGTGGCGGTTGGTATGGGTATCGCGCTACCAAGGGTTTGGCTGATAGATTCAGCGATTTAACTGGCGCAACCGATAAGCGGGCCATGTTTATTACCAGTGCCTTTGGTGTAAGCCCCGCCCAGATTGCCATCAGTGATGTAAGTAATTTCGGTAACGGCCTACACGTAAATAAATACAGAAATATCCGTTCGGATGGATTAGGTGTTTCAGACGTGAACCGTGATTTTGCGGATATTGATTTTCCGGTATTCCGTTTATCTGAAATGTATCTGATTTATGCTGAGTCTGTTTTAAGAGGGGGAACTGGCGGAGATGCAACCACTGCGCTGGCTCATATCAACAGAATCCGTCAGCGTGCTTTTGGCAATAATTCAGGAGATATCACTTCAGCTCAGCTGAATATTGATTATATTTTGGATGAAAGAGCTCGTGAATTATACTGGGAAGGACACCGCAGAACCGACCTGATTCGCTATGGCCGCTTAACTACCGGCACATACCTCTGGCCTTGGAAAGGAGGCGTTGCTTCCGGAACTTCGGTAGACAGCAAATACAATATTTTTCCGATACCGGCTTCTAACCGAACGGCTAACCCAAATCTTACTCAAAACCCTGGCTATTAATCTAACCGATAAAAAATTCTGTTATGAAAAAAATATATTCCATCCTTGCAGGAGCAATCTTACTGGCCGGTACGCTGGTAGGTTGTAAGAAGGAAGAAAACCGAATCACTTTTGATGGAGGTACCAATCCGGTATTAACGGCTAACTCCCTAACGCCCCGTGTGCTGGCGATTGCCAACCGGGAAGTATTATCATTGAAATTGAACTGGACGAATCCTGATTATCGTTTTACAACAGGCGTTAGTTCGCAGGATGTGAACTATCTGTTGCAAATTGATGTGGAAGGTGCCAATTTTGGCGGTGCTAAAAAGTACGAGAAGGCCATTGCGAAAGATTTATCGATTAGCATGACAACCGGCGAGTTGAATACTGCCTTGTTATCGATGGATTTGCCAGAAAATGTGGCCCATAAATTAGAAGTACGGGTAATTGCTACTCTCATAAACGGCACCGTTCCTCTTCCTTCCAATGTGTTGAAGATTACGGTTACTCCTTATCTGGATGTTGTGTACCCAGTGCCTGCCAACCTGTATATTACGGGTGCTGCCACTCCGGGCAACTGGATGGGCGGTGGTGATCCCGAATTAACCAGTCAGAAGTTTACTAAAATTTCCAGTTCTGAATTCCAGATTAATAGTTTAAATATGAAGGCCAGTCAGGGATTCCTGTTTGTGCCGGTGTATGGTAACTGGAGTAATAAATATGGATTTACCGGGGCTGGACTTGGTAATAATCCTAATGGAGATAATTTTAAACCCGATGGTAGCGACATTATTTCTCCTGCTGTAGCTGGTAATTACCGGATTAATGTGAGTTTCAAAACGGGCAAATTCACTTTCACCAAATTATAATCCTGCACACTATAAAATTGCTGTTATGAAAAATATGTATCAACGCGCACTTTGGATACTGGTTATGGGTTGGCTGGTGGCTGCCTGTACAAAAATTCAGCCGCTACCTCTATATGAAAAGGGGAAGGCTATCAGTTTAACTACGTCTACGGCTACCGTAACTTCAACGGCTGCGGACTCTGCCAAAACTGTGCTGGGATTAACTTGGACTAATCCCCTATATGCTGCGGACACTAGTTCTTTTAAATATGTAATTTCTGTTGATTCTACCGGCAGAAATTTTTCTAAAGAAGTAACCCGCACAGTTATAGGCAAGCGCGAATTTTCTTTACTCGGTAAAGAACTAAATGCATTATTGCTGAATTATGGATTTGCATTGGGAACCGGATATGATTTGGATATTAAGGTGGCTTCTTCCTACGGAAATAACAACGAACGGTACGAGTCGAATGTAGTGAAAGTAAGAGTAACGCCCTATAATGATCCGGGTGTGCTTACTACGCAAAACACTTCTGTAACAACTTCACTCCCCAATGCTGCCCAGCCTTCGAATGCATTTACCTGGTCGAAGCCATTTAATGGGTATTCAGGTAATATCACTTATACTTTACAATATGACTCTGCCGGCAAAAACTTTGCCAGTTTACAAGAGATTCCAGTGGGTGCTAACATGCTTACGAAAACCCTCACGCAGGGTGAAATCAATGAAACTGCTTTAACAGAGGGGGTTGCCGGTGGAACTGCCGGAAAAGTAGATTACCGGATTAAAGCGGTTACGGCGCAAGGTGCTGTATCAATTTCTAACATAGTTAGTGTTACTATTCAAACCTATATTCCTATTCTTCGTTTTTACTTACCCGGCGGATATCAGGGAGGTACTGGCAACGGAAATGATTGGGATCCAGGTTCTGCGCCTGAATTGATTCGGGATTTGCGCCCAGGGGCATTGAATAAGCTCTATTACATATATCTATACCTGCCAGCCGGTGCACAGTTTAAATTTACCCAAGGTCGTTCATGGGATGTAAACTATGGCGGAACCGGCGGTAATCTTTCTCCGGGAGGTGATAACCTAACGGTGGCAACGGCCGGCGTTTACCGGATCTCATTAGATCGTACTTCTATGAAGTATGATATCCGCGAAGGTCGGATGGGATTTGTAGGAGGTGCAACGGGAGCCAACTGGAATCCTGGAAATACATTCCCCAATTTTGCTATGGGTAATCCTGAAAGAAATTTATTTGTGGGAGTTACCACCTTCACAACCGGTGGTTGGAAACTGATTGACAACAATGATTGGAATAACGGAGATCTTACTGTAACCAATGCACGCAGTTACGGATCCAGTGGGGGTAGCGGCTCATTGTTAGCAATCAACGATAATAATATGCCGGATATTACCACCGCTGGTCGGTATCGGGTAATCTGGAATGGCCGAAATGCAGATGAAGTTCGGTACGAAATTTCTCCGGCTACTGAAATGAGATTGGTAGGCGATGGCATTCAGGGAGTAAGTGCTTGGGATCCGGGAGCAAGTCCTGCTTTAACCTACAGCGGCAATGGTCGTTGGACAATCACTACAAACCTATTAGCAAATAAAGACATCAAGTTCTTGGCAGGTAATGCCTGGGGTGCATTTGATTATGAAGATAATAGTGGTGGTAGTCAGGGAGTAGGAACAGCCCGGAAGATTAAGTGGGAAGGCGGCAGTAACTTTAAAACGCCGGCTGTAGCGGGTACCTATACTATTGTGTTGGATGAAGAAAAGCAAACCGTAACCATTAGTAACTAATTAATACAGAGTTGTTGGTGGCATAGCAGCCCAAACTCCGGCGGCTCTCAGCAATGGGGGCCGCCTTTTTTTGGATACCCAATTATTTATAAACAGGATAAAATTTAGTATGAATCGTTTAGCTGGGGTAATTTTATTGGTAGGGTTGATGGCAAGTGCTTGTAATAAAAAGCCGGGTGATGAGTCAACCCCTCCGGCACCAGATAATTTTGCAAAAGGGGCCGATATTGGTTGGCTGAGTGAAATGGAATCGAAAGGGATAAAATTTTACAATGCAAGCGGCCAGCAACAAGATTGTATCGATCTGCTGAAACAATTGGGTGTTAATTCAATTCGATTACGGGTATGGGTAAATCCCTTAAATGGCTGGTGTGGTAAACAAGATGTGGTTAATCAGGCAGTTCGAGCATCACAAAAGGGCATGCGTATTTTGATTGATTTTCATTATTCAGATTATTGGGCGGATCCAGGCAAGCAAAATAAACCGGCAGCCTGGAAGCCGCTCTCATTTGCAGACTTAAACACAGCACTTGCCGCACATACAAAAGAGGTTTTAACTGCATTAAAAAGCAATAATGTACAACCCGAATGGGTACAGGTAGGCAATGAAATAAATGATGGTTTGCTTTGGGAAGAGGGCCGGGCAAGTAAGAGCATGCCCCAGTTTGCTACGCTGGTAAAAAGCGGATGCACAGCCGTAAAAGAAGTTTTTCCGCAATCTAAAGTGATTATTCATGTTTCCAATGGATATGATAACGCATTATTTCGTTGGATTATGGATGGACTATCTCAAAATGGCGTAAGCTGGGATGTTATTGGCATGTCGTTGTATCCATCTGTAAATGACTGGCAGCTAAAAAATGGGCAGTGCCTAGCTAATATGCAGGATATGATCAATCGGTATGGCAAAGAAATAATGATTGCCGAAGTGGGGATGCCGGTAAATCAGCCGAATGCGTGTAAACAATTTATTTCTGATTTGATCTCCAAAACCCGGTCACTCCCGGGCAATAAAGGGTTGGGTGTTTTTTATTGGGAGCCCCAATGCTATAATGGCTGGCAGGGATATCAGTTGGGGGCTTTTGATGATAATGGGCGCCCTACTGCAGCGATGGATGCTTTTAAGTAGATTTCTGTTTAAATAGAAACCTCATATATTTTACCATCAAGTTAGCAGACGTTCTATTTATTGAGTGCTTTAGGGCTTAATGTAAAAAGATAATTTATTGGTAACAATATGGTAAAAAGCTACCTGTAAATTACAGGAAAATCATAGGTATGTCTCCCCTAAAGATAGCCTTGCAGCAATTTATAAATGGCATAACAAAAAAAAATTTAATCGATTTAAAGCCTGCAATAACAGTTGAATTACAGGTAGAAGTAAGCTTTGCTACCTTTTGTCAAATATCTTACACTAATGAGGAAGGCAATTATTGTATAAGAGAATTCACAGGTAAAATATGGTCGAAAAAAATATTCCTCACACAGGAAAGAGAAATACAATTCAGTGTTTTTGTAAATAACCACTTATTATTAAAAGATCAAACTATGGTTATGACAAAGTTGGTTGATGACAAAATCGTTCGTCAGCAAAAAATTCAATTAGATGCAACAAGCACTTATTCAGGATGGTATAAATTGAAGTAGTTTTGCTTGTCAAAACCCTTAATTACCTTTTACATATATTTTTCATGAAGAATATAATTCGATGTTTTTCAATCGTATGCTCTGCAGCATATTGTTTTTTTTCTTTCAGCACTATTTATGGTCAAGGTATCCCTGCGGTTGACAGTTTAATAACGCAACAAATTGCTGCAAAAAATATTTCAGGGGGAGTGGCATATGTATGGCATCAAAATAAGGTTATAGTAGATAAGGCCTATGGATTTGCCGATCGGGACAACCAAATTTCTATGCAACCGAACGCTATTTTTCGGCTGGCTTCCAATACCAAGGCCATTATTTCAATTTCCGTATTACAGTTGGTGGAGAAAGGGAAAATTCGTTTAGACGACCCTATTGAGTTATATATTCCCGCTTTTGGTAATCAAAAAGTGTTTACCAACCCAAAGGATACGGGAAATTTGGTGGATAGAATTCGATCAGTAACCGTCCGTGATTTATTAACCCATCAATCAGGAATATCATCGGCGGATGAATACCCGGCTTTTAAATGGGCCTTTGAAAAATATCACCTGAATGCTGGGTTGGGCAAGTACTATGCTTCATTAGAGGAGGAGGTAAATCAAATTGCAATAATGCCCTTAGTTCATCAGCCGGGAGAGCGTTTTAGTTATGGACTAAGTACCAATGTATTGGGAAGACTGATTGAGGTTTGCTCCGGATTATCTTTAGACAGGTATTTGAAAAAAAATATTTTTAATCCTTTAGGCATGGAAGACACTTATTTTTATCTTCCGGAAGAAAAGGCCGACAGATTAGTTAAAGTATATACCAAATTGAGGCCGGATAGTTTACAAGTGGTAACGGAAACCATGGCTCCCATTGATTACCCGCTCAGAAAAAATGAGCACTACTTTTCAGCAATCGGGGGGCTTGTTTCAACCACATCAGATTATGCTCGCTTTTTACAGTGCTTGCTGAATGAAGGAAAATGGGGTAAAAAGCAAATAATAGGAAAAGCTATTTTGCAAGAATTCTGGACAAATCAGTTGGGTAATAAAACCTTCATCTTTTCAGGTTTTCCATCGGTAAATAATTTTGGACTAGGAGTTGGACTAACTACCGTAAAGGGTATTTCGATTAATCATGCGGCTGAGGGCAGTTTTTTTTGGGGCGGTGCTTTTAATACAGCGTTTATGGTAGATAGAAAAAGGAAATTAATCACCCTTTTCTTTTTCCAGCGAATGCCTTTTGTATTGGCGCCCCTTCTTTCAAATTTAGAAAAGGTATCTGTTGATTATGTAGATCAATTGCCTAATCAATCAAAAGATTATTAGAACCCCTATTCGATTTTGTTTGTGAAAGTTCTCACGTTGTTACTGTAGCAACCAAAAAAGATAGCATCCTAAACCGCGATGTTTATATCCACTTAACTTTAACTTAATACTCATTTTTGCGACCGGTTTATTTTATTGACTTAAGTTTACTCACACTTAAGCGTATGAGAAATATTTATATATCAGTAGCCTTTTTATTCTGTTCCACTACCCTTTTTTCCCAAACTGAAAAGTTGGTAGAATATTTAACGGTACCCGGCTTTAAGGAATACAGTAAAATTGATTTACAACAACATACTGTTTTACCCAGCGGCCGGTATATTCGTCCTGCAGGAACCACCTTACGAATTACCCATGATCCTTTTGGAATGGCCATTTCTCCAGATCAACGAGTAGCCATTACCTTGCATGAAAATGTTTTTTCAATAATCGACTTTAGTACTCAGTCAGTTAAAAGAGTTCCAGATTATAGATCAAAGGATAAGGGCCCTTTGCAGAAAGGTTCCTTTTTGGGGGTGGCTTTTCATCCCAAGCAGCCTTGGGTTTATTTGAGTGGTGGGGATGCCGGTTCCGTAATTATTTATGATTATGCAGAGAATAAAAGAATAGATACCTTATTATTAGATGGAATTTTTAATAAACAAAAATTTACAGGAAGTTTTACCAGCGATCTGGCCTTAATTCCAGACGCTGATGAATTATTGGTATTAGATCGGGGAAACTTTCGATTGGTAAGATTTGATTTGAAGTCAAAAAAAATAGTTGCCTCTATTCCAACTGGGCGGCAACCTTTTGGTCTGGCGGTTTCTCCAGATGGGAAAACGGCCGTTGTAGCAAATGTGGGCATGTATAGCTATCCACTAGTAGCCGGCACAACCCCTGAGAATATTCAAAGCCAATATATTCCTTGGCATCCCTATGGAAATAATACAAAAGCCTCCAGAGAAGGAACTGAAGTGGAAGGGAAAAAAATTCCAGGATTAGGCGATCCCAATAGTACAGAAGCCATGAGCGTTTTTGTGATAGACCTGAAAAAGAATACTATCAGTGCTAAAATAAAGACAGGGATGTTATTGGGTGAGTTGGTAGAGGATGCAGAAGTAATTGGTGGCGCTAGTCCTAATTCCGTTGCCATCAATGCACAATATGCTTATGTTACCAATGCTACCAATGATAATATAGCGGTTATTGATTATAGAAAGGGTAAAATAATCAAACACATTCCTATTCGTGTTCATAAATTGATAGATAAGTTTCGGGGAACCCTACCGTTTGGGATTGATATTTCTAAAGACAATCGGTTTATTTATGTAGCCTTATTAGGGTTAAATGCAGTGGCAAAAATTGATCTAGCAACTGATCAAACGGTGGGTTTAATTCCTACTGGATGGGGTACCACGCGGGTTCGGGTTTCTGGCGACAATCAAAAGTTATATATAACATCCTGCAGGGGTTATGGAGCCGGACCCAATGGTGGAAAGGGTTTTGTAGCACCCATTCAGGGCACCTACGTGGGAGATATCCAATTGGGTACCTTTCAGATTGTAAACAATCCAGATTCTACTGAATTAGTTAAATATACTAATCAGGTTATTGAGCAAACTTTTGTTGTTAATAAAGCGCCAGATAATACTCCTTTACCAGTATTGCCAGGAAGTAAAGTAAGTCCTATCAAACACATCGTTTATGTAACCAAAGAAAACAGAACTTTTGATGAAGTGTATGGGCAGATGCCTGGTGTAAAGGGCGATAGTAGTTTGGCAAGATTTGGTTTAGGGGTAACGGCTATTGATAAAAATAAGAGGGCATATAATGTAAACATTACTCCCAATCACCATAAAATAGCTCGTCAATTTTCGTTGAGCGATAATTTTTATTGTGATAGTGATGCATCTATTCATGGGCATCACTGGATGATGGGCGTAATTCCGAATGAATGGGTAGAAGCAAATTCCAGTACAGAAAAAACTGCCGACTATTTTTCGGAAGCACCTGGGCGGCGTTTCCCAGGGTCAACTGGTAGCATGGATCCTGAAGATTATGCAGAGATTGGGGGATTATGGGAAGCTTTAGATCGAAAAAAAATTAGTTATTATAATTTCGGACAAGCCAATGAAACGGCGCATGTAAGAGAAGATTGGATAGACACTGCCACAGGTGCATCCCATATAGTAATGGTTCCTATGCAGAAAGGAGTATGGGAAAAAACATCGCATAATTTCGCAGGATATAATACCAACATACCCGATCAGTTTCGGATGAAGCAGTTTGAAGAGGAGTTTAGTAAAAAATGGTTGAATGGTAAGGATAGTCTTCCCCAATTATTAACGGTAATGTTACCGAATGACCATACTGCAAAGCCCCGCCCGGTGGATGGATATCCCTATACACATTCTTATGTTGCTGATAATGATTTAGCACTTGGAAGGTTGTTACATTTTTTAAGTAGAACTCCCTACTGGAAAGATATGTTGGTTGTGGTTACTGAAGACGATCCTCAAGGGGGAGTAGATCATATTGACGCACATAGAAGTATTTTAATGATGGCTGGCCCTTATGTAAAGAAAAACTATGTATCGCATACGCATGCAAATTTTGGGTCTATATTAAAAGTGATTTATAATATTTTAGGAGTGCCCTACGTAAATCAGTATGATATAACGGCTTCTTTATTGTCGGATTTCTTTACCAACGAACCCGATTTCAGTCCCTATTATTTCGAATTCCCAAGTCAGGAAGTTTTCGATTGGGATAAAGCAATGAAGCGGTTTAATAGATATATTGATTGGCGCAAGGTGAAGCAGGGTCCACAGATGGATGATGAGAAGGAGCAACGATCTGAGCACTATAAAACTTCGGGGGAAATAATAAATCAGTAAAATTCATGTGAAATCTTCAGTTAACTAGTTGTAATAAAACTTCTGTTGAATCTTCCTGTGATTCACCATTTCTTTTATTAATAGAGTAAAGCCGATTATAGATAAATCTTGCAATACAGCTAGATGTCACGACGATCTGGTAATTACTGCTAAAACAAATGTCGAACAGTTCATGATGGAGAACAGTAAAGTAAAATATCCTATAGGCATGTCGGATGCGAAAAGGAGGGTGGCTGAATAACGTGGGTAAAAACGCAATTTTTTGTTGGATAGATAATGGGGTTAATAATAATTAAAATGATTACGCTTACTTTTTTTATTTATCATAAATGAGGTCTCCTGTTAATCCATTTCAATATCCATTAAATTGGCTTAGCGACCAATAATTGAGCATATACATTTATCATATTTGTTTCTTTCCTGGCATCCTTGAGCATCTTGGTATTTTTTAAGTGTGATAAAGCTGCGATATAAAGATTAGGTAAAAATTCGTTTTTTGCGGATGATAATACGTAGGGGGATACCAGTACTTTTTTGCATTAGGATAAGTTATTTTTGGTGGATCTGAATCAGCATATTCGGGGCGTTTATAATGCTACGAGGCAAGAGGATATGCAACGTGTTTTAGCGGATGTTAATCAGCTAAAAAAGTAGTAGTAGAAAATATACCTTTTGGAAAGTTCAGAACTTTTGGAAAGTTCTGAACTTTCCAAAAGCCAATATAAATTTTTTTTAACATGCGAATTTTTCATCCAATTTTTACGGAAGTCATGTGTAATGATCTGCCCACCGGCAGATCATTAAAAAAACTAACCCCCCTCTTCTTTCCCCCGCAACCCCAATGAATACAGCAGCGGTAAATAATGTTCCAGAATAGTAGTAGCGAGCATCGCTTCCCTACCTAGTTTTTCATATTGAATCAGTGAAGCATGATTGTGCTGAAAGATTCGGTCTTTTAAAACCTGATTTATTTCTATGGCCCAGTCGAAGCCATACGCCGGCCCATTCAGTTTATCCCAGGCCACCATCCGCAGGTTATGAACCATATTACCACTCCCTATTATTAATACGCCCTTTTTGTGCAAATGCAATATTTCCTGCCCCAAATCATTATGTAAGCTCGCAGACTGTAGTTAGAAGCAGTAAATTTGAGTAATCTAAATTTCCCGAGCTAATAACACAAATTGTAATGAAAAAGATATTGATTTGCTGCGTTGTATTTCTTAACCACTTTGCCCTTGCACAGTTACCCGTTCCCGCTTCCGGAACTATTCAGCGGGCAGAGAATTTTCCTTCTAAATATGTTGCCGCCCGAAATATAGATATTTGGCTACCTGCCAACTATAATCCGAATAAGAAGTATGCGGTATTATATATGCACGATGGCCAAAACCTCTATGATTCCAATACTACCTGGAACCATCAAAGCTGGGATGTAGATGATGTGCTTGACAAATTAATGCAAGCACAAACTATTCAGGATGTATTGGTGGTAGGAATATGGAATGGCCAATAAAGCCGTCATGCAGACTACTTCCCACAAAAACCCCATGAGGGGTTACTTCCAGTGGAAAAGGATTCGATTACCGCCGAATTACAAAGAGCTGCTAGAACACAAGAAAGCTTTACGCCAAAATCTGATAAGTATCTGCAATTTCTGGTGCAGGAGCTAAAACCTTATATTGATAGCGCCTATTCAACTTATACCGACAGAGCCCATACATTTATTGCGGGCAGCAGTATGGGCGGGCTCATCTCATTATATGCTATTTGTGAATATCCGCAGGTTTTCGGGGGTGCGGCCTGCTTCAGTACCCATTGGCCGTGCACTTTTCGAGCAGATAATAATCCTGTCCCTGATGCATTTGTTAAATACTTGAGCAATCATTTACCCGATCCGGGCAGTCACCGCTTTTATTTCGATTATGGAGATCAGGGGTTAGATGCTTTATATCCGCCGCTACAAACTAAAGCAGATGCGGTAATGAAGGCAAAAGGTTTTTCGGAAAAGAACTGGATTACTCGATATTTTCCTGGAGAAAATCACAGTGAACGGGCTTGGAATAAAAGACTACATATACCGATGTTGTTTTTATTAGGAAATGATTGAGCTCCATAGCCTAATCAAATCAGCTACTATTCATTGGATACATATACGAATCTACCATGCGTAATTCCTGCGATTTAATAAGTATCCCTAAAATTAGAGTGGTGATTAAATAGGTGGAATAATTCAATCCAAGTAATTGTTTATGTTTGTTATATAGTTTTAAAGCCATGCAACTAATTACCGTACAATCTAACATTCATGCACCCGTACAAAAAGTGTGGGAGTTTTTTACAAATCCGCAACATGTTATTAATTGGAATTTTGCCATGCCCGAATGGCATTGTCCTTCCGCCACCAACCAATAAGAAGTGGGCGGCGAATTTCATTATATTATGGCGGCGAGAG
>Ga0207939_1000477_pt1 | contig 11876 bp, 19 predicted proteins | sample LakMenEpi02Jun12_FD_150663 | JGI IMG/M metagenome (GOLD analysis project Ga0207939, IMG submission 150663) | Freshwater microbial communities from Lake Mendota, WI - 02JUN2012 deep hole epilimnion (SPAdes) | ecosystem: Environmental > Aquatic > Freshwater > Lentic | place: Lake Mendota, Madison... | reverse complement strand
CAACACTCACTTTTTCGCTGATTCACTCACCTCACTCCCCTATAAGGGAGTGAGTGAAAGTGAGTGAGTGAATCGCGCAAAAGTGAGCGTTTTTGTCACCGGTCACCAGTGAGTGAAAAGTGAGGTGAAAGTGAGCGGTGAGCGAAGTGTGCAAACCTGACCACTTCCCTCACTTTCGGTCACAAGTGACTCACCGGTGAGCGAAAGTGAGTTAATCGTCAACCCCTTGGTTTTTAACAATAAGTGCCAAAGCCGACGCCCAACCCGGCTCAATAATGACCCAGCCTACCCTTTCACCGTCCTGGCCAGTGCTTTTAATCCAGTCCGCATTGGTTAAGGCATGGATCAGCTTCCCCTCTGAGCCTGGGGCAAGCATGTTTTTGATGGCTCCGGGCTTGTAGCCGTCTGCTTCCAGCAGCGATTGCAGGGCAGACCGAGCCACAAAGGGGCTGCCTTCGACCCACTGGCTGCTTCCAGCCTCCCATGCGCGGCTCATTGTCTTCTGGTGATGGTGGAGCTTGTTGGGTTTTCCGCCCTCACCGGGCTCACTTGTGACCTCACCAGTGACCTCGATGACCGCGCTGGTGACTGGCTCGCCATCCTCATCGAGCCATCCTTCGATGGCGACAGACGTAAGCTGGGCGCTAATGGGCGGCTTCAGCTCGGCGTCTTTGGATTTGCGCTGGACAAGCTGCAACCTGCCACCGTCACCGGGGACGACGCTGATCTCGATGTCCAGCGCGCCCCTCCAGGCGCTAGATCCTCTCGCGCGGTGCTGTGCCTCTTCGCTGACGCCGGTATGATGAACAAGAAGGACGGCGCATCCAAACTCGCGCATCAGCGCCGCGCAGGCATCCAACATCAATTTGGCGTCCTGAGCGCTGTTCTCGTCGCCGCGCAGGAAGCGGTGCAGGGTATCCACCACAATGATAGCCGGCACGGACGGCAGGGCTCGGATATGCTCGATCGTGGCCTTCAGCCCGCTTGGAGTGTTAAGATCGACGCCGCTCTGACTGAGCCACATGGATAGGCTTGTGGCCCCATGGCGTTGTTTCCACGCCGCAATCCTTCCGCGCAGGCCGTGGTGTCCTTCGCCCGCGAGGTAGCACACAGACCCAGGCTTGACCTTATGGCCGTTCCAATCGGTCAGCCCGGCGGCCATGTGCAAAACCCAATCAAGGACGGCAAACGTCTTGCCCCCGCCAGAAGGGCCATGCACCATGATCAGCGCATTAGCTTGCAGCCAGCCCTTGACCATCCATTCGATCGGGGCGGGTTGGCTTGCAAAATCATCGGCGGGGATCAGCCAATCGTAGGTCGGCGGTGACAGAAGGGTCGAGAGGTCGTGGCCTGCGGCGACATAGTCGTTGGCGTCGCCAGTAATCGGAATGACGATGACGCTTGCGCCGTGCTTGGCTGACGCTTGATCTGCGTACTTTTGGCCGGTGCCGCTGGCGTCATTGTCGGCCACGATCACAACGCGGGCCTGGGGGTGAGCGGCGACGATATGGCCAGTGACAGGAACCAGGTTGGAGGCGCTATAGGCTACAATGCACGGCCTGCCCGTCACCTCATAGATGGTGGCGGCGGTCGCGAAACCCTCGGCGATGTAGATCAGCTCGCCCTCAACAGCCCCGATCGCCCAATACCGACCGCCTGTTGTGCCGCCTGCGTGATAGAGCTTGCCTCCGTCTGCGTCTATATACTGCAGTGACGACAGCGCGCCGGCCTCATCAAAGAGCGGGGCCATTAGCCGCCCGTCTCCTGTGATCCGCAGGCCATGGGCCTTGACCCTCTTTCTGGCGAGGTATGGGTGGTCATCGCTGGCCGCGCCCGCCTGGCTCCAAATGACGTCTACAGTCTCGGCGGCTTGGGCGGCCTTGGCATCGCGTGCCTCCCGCGCCTCACGCTGACGGCGCATCACCGCCATCTGCTCTTGCGGAGTCAGCTCGCGCCCCACATCAGCGCGAAAATTTTGACTGACGCCCGAACGCCAATCGCCAAACGCGCCTGCGCACACGCCCTCTGCGTAAAACACATACCAGCCCGGTTTGTCATGACCGCCCTGGCCTTTGCTCCCCGTCGCAAACCGATGCAGGTTGCCGTCCAGAATGATCCTGTCGGGCGGGGTCACGCCGGCTTGAAGCATCGCGTCTCGGATCTGATCATCGATCGGCTTTGCCGTCGGCGGGCTCCAGGGGCCGCCAAACACCCTTGTCAGGTCGGTCATGGCCGCCCTCTTTCAAAGTAAGCGCTCAGCGCTTGAGCCGTCCGCATGCTTACGCCGCCTCCCTTGGAAAGCCGTAGGAGTGTGCTGTAGCCCACACCCGTCGCTCGGCTTACGGCCCGCAAATTGCGGTCCACGAGTGCAAGCCTGATTTGGTCGATCGTCAACATCTATCGCCTCAATGATAAAAAAAGTGGTCGCCCCTGTTGACAGAACCGCTCACCAAAGGCAAGACAGTTTTGCCCGACCGGATTGGCCGACTGGGCGCAACGAAAGAAACGACAATGGCTATACAACTGAAGCGCACGGGCGCCATTGCCCGTGATGGCGTCAAGCTGCTTGTGTACGGACAAGCCGGCGCAGGCAAAACCTCTCTGATCCCCACCCTACCCAACCCAATCGTGTTGTCAGCCGAGGCTGGTTTGCTGTCGATCGCCGGGGCCGACGTGCCCTATATCGAAATCAGTGACATCGGAGACCTGCGGGAAGCGTTGTCTTGGGTCAGCCGCAGTGACGAGGCTCGCGCTTTTGAAAGCGTGGCCCTCGACAGCATCAGCGAGATTGCCGAGGTGGTGCTGGTCGCTGAGAAGCGCGTGGCCAAAGATCCACGCCAAGCCTATGGCGCAATGCAGGACGCCATGGCTGAGTTGATCCGGTCATTTCGCGACCTGCCCGGCAAGCACGTTTATATGAGCGCCAAGCTCGAGAAGCAGGCCGACGAACAAGGCCGGCTACTCTACTCGCCCAGCATGCCCGGCAACAAAACCGGCCAAAGCCTGCCTTACTTTTTCGACGAAGTGCTGGCTTTGCGCGTCGAGAAAGACCCTGACGGCGCAGTGCAACGGGCGCTGCAGTGCGACGGAGACGGCCTTTGGCAGGCCAAGGACCGCAGCGGCAAACTTGAGGCGTGGGAACCTGCTGATCTGGGGCATATCATTCGCAAGGTGCAATCATGACCCCGCTTCCCCAACAATGGATTGAAGCCAAAGAAGCCGAGGCGCGGGCCATTGCGCAGCGGCGGGCCGTCGAAGATCAGATGATCAAGGCCAATCTGCGCGAAGCTAAGGGCTACCGCATTCGCATTGCTGAGCGAGACAACTGGCGGGTTGACAGCGACAAGCTGCAAACCTTGGCCGAGGCTCACGGGCTAAACATTCACTTAAGCACGCTGTTTCGCTGGAGGCCCGAAGTGGACATGCGCCAGTGGCGCTCTGCCGACGGCAAAATCACCAAGCCCCTGCTCCCGGCCATTACTATCACCCCAGGCCGGCCATCGTTCACCATCACAAAGGAGGACTAACAATGAAGCTGCATCAAACTTTCACCCTGGACGATCTGCCTGTCGGCGGCGGCCAGTATGATCCCCTGCCGCCTGGCTGGTATCAGGCGCGCATTGTCGAGGCCGTGGGCAAAACGACGAAGGCCGGCACTGGTGAGTATATCGCGGTGCGCTACGACATTACCGGCCCCAGCCATCAGGGTCGCGTGGTGTACGGCAACATCAACCACTCCAACCCCTCGGCCAAGGCGGAGCAGATTGGCCGCCAGCAGCTGGGCGAGCTGATGCGGGCAATCGGGCTGACCAAGATTTCAGACACTGATCAGCTGGTCGGCGGGGTCTGTGAGATCAAGGTTGATATCCGCAAGGGCGACGGCCAGTACGCCGATAGCAATGAGATTAGAGCTTGGAAGGCTTTGTCTGCCGGCGTTCCTGCCTCGGTCGGCGAAACCCCCGCCGCGCCTGGCGCGGCCACGCAAGCCGCCCTGAGCCGTCCGACCCCGCCATGGCAGGCCAAGAAGTGAGCGCCTTGGCGGATCCCCAGCACACCGTTGTCACCCTGATCGACAATGCTGTGCGAAACCAAGACAGGGCGGGGCGCAAGCCTCGCCCGCATCTTGGAGCATCCATGTTGGGGCATGAGTGCGATCGTTGGTTGTGGCTGAGCTTTCGGTGGGCCGTGGAAGACAACCACGAAGGGCGGCTTTTGCGCCTGTTTCGACGGGGCCAACGCGAAGAAGAGGTCATGTTGGCCGATCTGGAGCTGGCCGGGTTGACGATCGTGGACACGCAGGTGGCGGTGTCTCTTGGCGGCCATGTGGCTGGCACGATCGACGCGATCGTTCTGGGCGTACCTGAGGCGCCAGAGAAGCCGCACGTCGCTGAATTCAAGACGCACAACGCACGGTCTTTTGCGGGCTTGTTGAAAGAGGGCGTCGAGAAGGCCAAGCCGACGCACTACGTCCAGATGCAGGTCTATATGCACGCGACGGGCATTGACAGGGCTTTGTATCTGGCGGTCTGCAAGGACGACGATCGGCTATACTCAGAGCGCGTGCGCTATGATCGGCTGGTTGCAGAGGAAGCCGTGCAGCGGGCCAAGCACATTACCGCAAGCGACCGCCTGCCCGATCCTATGTATAAGGCCAGTGCGGCGTACTACGTTTGCAAAATGTGCCCAGGCAATTTTTTTTGCCACAGCATTAGCATGACGAGCGAAGTCCATTGCCGCACTTGTGCTCACTTTACAGCTCGCCCGGACGGCACAAGCCATTGCGCGGTGTACGACGCTGAGATTCCCTATGAGGCGCAAATTGAGGGCTGCGACAGCCATGTGCTGCACCCTAATCTTGTGCTGTGGAACCAGGCCGAAAGCCCGGACGGGATCACTGGCGCCTATCGGATTGAGGGAGAAGTCGTGCTGAACGGGGCCGGGGGCGTGTCGTCACGCAAGCTTGTCAACGATCATTGGACGCCTTTTTAACTGTGGGAGGTGGCAATGCTGCGCGATTATCAACAGCGCGCCCTTGACATGCTGTTTGAGTATTTCGAACAGCACACGGGCAACCCGTGCCTGGTTTTGCCGACCGGCGCGGGCAAGAGCCACATCATCGCTGAGTTCTGTAAGCTGGTTGTGTCCACTTACAGCGACCAGCGCATCCTAATGCTGACGCATGTCAAGGAGCTGATCGAACAGAACGCATCCAAGATGCGCCAACACTGGCCGGACGCGCCGCTTGGGATCTACTCTGCTGGCCTGCGCCAACGGAATGCGGGCGAGGCAATTACGTTTGCCGGCATTCAAAGCGTCGCCAAAAAGGCTGACTTGCTTGGTTGGGTGGATATCGTGCTGATTGACGAGGCCCATCGGATCAATCATGCGGCGGAGGGAAACTACCGGCGCCTGATTGATCAACTGACGGCAATCAACCCCCAACTAAAAGTGATCGGCCTAACCGCTACGCCCTATCGGCTGGGCCACGGCTACATCACAGACGCACCCGCCATATTTACCGATTTGCTCGAGCCGATCGAGGTCTTGGATCTTGTCAAGCAAGGCTATCTGGCGCCGCTTAGATCACTGGCCACTGCGACCAGGTTTGACCTGAGCGAAGTCAAGAAGCGCGGCGGCGAATTTGTCGAGGCCGATCTCGAGGCGGCAGTGAACAAGGCCGATCTTAATCGGTCAGTCGCTGAAGAAATTTATGACAAGGCCGAACAACGCAAAAGCATTTTGGTATTTTGCGTTTCCGTTGCCCACGCCTTTGCCATGCGCGATGCGCTGCAGGCGCTGGGAGTAACGACAGAAACGATTGTCGGCATAACTCCATCCGATAAGCGAGCGAAAATCATTGCTGACTTTAAGGCTGGAAAAATCCGCGCGCTGACAAACGCCAATGTTTTGACCACCGGCTTCGATGCTCCGAATGTGGATTGCATTGCCGCTTGTCGCCCTACCCTATCGACGTCCCTGTATGTGCAAATGCTCGGGCGCGGGACGCGGCTGAAGGAAGACATCAATGATTGTCTGGTGCTGGATTTTGCGGGGCTGACGCACACGCACGGCTTCTTTGACGATCCTCTCGTAAAGAAGCCGAAAAAAACAGAAGGCGGCGAGGTTCCGGTTAAAGCCTGCCCTGAATGTCATGAGCTTTGCTACACAGCTGTGCGTTATTGCCCCAATTGCGGCTACGAATTTCCACCGCCAAAGCCGCCACAGATGGAGCTTAAGGTTGCTCCGATCATGAGCGATGAGCTTGGCGAGCAAGGAACGCCAATTAAAGCTTGGCGCTGGGATATACACAACAACGGGACCGATATGCTCCGGGTTCGATACTATCCGAAAGATCCTTATGCTGAGATAATCACAGAATACTTCACTGTTTGGCATGGCGGGGCGGCGTCGTATAGGGCGTGGCATCGGCTTCAAAATATTTTGGGGGCGTTGAAACTGCACGTTTATAAAGACGGAGAATTGTATGAAGCGCTTTCCTCGTCGCCCGCGCCAACGTCAATCACCTACCGCAAAGAAGACCGGTTCTTCCGCGTCATCAGCAGGAGCTGGGAGCCGATCCGCTCGCTCTGAACACGTCGAGCAACGCGAGTTTGTGAGCTGGTTTCGCCAGACCTATAGCCCCGTTCGGATCTTTGCGATTCCTAACGGGGAAGCGCGGTCGCAAAGTGCAGGAGCCAGGCTAAAGGTCGAGGGCGTCAGCCCTGGCGTGCCTGATTTGTGTGTGCCGGCTTGGAATTTGTGGATTGAGATGAAGCGCGCCAATGGCGGCGTGGTGTCAGCCGTGCAGGCGGATTGGCACGCGTACCTTGAAAGCGTTGGCCACGCAGTGATCATTGGCCACGGCTTGGCGGATGCACAAAAAAAGATGCAGGAGTGGTTGCTTTCGCGCTCACCTTATGAGACAAAGAAAAAGAAGGAGGGCTGAGACATGACGAAAAACGAACGTCTCGCAAAAAAAATCCAGGCCTATTGGGCTGAGCGCGGTTATCTGGTGAAAATATCAGCGAGCCCAGAAGGCTTGAACAGCGCGACGATCAATGGCGCGCCGCTGGCGAAGCCGGTGTTGCGTCCGTCAGTGCAAAAAAAGGGAGGAAAGAAAAATGGACGTTGAAGGTTTGCACCGGCTGATTGCCGAGGAAGGGCCAGGTCTGGGCTGGTGTATCGAGCGGCGCGCTAGTCGCGCGGCCAGTGCTTATGAGGCAATGGCAACGCAGCTGCGTGCTGTGCATGCGGCGGCGTGTCTGTCCGTGATCTCGGTGGACGATATCTGCGACTACAGTGACGAGTATCTGGCCGAGAGCGCGCAGGAGATCCGGGCGCAGCTGGACATACTGATGACCGACGTAGATGCTCTGGCCAAAAGCCTGCGTCGCTTGGCGCACGTCAGTGGCGATGCGGGGGATGAGGCATGAGCCCCCACCACGACGACAATGGCCTTGAACCAGTCATCTGCCTCCGCTGCGACGGCGCCGGCAAAACGCACGGCATTGGCGGCGGCGTGACGCGCTGCCCGTGCTGCGGCGGGCGCGGTGTGGAGTACGTCGAGCGCAAGGCCGCTTGCGAGGAAAACACGCCATGACCCTCCCCCACGACGACGACGAACCCTATCCCTGGCCCCTGCGTTTGGCGGTGTGGGTCGCGCTGATCGCGCTGAGCATGAGCGGCTGGGTGGCCGTGCTGTGGGCGGTGATGTGATGACCGCCCCCGACCTCACCCCCGCGCGGCTGGAAAAGCTGCTGGCCACGGTGTCCCTGCCCCTGGACAACAGGGGCCGGACTAGTCGCGAAAAAAGTGAGGCCATCGAAACCTTAATCGCGCTATACGCCACCCTTTCCGCTCGCGTGATCGAGCTGGAACAAGAAGCAGCTCGGGTGATCGAGCTGGAGGCTGAGGTGGAGAGGCTGCGCCTTGCTAGCGCCTCCCGCGCGGCGCTGGTCATCGACGTCGAAGGCGCTGATCAAGACGGCGCAATGGTGACCTGGGAGTACACTGCGACTGGTATGCGGTTTACGATCCGGGGCGCGCTTGCCGCCGCCATCACCTGACCGCACCGATCTGGAGCCAGACGCATGAGCCGCCCGCGCTTCCTCCTTGCCTTGTGCGCCAGCGTGCTGCTCAGCGCGGCCCTGGGTGCCCTGTTTGTCGTGCTGGTGTTGGCGGTGTGATGGCTGGCACGCACTAACCTTTCTTACTCTGCGCCCCAACCTAATCCGAAACCGCCATGCCGCGAATGCGCATTGATGCTTGTGCCCCTTGGGGTACCGAAACATTAACAGCATGCGGATGTTCTGCGCACGGATTAATTAGCGTAACCGCCGATCAATCTCGGCCAGGAGTTCGGCGCGGGTCATGCGCCCGCGATTGAGGATCAAGCGCAGCCCCGTAAGCAAGGCCTCTTTGTTGGTCTCGACTCCAAGCGTCTCGCGCGCTTTGTCGAGCAACGCGATTTCGTCCGCTGTGAGGCTGGCGCTGATTTGCCGCCCGCCGCTCTCTTTGCGTTTAGCCGCCGCTTCAGGTCTTGCCATAGCGTGTTTGTAGCCCAGTGCTTTTGCGTTTGGCAAGGGGGGTTGACAAACAAGTAGCCCGGGGCTATATTAGCGTCATCGACACAGCATAATTGGAGCTTAAGGCCATGTCGCATTCGTCGAAAACCCCCGCCAGCGTCGCTGCTGCCGGGGTCGCCATCTGGGCCATCGCAGCAGCCTCCGGTCTGCTCAATGCTTGGGGGTGGGGCACAAGCGCAGCGGGTCTCGTTGCTATTGTGCTGGTTACGCTAGTGCTGGCAAGCGAAGTGCTTGGCATCACTCTAGCGCTCGCCATCGAAGCCGCAGTCAGCCGCAAGGCCTGGGCGCGGGTGACAGTGGCGGGGGTACTCCTCGTCGGGGTCAGCGTCTTCAATGCCTACTCTGGCTACAGGGCACTGACCATGATCGAGGCGGAACGGGCGGCGCCCTATCTGGCTGCGCAAGCAGCGCGGGCAGAGGCGCAGGCCGAGGTGGTTCGGATCGAAGCGGCAATCGCTGCGGTCCCGGAACTCCCGGCCAACGTCCCGGCCACTCGGCTGCGTGCCTATCAAGAGGCTCGCAACGCAGAGCTGGCCCGCCTCGAGCCGCAGCGTGCGGCGGCGCAACAGCGCCTCACCACGCTCCCGATCGTTGAGGCTCCCCCGCCTAGCACCCCGCCTCTAGCCCTCAAGCTCATCGTGGTTCTGATCGAGCTGCTAAAGGTTGCCGGCCTCTGGGCCGTCACTGGCAAAACCAACCACTCACCAGCGCAGTCGGCTCCATCCGCTGCATCGGCTCTCGCCGCCATCCGGTGGCAAAAAGCCAAGGCCCAGTAAGCCAAAGCCTACAATCAAACGCCCTCACGGTTTTCCGTGGGGGCGTTTTTTTGTGCCTTGTCCATGGCGGCGGTATCATCGACCATCACGCCCTCGCCGTCAGGCAACAGCACTGCGTCTTCGCCATAGAGGGCGAGCAATTCCTCCTCCTCGGTTAGCTCGGGCACAAGCTCGGGCCCCTCAACGCTGGGTTCCGGCATCGGGGCAGGGGCAACCTCAGGCGCCCGCACGACACGCTCGTCAGACGGGCTCTGCTGCGAGCGTTCCTCGACGACGCCAGCCGTCTCAAACGCGCCACCCTCGCGCGTCTGCACGCGCATCTTGCGTTTGTTCCAGCCCTTGCGCGCAGCCTCTGACCGTTTGGCTGCAAGGTCTTCAAAGTACGCGTCCACCTCAGGCTCTGGCGCATCCTGGCCGCGCAAATCGGGGAGCATGTGACCTTCGTCAGCGATCGGCGCGGGCTCCACGGCAGGCGCTTCCAGGCCAGCCAGCTGTTGATCGCGCGCCTGGCGCAAGCGCAGCGCGATCCACGGCATCATCAGGCACACGATGTCCATGACAAGGCTCAGCAGGATCGCGCGATAGGTTTCGACCCAGCTCATCAGGTCGCCGATGACGGCGCCGCTGCCGGCACTGACGGTCGCGCTTACGGCAGCCTCGGTCGGGGCCGTGGCCAGCTCCACGCGCAGCGCCTCAATGTCCGCCCGGATCCGATCAGCGGCGCGGGCGTCAGACAGGGCGCGTTCGATGGACAGCGCTTGCGATGAGCCCTGCGCCTGGGCTACGGCAACACGCTCGGCCCATGCCGTCTCGCCGGCGCGAGCGGCCATTTGCTGCATGTTTGGCGTGTCGTCCGCCGGGGCCGTGAGGCGATCTAGGTCAGCCGTGCGGGCGGCAATGCGCGCTTCTAGCGCCGCGCGGTTCTGTTGCACTTCCTCGACGGCGACAGCGCTGCCCCGATCGCGTTCCATTAAAGCATCGCCTTGCACCGCGAACGTGCCGGCAATAATGACCAGCGACACAGACAGAGCGATCACCAGCGCCCATGCTTTGGGCCAAGCCTGGCCGCGCCAGGACAAAGACATAAAAACGGGGATTGCGATTTTCGCGACGTAGGGGATGCCGATGGCGACCAAAGCAAACCCGCCAATATACGGAAACCAGAAGTCTAAGCCGAGGCCCATGAAAGGCCCGACATTCTCGAGCTGCAGCGCTGCGGCGCGGTCCTTGGCAATATCCAGCGTGTAGAGCCAGAGGAAATAGACCAGCGCAGCGAACGCCATCCAGCTTGCAAGCTCAGCGCTCTTGACCAGGCTCTCGGGGATCACGCCCGGGGGATCAGAGACGCGCTCCGGTTTTGGCGGTCGCATGGCCGCCCATTTCGCTTTCAACTTGTCAATCATGCTCAGCCCTCACTTACAATAAACCCAGCTTGCTCAAGCCCTCCAGCCCTAGAGCCGCACCCGCAATCGCCGCCACGATCAACAGCAGGCGACTGCTCTGGCGACCCTGTTCGTCCACTTTCGCGCTAAGGTCGCGCAGCTCCGAATGCATTTTGTGCGCCGCGCGATCTGTCTCTGTGATCAGCTCGGCTCTTAGCGAGCCCATCTGCGCGATCATGCGCCCCTCGTGCGCGCCAATTTCTGTAGACAGCCTCGAGAGGCTTGTGCGGATCTCAGCCAGCTCTTTGGCTAAAGCCTCATCGCGCGCTTGCGCGATCCCCAGTTCGCGCTGGATCGCCCACATATCGCGCGAGGTAAGAAACTCACCGCTCATCTTGCACCTGCCGCGCCCAATCCGCGCACCGCTGCCATGCGTCATGGAGATCGACCGCGTACACACGCACGCCGTCGGCATAGTCGATCGCCTGCCGGGCAGCCTCGAGCGCATGGCGCGCCTGGTCAGACGCTGGGGGCAACTCACGCAGCACAAACACAGGCGGTGCCTCCCGGCTGACCGTGCACTCAGCCGGCGGAATCACCGCTGGGCGCGGGGCCGGGCACGATGGGCACGGGGGCGTCGGCGCTGGCAGGGGCTGCGAGGTCGCGCAGGCTGTCGCCCAGATCGACAGGGCCAGGGGTAGCAATAACCGCATCACGTTCAGCCCTCCGCTGTGTGGCGCGGCTTGCGCGCCGCATCGATCGTTCCATTAGGTCTCGGCTTTGTCGGCTTTCCTCAACCAGCGCTGTCAGGTCGTCGCTGTAGCGCTCTTGCCATGCGGCCAGATCCGTTTCTGATCGCGTGGCGCGACCCTGCCACATAAGCGCGGTCTCTTCCGCCAGCGCTCGATCGCTGTTGGCCTGATCGCGTTGCGTCTCAAGCACCTCGCCCCGCGCATAGAGCAGGGCGGCGGCGGCTCCGAGGGCGACCATCACCAGCGCCCGCCAGTGTGTCACCGCTCCCCCAGCCGCCGCCACCCCCACGAACCCCTGCACGGGGGCTGAGGCCGCGCTCTGGGGTCGTGTTCGTATCGCAAGGAAAGGATCGTCACCACGAATAATGAGCCCGTCGGCCT
>Ga0207939_1000476_pt1 | contig 11882 bp, 12 predicted proteins | sample LakMenEpi02Jun12_FD_150663 | JGI IMG/M metagenome (GOLD analysis project Ga0207939, IMG submission 150663) | Freshwater microbial communities from Lake Mendota, WI - 02JUN2012 deep hole epilimnion (SPAdes) | ecosystem: Environmental > Aquatic > Freshwater > Lentic | place: Lake Mendota, Madison... | reverse complement strand
TAGCTTGTGCTTAATCCTTAAGGAGTAAATCAGTATGTCAAAAGAAAGTTCACTCTCACCGGAAGCTCGATCAATAATCGGTGCCATGGTTTCGCGTCGTGCAGTCCTTGCAGGCGCTGGCGGTTTAGGTGCAGCAGGATTACTTGCTGCATGTGGCGGATCAGATTCTGCCGATAGTGCAAACAGTGTTCGATGGGGCAACTGGCCTTTGTACCTTGATTACGATGAGGACACAAAGAAATACCCAACGCTTGAAAAATTTATTGAGCAAACTGGAATCGCAGCTACCTACTTTGAAGATTACAACGACAATGATGAGTTCTACGGAAAAGTTCAAGCGCAACTCAAGCTTGGCGAAGACATTGGTTATGACGTTGTAACTCCTACTGACTGGATGGCAGCTCGCTGGATCCGTCTTGGTTACACACAAAAGTTTGATACTGCAAACATTCCAAACAAGTCAAACATTCTGGATTCACTAGCATCACCTTCATTTGATGCAAACCGTGAGCAGACCTTGACTTGGCAAGGAATCATGGGCGGATTTGGTTGGAATGTTGAAAAGAATCCAAAGGGAATTCGCACAATTGATGAGCTATTTGCGCCACAGAACAAGGGCAAGATTGTTGTTCTTTCTGAAATGCGCGACACTATCGGAATCATCTTGCTTTCTCAGGGCGTAAATCTTCAGACAGTCACCGAAGATCAGTTCATGAACGCAGTCGATTTCATGGCTAAGAAGATTGCTGATGGCTGGATCCGTGGCGTTAAGGGTAATGAGTACGCAGAAGACCTCACATCAGGTGATGCAACAGCTGTTATTGGCTGGTCTGGCGACATGTTTATCTTGAAGGCTGAAAATGAAGGAAAGTTTGACTTCGCTCTTCCTGATTCAGGTGGAACAATCTCAGGTGATAACTTCATCATTCCTTCAACTGCATCTGCAGAAGGTAAGGCAAGTGCTGAGAAGCTCATTAACTTCTACTATGACCCAGCAATTGCGGCAGAAGTTGCGGCATATGTTAACTACGTATGCCCAGTTAAGGGTGCGCAAGCTGAGATGGAAAAGATTGATCCAGCTCTCGCTGCAAGCCCATTCATCTTCCCTGATGCAGCTATGTCAGCAAAGCTCAACGTCTTCCGTTCACTAACTCCAGCTGAAGAAACAACTTGGAGCGAAGCATTCCAGAAGGCCGCCGGCAACTAGTGGTTGACGTTTCATCTGCGACTCGAGGAGATTTACGTCTTACTCGGATCACAAAGTCGTACGGAGATTTCACCGCAGTTAATGATTTGTCATTAACAATTCCTGAAGGCTCATTCTTTGCATTACTTGGGCCTTCAGGATGCGGCAAGACAACAACTCTGCGAATGATCGCTGGGTTGGAAGAGCCAACTGTTGGCAGTATTCATTTAGGGTCAACTGATATCACGACTAAGCGTCCATATCAGCGCCCAATTAATACTGTTTTTCAGAACTATGCATTGTTTCCTCATTTAACTATTTTTGAGAACATTGCATTTGGTCTTCGCCGTCGCGGAATCAAAAGTGTCGATGCAGATGTAAACAAGGTATTAGAACTCGTTGAACTTCCACATCTTGCGCAGCGCAAACCAACACAATTATCAGGTGGTCAACAGCAGCGCATCGCTCTAGCGCGCGCGATCGTTAACCGTCCTGCACTTCTTTTGTTGGATGAGCCATTGGGTGCACTTGATCTCAAACTTCGTCGTCAGATGCAGATTGAGCTCAAGTGGATCCAGCGCGAGGTTGGACTTACTTTCGTTCACGTAACTCACGATCAGGAAGAAGCCATGACCATGGCTGACACCATCGCAGTTATGAACGAGGGCGAAATCGAGCAGATGGGATCTCCAGCAGATCTCTATGACAATCCAGAGACTGCATTTGTGGCGAACTTCTTAGGCCAATCCAACTTAATTAAGGGTCGTATCGAAGGCACAGACGGTGACAACTTAGTTGTTGATCTATTCGGCCAAAAGATATCGATGCCAAAGAATCGTTCTCATGCCGTTGATAACTCAATTTATGCAGGTATTCGCCCAGAAAAATTCCGCATCTCACTTGTTGGAACACCGTCTCGTGGAAACACACTAACTGGTGGACACATCGAAGATGTCTCTTACATCGGCGTTTCAACTCAGTATCAGGTAATGATGCCGTGGGGACAAGAGGTCATGGTCTTTGAGCAAAATGATGACGGAGTCGCACCATTTAATAAAGGCGATGAAGTAGTTATTTCTTGGGAGCCTAGTTTCACTTTTGCACTTCGTGGAGATGAAGATGTCGAAGCCGGACTTGAAGTAAATCCTGAGGAACTTGAAGAAGAATGAGCAACGCCTTTTCTAAGGTGAAGTTGCCTTATTTATTATTACTACCAGGTTTTCTTTTTCTCTTTACCTTCTTTATTTTGCCGATTGTTAACCTGGCACAAACATCTACCCAGACACCAATAGCTGGGGGAGACACAGGTCAGAATGAGCAGACTTTACGTTTTTCAAACTATGTTGATGCATTTACTGAAAACCAAGAACAATTTGCGCGCTCTTTTATTTTTGCTTTGTGTGCAACAGTCTTGGCGCTAGCAATTGCTTACCCACTGGCGTATGCAATTGCCTTTAAGGCGGGCAGATTAAAGAACTTCTTATTAGTCCTGGTTGTTGCACCATTTTTTGTTTCCTTTTTGCTCAGAACCGTGGCCTGGAAGCAGATTCTTGGCGAAGAAGGTTTTATCGTTCCAACCCTTCGCACCGTTGGGCTCATCAGTGAAAGCACAACTCTGACCTCTACATCATTTGCAGTTGTTATGGGTATGACCTATAACTTCCTGCCATTTATGACATTACCTTTATACGCCTCACTGGAGCGAATAGATCCACGCACCATGGAAGCATCGGGTGATCTCTACGCAAATGGAATTACTACTTTCCGTAAGGTGACACTTCCACTTTCAATGCCAGGTGTTGTTGCCGGAACACTTTTAACCTTTATTCCTGCGGCTGGTGATTACGTCAATGCTGCAATTTTGGGCTCCCCAAATACAAAGATGATCGGAAACGTCATCGAATCGCGGTATTTCAGGATTGTTGATTATCCAACTGCGGCCGCGCTCTCCTTTACCTTAATGGCTGCGATTTTGATTCTGGTGACGCTCTACATTCGTAAAGCTGGAACGGAAGAGTTGGTATGACCGTCCACGCTAAGCAAAAGGATGCATCAATCCCAACGATCCCCATCAATGCGCGGCTGTCTCGTTGGTTTGGCCGAAACCTAATCCGCATTTATGCAGTTTTTGGTTTCACCTATCTCTTTATTCCAGTTGCTTACACCTTCGTCTTTTCATTTAATGACTCGGGTAAATCCAATCTGGTCTGGAAGGGCTTCACTTTAGATAATTGGAAAAATCCATGTGGTGCCCCAGAAGTCTGTACCGCTTTAGGAAACTCAATAAAGATAGGTTTGCTGGCAACCATCTTTTCTACAATTCTAGGAACTATGATCGCTTTTGCTATTGGACGTTACGCCTTTAAAGGTCGTTCATCATCAAACTTGCTGATTTTCTTGCCTATGGCGACACCTGAAATTGTCTTGGGTGCATCATTGCTTTCACTTTTACTTGTTTTCCAGATTAACCCAGGATTTTGGCCAACAGTTATTGCTCACGTAGTTTTCTGTATCTCATTTGTCGTAGTTACGGTTAAGGCACGTATTGCATCTCTTGATCCGCGCCTGGAACAAGCAGCTATGGATTTATACGCAAACGAGTTAGAAACATTTAGAAAAGTGACTCTTCCGTTGGTTGCTCCAGGTATTGCAGGTGCTGCGCTTTTGGCATTTAGCTTGTCTTTTGATGACTTCATTATTACTAATTTCAATTCAGGAACTCTCAAAACTTTCCCTGAGTTCGTTTACACATCTGCCGCTCGTGGAATCCCTGCACAAGCCAATGTGATTGGCTCAGCCATGTTCATTTTGGCATTACTGATTGTTATTGCCGGACAGTTTGTCGGCAAGAGAGTGAAGGTTTCTAAGTGACAAATCATGGCAACATGTACGGGCCAAACTTTACATTTCTAGGAATTCCCGCATGTGATCTAGATGTACCAAGCAGTTACCAAGGTGCCGATGTAATCATTCTGGGCGCACCAATTGATAGCGGCACTTCACATCGTTCTGGTGCCAAGTTTGGGCCACAAGCAATTCGTGGGGGAGATTACTTACCGCATGATGGTTCTAGGCCTCACCTTGCACTGCGAACAGATGGCTTGAAGGATCTAAAGGTTTTTGATGCTGGTGATTTGCTGATGCCTGGCGGAGATCTTGTGGCTTCTTTGGCTGTTCTAAAAGCGGCAACTGAAAAGATTTCTCGAGCCGGCATAATCCCAGTTGTACTTGGCGGAGATCACTCAATCGCATCTGCTGATGTCGCAGGAATTGCAACCCATCGCGGCATGGGCAAGATTTCGATGATTCACTTTGATGCCCATGCTGATACTGGCGAAGATCAATTCGGAGCATTAGTGGGCCATGGAACTCCCATGCGAAATTTAATTAACAATGGTTATGTTCGCGGAGATCGTTTCTTACAGTTAGGACTTCGTGGTTACTGGCCAGAAGATGCAACCCTTAATTGGATGCGCGATCAAGGAATGCGTTCTTACGAGATGACAGAGATTCATCATCGTGGATTAAAGGAAGTGCTAGATGAATCATTTGCAACATTGGTAGATGGGTGCGATGGAGTTTTCTTATCAGTAGATATCGATGTTGTAGATCCTGGGATGGCTCCCGGAACTGGTACTCCTGAACCGGGTGGAATGACCAGCCGTGAATTACTAGAAGCGGTTCGTAGAATTTGTCTTGAATTGCCAATTGTTGGTATCGATGTAGTTGAAGTTGCGCCACCATTTGATTCTGCCGACATCACCGCAATTTTGGCTAATCGAGTTGTTCTGGAAGCTCTGAGCGCAATAGCTAAGCGTCGTAGCGGAAGTACATACTCGCCCACACAGAACCTTCTCGATCGATAATTGAGCTTTTCCAAGATGTCAGCGGTATCGTGCATACTTCGAGACAACTTCTCATGTTAGGTGTGCAATGGAACTTCTAGGAATTCTGGCCTTTGTATTTGCGCTCCTACTTTCCGTAATGGTTCACGAATTTGGACATTACATAACTGCACGCAAATATGGCATGTGGGTTTCAGAGTTTTTTGTAGGTTTTGGAAAGCGAATCTGGTCTGTTCAGCGCGGAGAAACCGAGTTTGGGGTTAAGGCGATTCCAGCTGGCGGTTACTGCAAAATCGAAGGCATGTCACCAAATGATGAAATGCCTGAAGGTCAAGAGGACCGTGCTTTTTACAAAGCTTCATCTGTCAAGAAGCTAGTGGTTTTAGGGGCGGGTTCATTCCTTCACTTTGTTTTAGGTTTTGTTCTACTGCTAACACTCTTTGCAGGAATTGGCACTAATCAAGTTCTTCCTGTCATTAATGAAGTTGTTCCCAATTCAGCGGCTCAAGCTGCAGGAATTTTGCCGGGTGATGAAATTGTTTCAATTAACGGTAAGAAAGTCACAGAGTGGTACAAAGATGTCGAAGTTATTCGCCAATCAAAGGGTTCAGAACTCACCCTTGTCCTAAGCCGAAATGGTGAAGAAATCACCGTAAATACATCTGCCAGACTGACAGATTTGGATGGCACCAAGAGATATGTCTTAGGTATTGTTAACGATGTTGGATTAAAGCGTTCCGGATTACTTGTTTCTATTAAGAATTCAGCAACCGTCACCAAGGATTTTCTAGTAGAAAGCGTCAAGTCGCTGGGTAAATTGCCGGAAAAAATTCCTGCGCTGTGGGGTGCAACGGTTCGCGGAGAAGAGCGCGATGCCAATGGACTTGTTGGGGTTGTCGGTGTTGCTCGTGTGTCAGGTGAAGCTGTTGGTAGCGACAAGCTGACGCCAATGGAGCGATTGGCAACATTTGTTTTAATCGTTGCAAGCCTGAATATCTTTGTCGGAGTCTTTAACCTGTTACCAATTTTGCCGCTCGATGGTGGCCACATGGCAGTTGCAATTGCTGATTCAATCCGAGCATTCTTTGCTCGCTTGCGTGGTCGACCACGTCCGGCACCGATTGATGTGACAGTACTAACTCCAATAACAATGGTGGTTTTTGTTGTTTTGGCGACATTGACTCTCTTACTTTTGGTGGCCGATGTGATTAATCCGGTGACGCTCAACCTCTAATTCGGCAGAATTTGCTCTTGTAGTGCAGAATAAAGCCATGGTTGATCTCGGAATTCCAAGCGCACCACCTCCAACGCTGCACCCTCGTCGCAAGACCCGTCAGTTAAAAGTTGGATCAGTCGGTGTTGGAAGTGATTCACCGGTATCAGTTCAATCAATGTGTACAACGCTGACCGCTGATGTCAACGCAACTTTGCAGCAAATCGCAGAGCTAACAGCATCTGGTTGCCAGATCGTTCGTGTTGCAGTTCCTAGCCAGGATGATGCTGATGCCTTAGCGCAGATCGCCAAGAAATCTCAGATCCCTGTTATTGCAGATATCCACTTTCAACCCAAGTACATTTTTGCTGCAATTGATGCAGGCTGTGCTGCGGTTCGCGTAAATCCTGGCAACATTAAACAATTTGATGACAAAGTTAAAGAGGTAGCAAAAGCTGCAGGCGATGCTGGTATTCCAATTCGCATCGGCGTCAATGCTGGTTCGCTAGATCCGCGCTTGCTCGCAAAGTATGGAAAAGCAACACCAGAAGCTTTGGCTGAATCTGCGCTTTGGGAAGCATCATTGTTTGAAGAACATGGTTTTTCAGATATTAAAATTTCAGTGAAGCATCATGACCCAGTAACGATGGTAAACGCCTATCGAATTTTGGCGGCTAAGTGTGATTATCCATTGCACTTAGGAGTAACTGAAGCTGGCCCACTTTTCCAAGGAACAATTAAATCTGCAACAGCCTTTGGCATTTTATTGGCTGAAGGCATTGGCGACACGATTCGTGTTTCTCTATCTGCGCCCCCTGTTGAAGAGGTAAAGGTCGGAATCTCAATTTTAGAATCGCTCAATCTGCGCCAACGTAAACTTGAAATTGTTTCTTGCCCATCATGTGGACGCGCACAAGTCGATGTCTACACCTTGGCTGAAAAGGTACAAGCCGGATTAGAAGGAATGACTGTGCCGCTACGAGTTGCGGTCATGGGATGCGTAGTTAACGGACCCGGTGAAGCACGTGAAGCAGATTTAGGTGTTGCATCAGGAAATGGTAAGGGGCAGATATTTGTGAAGGGTCAGGTCATCAAGACCGTGCCAGAAGCACAAATTGTGGAAACACTTATTGAAGAAGCGATGCGTTTAGCTGAAGAAATGGAAGCCGCCGGAGTTGCTTCAGGGCAACCGTCAGTTGATGTTCGATAGGCTTGTCGCATGTTGAAAATGTCTACGCTATTTTTGCGTACTCTTCGCGATGACCCAGCAGATGCCGAGGTCGCAAGCCATAAGTTATTAGTTCGAGCTGGTTATGTACGCCGAATAGCGGCAGGAATTTATTCATGGCTTCCTTTAGGTGTCATCACGCTTCGAAATGTTGAGCGAGTGATTCGCGAAGAAATGGATAACGCAGGTTTTCAAGAGGTTAATTTTCCTGCGCTGCTTCCGCGCGAAGCGTATGAAACTACAAATCGCTGGGAAGAGTACGGTCCTTCACTATTTCGCTTACAGGATCGCAAAGGTGGGGATTACCTCTTAGGTCCAACTCATGAGGAAATGTTTACGCTGATGGTTAAGGGCGAATACTCCTCGTACAAAGATCTTCCTTTAAGCATTTATCAAATCCAAACAAAGTTTCGCGATGAAGCGCGTCCACGTAGTGGAATCATCCGTGGTCGCGAATTTGTTATGAAGGACTCTTACTCCTTTGATATCGATGAAGCAGGCCTAGAAGTTTCCTATCAAAACCACCGAAATGCATATGTGAAAACCTTTGATCGCCTAGGTATGAAGTACAACATTGTTAAAGCGGTATCAGGTGCCATGGGTGGATCTAAATCTGAAGAGTTCCTTGCGCCTTGCCCAACAGGTGAAGACACCTATGTGTTGTGTCCAAAATGTGGCTTTGCTGCAAATGTTGAAGCGATGGTTACCAAAGTAGATGCAGAAGATTCTTCCAAGGTTCCCGCAATTGAAGCTTTTGACTCACCTAATACGCCAACAATCGACACACTTGTGGAGCTGCTTAACACCAAGTTCGGTGGCGGATACACAGGTGCTCACACCCTTAAAAATGTGATGTTAATGGCCGATGGAAAAGCTGTGTGCGTACTAGTACCAGGAGATCGTGAAGTAGATCTAAAGCGCTTCCAGGAAAATCTTGGTGGAATTCACGAACTTCGAGTTTTTGAAGATGCAGATTTTGAAAAATTCCCATCACTTGTTAAGGGCTACATCGGGCCCCAAGATGCAAAGAAATCTGGAATTACTGTGTATGCAGATCCACGTATTGCACCAGGGACATCATGGGTGACGGGTGCTAATGCCAAGGATCGCCATGCGCGAAATGTTGTTAATGGTCGTGACTTCACACCGGATTCATATGTAGAAGCTGCCGAAGTCCGTGCCGGAGATGCATGTCCAGAGTGTGCAACATCTGTTGTTATTGATCGGGCAATTGAAATTGGCCATATCTTCCAACTTGGTAGAAAGTATGCAGAAGCGCTTAACCTGACTGTTTTGGATCAAAACGGAAAGTCTCAAGTAGTAACAATGGGCTCTTACGGAATTGGTGTTACGCGCGCAGTTGCTGCAATTGCAGAACAAACACATGACGAAATCGGTCTTAATTGGCCTGCTGAATTAGCTCCAGCAAAGGTACATATTGTGGCCGCTGGTAAGGATGATCTTCTCTTTGAAACTGCGCTCAAGCTTGGCACTGATCTTGAAGCTCAAGGAATTTCGGTGATGCTAGATGATCGTCGCGATGCAAGTCCTGGCGTTAAGTTTAAGGATGCCGAATTAATTGGTAATCCAGTCATCGTTGTTGTTGGAAAGGCTTTGGCTGAAGGCAATGTCGAAGTTCGTCTTCGCAAAACTGGAGATAAAAAGGAAGTTGCACTTACCTCTGCAGTTTCTGCCATTGCAGATCTGCTGAAGTAATTGCAGTGTACGAACTCACCCTTGCCACCGGCTTATTTCTTCTAGCTGCCTCTTTTTTTGCGGGCTTTGTAGATTCAATTGCTGGCGGTGGTGGTTTGATCCAGTTACCTGCATTGTTGATTGGTTTACCTAATTCGGGAACTGCTGAAGTTTTAGGTACAAATAAGTTGTCTGCGGTTTTTGGTACAACAACTGCAGCCGCGTTATATCGCAAACAAATCAAACCAGATCCAAAAATCTTGCTTGGCATGGGGGTTCCTGCCTTTATAGGTTCTGCAGGGGGAGCGGTACTAGCTTCAAGAATCCCAACGAGCAGCATGAGACCCATGGTGTTGGTTCTTCTTATTGTTGTTGCGATCTATACCTGGTTTAAACCTGACCTAGGAAAGTTTGAAAACCTTCGCCACTTACCAAAACAAAGAATTCAGATTGCTGCTTTCGCTGGCGCGGTTATTGGTTTCTACGATGGAATTTTTGGACCGGGGACTGGCTCTTTCCTGATGCTCATACTGGTGGCATCACTTGGATACGCCTTCATCACTGCAAGTGCAATTGCAAAGGTGGTCAATGTAGCCACTAACGTTGGTGCAATTTTGGTCTTCGGATTAAATGGCGCAGTTATCTGGCAAATTGGAATCATTCTGGGCGTTGCCAATATTTCAGGAGCAATTGCGGGCTCTCGCCTTGCTATTAAGGGTGGTTCAACCTTGGTCCGTAAAGTTTTCTTGGTTGTAACCCTTGCACTGATCATCAAGGTAGGAATTGAAACCTTCTAATCACTTGCGTTACACTTGCGCCACAACTTAATAGAAAGAAGAGAACTGTGGCCCTTAAAGATTCAATAGCCGATTTGATTCGCCCTGCTGTAGAAAACGCGGGCTTCTTTCTTGAAGATGTCTTCACAAGCAATCCCGGAAATCACCGAATCGTCACCTGCATGGTTGATGGTTTAAAGCCTTTAAGCCTTGATGAAGTAACCCTTGTAAGCCGTGAAATTTCTGCGATTCTGGATGATTCACCACTTCTTACCGAAGCTTTTACTTTAGAAGTTACCTCACCAGGAATTGAACGCCCACTAACTTTGCCTCGGCACTGGACGAAAAACATCACTCGAATTATTAAAGTTACCTTAAATGACGATTCCGAAGTTTCAGGCCGTCTAACTGAGTTCGATGAAGTTCGGGCAGTTCTGATAGAAAATATTAAGGGCCGCATGAAGACCCACGAAGTTAACTTTGCAGATATCAAGAAAGCTACTGTCGAGATCGAATTCAATCGTAAGGATGAGATCTAATGCATGTAGAGATGTCAGCATTGGCTGCCCTTACAACTGAAAAAGATATTGCCTTAGACGAACTTATCTATGCCATCGAAGTTGCAGTATTGGGTGCCTACAACCAAACAGACACTGCTAAACGACATGCTAGAGCCCACCTAGATCGCGAGACTGGTGAAATTTCAATCCTTGTTCCTATTTTTGGCGAGGACGGAACTCGTACAGGTGAAGAAGTTGATTCACCGGATGGTTTTTCCAGAATGGCTACATCGACAGCTCGCCAAATCATTAAGTTGAAAATGCGCGAAACCAATGATGCTGAAATCGTTGGAGAGTTCACAACTACAGTCGGCGATGTGATTTCTGGTGTAGTCCAGCAAGGTCGCGATCCAAAAATGATTAACGTCAATTTGGGACGTGTTGAAGGGCGAATTCCACCGCAAGAACAAGTTCCAGGTGAAATTTACAATCATGGTGATCGCATTAAATGCTTTGTGGTTGAAGTAAAGCAAGGATTAAAGGGACCAGAGATTATGTTGTCTCGTTCACACCCTGCATTAGTTAAACAACTCTTTGCTTTTGAAGTTCCCGAAATCAATGATCGAATAGTTGAGATCATGGCAGTTGCCAGAGAAGCAGGACACCGCACAAAGCTTGCAGTAAAAAGTCATCGCGCAGGAGTAAGCCCTAAAGGTTCTCTGATCGGGCCAATGGGATCACGTGCACGCGCAGTTATGGATGAACTTCATGGCGAGAAAATAGATATCGTAGATTGGTCTGAAGATCCAGCAGAGTTTGTCGCTGCAGCACTTGCACCTGCAAAGGTCAGCAAGGTTGAGATAACAGATCTTGCATCACGAAGTGCAAAGGTTACAGTTCCGGATTACCAACTTTCCTTGGCTATCGGTAAAGATGGCCAAAACGCTCGCCTGGCTGCGCGGCTTACTGGTTGGCGCATTGATATCCATCCAGACACTGTTGAAAGCACGCCTACAGACTCAGCATTATGATAAGTAAGGAAGGATTGGATACCATGAGCCAGTTGGATTCCTCCCTTCCTGTTCGTAGCTGCATAAGCTGCCGCAAAAGGGAAAATCCTTCGGCATTAATTCGTGTGGTCTTGGTTGATGGAAAAGTTATTCCTGATTTCAAGGGTGGCGCAGCAGGTCGAGGCGCTTGGCTCCACAAGAAGTGTGCAGAAGTTGCGATAGCTCGGAACGCTTTTCGTTTTGCCTTCAAGCAAGAGGAAGCGGTCGATGTATCAGAACTTCTGAAATTTCTTCAGCAGTACTAACTATCAAACGAATGGATATGAAAGATATGAAACTCAAATGAGCTCGTTAGAACTATGAGGTCGTTCAACTAAGGCTTGCATTTGAGAAATGCGGGCCAAGACAGGAGAAATGTGTCAAAGGTCC
>Ga0207939_1000474_pt1 | contig 11929 bp, 22 predicted proteins | sample LakMenEpi02Jun12_FD_150663 | JGI IMG/M metagenome (GOLD analysis project Ga0207939, IMG submission 150663) | Freshwater microbial communities from Lake Mendota, WI - 02JUN2012 deep hole epilimnion (SPAdes) | ecosystem: Environmental > Aquatic > Freshwater > Lentic | place: Lake Mendota, Madison... | reverse complement strand
TGGTAAAACCAAATTATTAGAGAATTCTAAGAAAAATAGAACATTAACTGAACCATTTACAATAGAAGAATTCATTGACAAAATCAAAACCGATGATGAATTTGCTAGTAACTGGGGTGAATTAGGACCAATTTATGGCAAGCAATGGAGAAGTTGGGAAAATTATAATGGACTACATTTAGATGAATCAATAGACCAAATTCAAAACCTAATCAACGACCTTAAAACAAATCCAGACTCAAGACGTTTAATGGTTAATGCTTGGAATGTTGGAGAATTAGACCAAATGGTACTTCCACCTTGTCATTATGGATTTCAAGTTTATACAAGAGAGTTGAGTGCTAGAGAAAGAACAGCATTGGGTAGTAATGGTAGTACAAGACTTTATGACTCAATAAAAGAGGAAAACTATAAAACCATTGATGCTGATAGAGAAATGCATAAAGTGTGTGATGAAGCTGGAGTACCTAAAAGAACAATCTCACTAATGTGGAATCAAAGAAGCATCGATTCTTTTCTCGGTTTACCATTTAACATTGCTTCATACGGACTATTACTTGAAATCATTGCTAAAGAAGTAAATATGGTTCCTGATGAATTGATTGGTAACTTAGGTGATACTCATTTATACTCAAATCATATCGAACAGGCTAAGGAGCAAATAGGTAGAGAACCATATGAATTACCTAAATTAGGAATGGATTATAGAGAGGGAGAATATAATAAAAATTTAACAAATTTTGTTACTGATGATTTTTATCTTATAGATTATCAATCACATCCAACAATTAAAGCACCTTTATCAAATTAAAAATTTGGATAATTAAAATTAATTTTGTATATTTGTTTAAAATAAAATATCAAAAATGACTACCGAAGAACAAATTGAAGAAATCTTAATGGAAGCAGCTGCTGTTGGACTACGTTGGGAAGTAATAGAAGCTGCAAAAGTATATATCGAATCTGGCTTAGATAAATTAACCGCGTATGAATACGCATCTCACGAATGGATAAAATGAACGAATTAATATCGGGAATGATTATTGTTATCCTTATGATAGGATTCGCTATCATGATAACTGCCTACCAAGACTATAAAGAAAAAAAGAAAAAATGAACGACCATATTTTTGGATATTGGGATGACCATGTGGGTGATGCCGAAAAAAATTCTAAATCAACACCAATTGATATGTTAGAAAACGAAGGTAGTGATATATACACCGAAGCAGAATTGAGGGATTTAAAATTTTGGGATGTAACTTTAATGGATGGATTAGACGAAGAATCGTGGGATGACTTAGAATACTTAGAACAAACGTATTACGATAGAATTGAATTTGAAAAAACAAATGAATTTATAAACTGGCAAATTGAAATGATGGAAGATACAAAAAATTGTGAAACGAAAGAGAAACGATTCTACGGAGTAGTCAGAGTTAAAAAAGCTGATTTAATTTCACCATCCGAATCGCAACTACTAAACTACTATATAGATTATGGATATAATACTATATCAGAAATCCTTAATGATTATACTGAAGATGAAATGTTAAGAGAGTGGTATGTCAATACAAACTTTACTGATGAATTTTCTAATTATAGAGAAGCCAAAAACATTAATAGCCTTGAATGGGATTCAGAATACGAAGAGGTAGAAGTTATCTCCGAAGAAGAATGGAACGATTTTAAAAAAAATACATGGTAGTATGTTATGGATTAAATTAATATCGTGGTATTTTATAATTGGAGTGGTAAACACAATGATTATAGATTACGCACACTATAAAATGATACAAAGGGGAGCAGAAGAAAGACCATTTAATAACATTGAGAAATCACTAATACTTTTCTTCTGGCCCATATATTCATGTGTATTTTGGGTTTCGTTTTTTTATAATTTTTTTAAGTCAAAAAAATAAACGGATACGTGGATAATTGGATAATTGAATAAGCAAACAAGCGGCCAAGCAACCAAGGGGGAATCGCAGATTCCTTTTTAACACACAATCAAAATATTAAATTTTTATACAATATGTCTAACGAAAAAGAAATAGTTTGCACGATTTGTGGAGTCGAAGAAGATGACCAATTCGTTAAAGGTGAACTTGGAATGTTACCTGTTCAATTTTGCGTTTGGTGTCTATCGGGACTTATCGATATGGCTGAACAATTAAACCCATGCCCTTGTAGAGATGATGATGAAAAATAAATACATTAAGTTTGAACGATTTACCCAATGGGGTCAAGTCTATCCCATTCCTACAATTCGTATCACTCACGATTTAAAATTATATGGATGGTATACAATTGAGTTTATTTGGATGAAATGGGGAGTTTCCATTAACATTATTTTAGATAATGAAAACGTTTCTTGAAATTGGAACTTGTGATTTTGATACTTTAAACTTCTTATCCGATGCTGGTTGGAAAGGGGTTATGGTAGAGCCTGTAAAAAAGTATCTTAATAATGTTCCACAAAAACCAAACATTCATTATTTAAACTATGCCGTAGATTGGCAATGTGGGACACGTTCAATGTATCTTGCAAACGAATCAGTCGTTAAAAATGATTACAATTTTGCTGGTATGAGTTCTTTTTATAAAGGTAATGATAACCTTACTGAAGAACTAATTGTAAACACCATTACATTTGATAAAATTTTTGAATTGTGCGATATAGAGTCTATTGATATTTTAAAAATAGATGCGGAAGGATATGACTTGGAAATTTTAAAAATGTTTCCGTTTAATAAAATCAAACCAAAGTTTATACAAGTTGAACATCAACACATTGACTTTATACAAATGCAAAAATTATTATCAGAACAAATGTATTATTGGGTATCGGCCGAACGAGATACGTTTGCTTATTATGCTGGACAATGAGGGAAATAGAACATTCACTTTCTACTGATTGGGAAACCCCTTGGTGTATGGATAGATGGGAAGTCATTAACCATATTATCAAACGTTATGGGTTTGAGCGATATTTAGAGATTGGTATATCAAATCCAAGATGGTGTTTTAATATGGTGTCGTGTCGTGAAAAAGATGGAGTTGATCCAGGTCTTGAATATGAACACAATCCGGCTAACTACAAAATGACTTCGGATGAATTTTTTAATTCTATTCCCAAAGACAAACAATGGGATGTAATTTTTATAGATGGTCTTCACCTTGCTCAACAAGTAATTAAAGATGTTTACAATTCCTTAGACCACTTATCACCAAATGGATTTATAATCATGCACGATTGTAACCCACCAAATGTTTGGAGACAACGTGAAAATTATTCTATTGATGGAATTAATTACCCATGGAACGGAACTACATGGAAAGCATACTACGCATTACGAATTACAAGGCCCGATTTAACAATGGCGGTGATTGATACTGACTATGGAGTTGGAGTTGTAAGACGCGGCTCACAAATGTTAGCACCCGCTGACAATACGTTTTATGATTATAATATGTTTGATTCAAATCGAAACGAATATTTAAATTTAATCTCTTGTAATGAGTTAAATTCTTTTTTAGATTTGTCAGATAAAAATTTGGCAATGTAAAAAATATTTCGTATATTTGTATTATAAGAAATAAGAAATATGGCATACAAAAAAATTACAAACAAAGAGAACGCACTTAAATTAATTAATGGCACATCTCTTAAAGACCGATTAGTTGGATTCAACTACAAACAATTGGTAGCTGCATTTGGAGAACCTACATTCAATTCACCAAGTGATGATAGTAAGGTTCAAAAGGAGTGGGTATTTCAACGAAAATCTGATGGAGCTGTGTTTACTCTCTATGATTGGAAAACTTATGATGTAAATCAAACTGAAAACTTTTTACAAACTTGGAATGTTGGCGGTCATTCATACGCCGGTGAATTTGTTAATGAGCTAATTATTCAACTAAAAAAGAAAAACTAATACAATGCGTCAGTATTATTTCTATTTAAAAAATACACAAACCCAAGAGGCGGTAGGTAAGACTTATGCCTGGTCACGATTATCTGCTGCTAAATACTTTTCAGCAACCAAACAATTACCATTAAAATCTTTTTTAAAGATATTTTCAATATCAAGATGAATTTAAATAAAATATACATAATAACGATAGACCATTCTCAAGAAAATTATGATAGTATAATTTCAAGACTGGCTAAGTTAAATATCCAAACTGCAGTTCCATATGAAATTTATCCTGGAGTTAATGGTAAAGAGTCATTTTCTACTAAAAAGAGTCGTGATGAATATGGTGTTAAATTTTACGATGGTTGGAAGTTAACTGATAGTTCTAATTCATGGTGGACACGTAAAGTAAGTGTTGGTGAGGCAGGATGTGTTTGTTCTCATATTAAAGTATGGGAAGACGCATATAAAAATGGATACGAAAACATATTAATTCTTGAAGATGACTTTGACCCAACCGCCGAATCTCCGTGGGAGTATTTTAATGAATTAGATAACTATGATTGGGATATTGCATATTTGTCAAGAATACTTCAAAGTGTGGTATCTGATGATATAGTTGATTATGATATTGAAAAAAATAATTGGGTAAGTCCTGGATATTCATATCAGACTCATTCATATGTTATTAATAAATCTGGTCTAAAAAAACTCATCGAAACCAACTTGCCTATTTTAAAAAATAATATAATTCCGGCGGATGAATTTTTACCATCAACATACACCACACATCCACGAAAAGATTTACAAGAATTGTTTATTAAAAACATGAATGCGGTTGCCACTAAACGGAATTTAATTATACAATTAAGAAACTCTGCGTATGGAAATTCACAAACAGAACCCATTGAAGGTTTAGATTAATAATTATGAGTGAACAAGAACTACACAAACTAATGGAAATCCAATACCTTAAAGGTCGATTGGATGAACTCCACAAAGCATTTCCAACTGTGATTGACTTACATCGTTCACGAAAGTTGGATGCTCGTATTCAAAAGTATTATGATAAACTAAAACAAACTGATGAAATTGCATATCACTTGTATTTAGTAGAAAGATATAATCAACAAATCTCCAAACAAAAGTCTCAAAACAATATAAAGGGGTTGTTGGAATCAGTCATTCCACAATTGGGTGATATGGAACTGATAAACAAAATTAAAAATCAAATATCTAAATACTAAATGGTATGGCTTTACCTTGTCCATTTTGTAAAAAACCATTGGGATTGACTTTGGAATTTATTATAAAGCACCCAATCTCAGCCTGCCCACATTGTCAAGTTATTTTGGACTTTAGTGTAAACGATGAAATTAAAAAAAGTTTTACAGAAGCAATTTCCGAAATAGAAAAAATAAAAAAGCAATACAAAGGGACGGTCAAATTTTCTTAATATTATTTGATTTAAGAAATTGTAATACTTATTTGCAACAAGTTATATTAAATAATTTAAAAAAGGAAATTTATGGCAGGAATCGCAGACCAATTCGCAGGTCTTCCAATTGAGGAACTAATTGTTTCTCCTATTATTGGAATGGCTAAAGGGCAGGCAAAATTAAATGAAGTAACTTGGAAATATATTTCCGAAGTTGCGTTTGTAACAGACAAAGACGGTAATACAACAGCTCGCTCATTGGATGTAGAAATGAATCGTGTGGTTACCAACGGAGATACTGGTGAACAAGAAATACAAAAATTGTATAACAAAGTTCCAATGTTACCATTAGTTCCACTACCATCATTAGCTATTACTTCAGCTGATATTGAGTTTTCAATGGAAGTTAAAACATCTGAAGCATCAAAGGATACATCGGCTAGTGAAAACAGCTATGAAATGTCCGCTGGTGGAAAATGGTGGGGAATGAGCTTTAACGCTAAAGTAGCAGGTAAAGTTTCAACTAATAAAGAGAACACCAGAAGCACCGACAACTCAGCGAAGTATAATGTAAAAGTGCACGCTGAACAATTACCAGCAACTGAAGGTATGTTGAAATTATCAGATTACCTAACTCAAATGTTAGAACCATCTTTAATTCCACTTACAGCAGAGCCTAAGTAATAATTAAAACAATAAAGGTTATATAATGGCAAGATTAAATGTAGAAGAACTTGTTGGCGGTCTATTAGAGGCAGCCATGGTTTCTCAAGGTATTAGTGAAAGGCAGCACATAAATGCTTTACGTAATTACTTTAATGAAGATGGGACACCTAAAACTACTTCCTTTAATATAGGTGGTAGAGATTTGGTTGTCCCTCTCTACATTTTGGCGGACCATTCATCTATTGGTTTGGATGAGTTAGACATTGAGTTCTCTTGTAGACTTATATTTGGAGATGAAGAAAAGGAAGTTTCTAATCTTAAAAAATCTTTATTAGGGTTATTTAAGAAAAAAGGATACGAACACAATATTAATGGTATTGAGGTTGATTCTGGTTACAATCCATCTCAAGCGGGTATGGCTAAGATTAAAGTAAAATTTAAGGCAGATGAAAAGCCGGAAGCAGTCAGTAGGCTAATTGATGAATACATTAAAAATTTAGAAGACCCAAACCAAAAATAAAAATAAAGGGAGAACGAAAGTTTTCCCTTTTTTATTTGGATTTATAATAAATTTTTCGTATATTTGTATTAAATAAAATGCCGATGTGGTGTAAAGGTAGCCACGAGGGACTTAAAATCCCTTGGACATTGTGTCCGTGCCGGTTCGAGTCCGGCCATCGGTACTGAAAAAGCACATATCGTTCTTTGACAATATTGGGCCCATAGGTAAAGGGATATACCATCTCACTTCTAATGAGATATTCCTGGTTCGAGTCCAGGTGGGCCTACAAGAGAGTTTAAAAAGGGCCCTTCCATATTTATATGGTAAATTGGGCCCGACTCTCGATTTATTAAGTTTGTAAAATATATTTATATTAAATGTGAAAGTTATGAGTAAAATTTCAAGAAGATTATTCCAAGCCCTTGAGGCTAAATATACAGCCGATATCATGGATGCTCGTGCGACAATCTCTATTTATTTTGAATCTCCGGTTGCTATTGGTGAACACCCACAACATACCGAAGAACTTGATAAATTGGTTGCACGACTTACAGATGCTACTGATAAGTTATCTACACTTCGTGATAATTTTGGCGATGAGTATGGTGGGTTTGATTCAAAAGATTCAAAAACATTACTAAACGGATAATTAGTAATTATGGAGGTTTGGCAGAGCGGTCGAATGCGGCAGTCTTGAAAACTGTTTTAGGTAACACTAACCGGGGTTCGAATCCCTGAGCCTCCGCATCATCCGATGTGTTATTCCGAGCTAGGTCGGAATATTTTTAAAAATATTTGGATATATAAAATTTATTTTGTATATTTGTATTAACAATCGCGGGAGAAGACTTAAAAGAAAGTCGCTTATCATCCAGATAAGAGGTGTTGGGGCAGTTCCAACCTTCCGCTCATAGTAAGGATTGAAGTCAGTAATAAAACCGACTGCAATACCATGATGGTTAGAGACACCGGATATCCTTACTAAACTTGCGGAGGAAGTCTTGAGAGAAAGACATCTATCATCCAGATAGAAGGTGTTGGGGCGGCTCCAACCCTCCGCTCAAACAAAGGATAGTCCTTTGTCGTTTTATGTTTAACAATTTAATATAAAGTTTTCGTATGAAGAAAATGATTTTAATGTTCGCTATCGCAACATCAGTTGTGGCTTGTAATCAAACCGCAGAAAATGTAGCTGTTGAAGAAGTTGTAGTAGATTCTACTATGGTTGATACAACTTCGCCTGAACAACTTGAAGATGCTGCTTATGAAGCAGAGGCTTCAGCTGAATAATCTAAAGAGCTGATTCTAATCTATTGAGTTTTGATAATTGAACTCTAATCAATTGTCGGTTGCCTCCTTAGCTCAGCTGGTAGAGCACTTCACTTGTAATGAAGGGGTCATTGGTTCGAATCCGATAGGAGGCTCAAGGAGAGGCAGTAAAGCTGTAATTGAGAGGTAGAGTGTATTAATTTCCAAAAAAGGGTTTATAGTAGGAAGGGCTCACTCATTGCACTCAATCAGAAACCCTGAAAGACCCGAAAAGCCTCTCTTTAATATTAAAACCCATTTAGGTTAAAGGATAATCATCAACCGGCAACCTCTTAGAGGAAAAAACTTTAGATGACACTTAGGGATATGGGGAGCCCTAAATTTGCGAAAGTAGCTCAGTTGGTAGAGCATCACCTTGCCAAGGTGGGGGTCGCTGGTTCGAATCCAGTCTTTCGCTCAGCAGTTATCTGAACTAGCACTAGGACGATAACTACCATCGGAGGAAGCTAGTCTCACGGATGGTCCTGTGGGTTGTGGACTTTTCACATAAAAAGACTCCCACCAGGTAGAGTAGGTGTGTTCCTCCTAAAGGACAAGCTCTACTACCATAGTCAGATGGCGCAATGGTAGCGTGTTGGTGAGTAATCCGATTAGTCGGAACCAAAAGACAAAGGTTATAGGTTCGATTCCTATTCTGACTACAACTTTATATTTAAATCTAATTGGGTAATAAGACATACCAATGAATAGTAAAAAGGAATATGTAGAACACTTATGGTCTACTAAATCTACAAGCGAAACAATATTGCTATTATGTGAACTTGTGGATAATTCTTCGTATAGTAAAACTCACAAAAATAAAGTAAGGTCTGTGTTAAAAGGTATTATCGCATATACTGATAGAGGAACGGAGCTATACGACCATCATCGAGAATATCTTCAATCCGAATGGGATACCATGTGGAACGCTCAACGAAATAATCAAGTTAAAGAAGACATATTAAAATTTTTACAAAAATGATATATTGGTTTTATGGTCAACCTGGCTCTGGTAAAACTACCTTGGCTAAAGCACTTCAAGAACATCTTGAATTAAATAACCATCGTATGGTTGAACATATTGATGGGGATGAATTACGAAACATCTTTGATAATAAAGATTATTCTAAAGAAGGTAGAATAAAAAATCTCCGCAATGTAAATAATATTGCCCGTTACTTGAGTCACAAGGGATGGGATGTTGTTATTTCAGTAGTAGCTCCCTACAACGAAACTCGTAATGAACTTAGAGATTTAGACTCAAAATTTTACTATGTCCATACGACCGAAAGTAGAGGTCGAGAAGATTTTTTTGTAAAAGAGTTTGAGATTGATTCTCGTGACCAACAATTAGATACCACAAACAAATCAGTATTACAATCACTCAATGAAATATTCACTATACATAGGTAGATGGCAACCTTGGCATGATGGTCATCAATGGTTAATTGACCAACAACTAAATCAAGGTAATCGTGTATTACTTGCTATTCGAGATGTTCAACCTGATAAAGATAATCCTTGGAGCGCTGAGCAGGTTTATAAAAATCTATCAAAATTACATTATGAGTATATAAAAAAAGGTAAAATTAAATTGATGATTATACCTGATATAGATTCCGTTAATTATGGTAGAGGTGTTGGATATCGTATAATTGAACATATTCCACCAACTCATATTGAAAAAATATCAGCCACAAAAATTCGTGAACAAATGAGAGAAGATGGTAAGTTATAAAAGACATATTTTAAAAACTATTACTTGGAGAATTATAGGCACCATTGATACTATTTTACTTTCCTATTTAATAAGTGGTAATCTTAAAGTTGGATTAGCTATTGGTGGTGTTGAATTATTAACTAAAATGATATTATATTATCTTCACGAACGGCTCTGGTACAAATACATTAAGTATGGAGTCGATGCTAATCGTGATTAGTAACGATAATTTTAATAAATTAACATAAATTTAACATAGGGGGCTTGTATAAGTCCCCTTTTTTTATTATCTTAGTATGTATTTGTGATGAAGACTAATAAAACATATCAAGACAAACTTAACTTCAATGGAGGCTGGTCCAGAGGCGAAGCCGCTCATCACATTGGCAGAAAAACTACCGAACGGGTGGTTAAAAGCAAAAAAGTCTATGTTCGTAACGAAAAACACAAAAAAGATTTAACAATTTCTTAACATTGAAAATTAGGTTACATCGTTAATATTTACTATCTTTATATTATAAATGAGTTACATGAAAAACAAATCTTATTCTTCGTTCTGGCTTGACCCCTCTATATTTTTTGATGAGGATGATTCAAGTATACAAGTAACAAGTGTCGAACGTAAAGCGTCCGACCTTATGAAGCTTATGGCCTATAAAAGGTCAATTGCTAACTTCGTTAACATTGTAACCGGTAAGTCAATTCCTGTTACCTTTAATGGTCGTGGTGATGATTCATATACCGATGGAAATTCAGTCGTTATATCTGCTAAGTTAGATGATAAAGAATTTGACCCCGTGGTTGGTTTGGCTCTTCACGAAGGGTCTCACATCGCATTGACTGATTTTGGAATTTTAACTCAATTACAAAATGATTATCTTCCTACATCAATTGACAAAAATTATTTGATGAATAAGTATGGTTTGGATGAAAGTCACCGATTGTCTCATATTGTCAACAACAATTTAAAGTCTCTTCTTAACTATGTTGAGGACCGAAGGATTGATAATCATATTTACACCACAGCGCCCGGCTATCGTGGTTACTACGAGGCTATGTATGAAAAATACTTTCACTCCTCTATTGTTGACAAAGGTCTTCAATCTGAAGAATATCGTAATGAAGATTGGGACTCTTATATGTTTCGTATTATCAACCTCACTAACGCTAATCGTGACCTCACCGCTTTAACAGGTCTTCGTGAGATTTGGAATGTTCTTGACCTTCGTAATATTTCACGACTCAAAAATTCATGGGACGCACTTGAGGTGGCCGGTGAAATTCTTATGATTGTTGAAAAAAATACTAAAATTGTTAATGATACTGAATCATCTTCGGATGGTGATGGCGATTCACAAGATGGTGAAGAAAATGGTAACACCGAAATGAGTGGTGACGTGGAATCCCAATCTACCAATGGCGGTGGTATGAGTGGCAAGGGTAATGGTAAATCTTCCCCAAGTAAATCTAATGAAGGTGATGACTCTGAAGAAGAATCTGATTCTAATGGTGGTTCATTTAGTTTACCAAATTCAAATGGGGCTGGTGGTCAATACGAACCACTATCAGACCGCCAACGTAAAATGTTAGAAACTGCTATTGAAAAACAAAATAAATTTTTAGAAGGTAATATCCAAAAACGTGCTGTTTCAAAAGCTGAAAAAAACAAACTTGATACTCTTGATAAGGCTGATGTCAAAACTGAAATAACCGGCAAGGGAGTTCAACAAAGTTGGTATGACAAATCTGGCTCTAATGGAGTTCAAACCTACATCATTAATAACTTGTCTAAACAACTTATTGAATCTAAACTGGTTGGAATGTTAACAAATAGCAGCTGGACGGTTAATAAAGGTATTGAAAATGTTACCAAGGGTATTCAACTTGGAACTTTATTAGGTAAAAAGTTAAAAACACGAAATGAAGAACGAGTTTTAACTACACCACGAATGAAGGCTGGTAAATTAAGTGGTCGTATGATTCACGAAATCGGATTTGGTAACTTTAGTATTTTTGAACAAACTTTAGTTAACACATCGACTCCGGTTACACTTCACATTTCAATTGATGCCAGTTCTTCGATGGGTGGTTATAAATGGAATAATACACAAGTAGCCGCCGTTGCGATAGCTAAGGCTGCTTCAATGACCGCTAATATCAATGTAGTTATTTCTTATCGAGGCATATACTATGGAGGTAATAATTGTCAACCATTAATGTTGATTGCTTATGATAGTCGTAAAGATAAGTTTTCAAAAATTCAAAACTTATTTAAACACATTACCTACGATGGAACTACTCCCGAGGGATTATGTTATGAGGCTATTTTAAAAGAAATCGTTAAAACTAAAACTGGCGAAGATACCTACTTGATTA
>Ga0207939_1000464_pt1 | contig 12031 bp, 12 predicted proteins | sample LakMenEpi02Jun12_FD_150663 | JGI IMG/M metagenome (GOLD analysis project Ga0207939, IMG submission 150663) | Freshwater microbial communities from Lake Mendota, WI - 02JUN2012 deep hole epilimnion (SPAdes) | ecosystem: Environmental > Aquatic > Freshwater > Lentic | place: Lake Mendota, Madison... | reverse complement strand
ACTGTATAGTAAGTTGAATTGAATGCAGCAACACCAGTAAGACTATTACCTGCAATTCTAACATCAAGTTTATCATTATTCACTACACGAACTGCACCACTTGTAATACCAGTAAGACCTATGTTTCCAGTAAGACCGTTGAGTGAGTTAACAACATTACTTGCTGAAGGAACAGTTCCAGTATAACTGATAGTGATGGTATTTCCGCTCGTGGTCAAACCAATATCAGTTCCTTGACTAAGAACTATGCTTCCAGTAAGACCGTTGAGTGAAGTAACAGTTTCACCTGCCACATGCTTCGCAACCGCCATTTGTGTAGGAACATGATTAATTGATGCACTACTAACAGTAAATCGATTACTATCAGTTATACCAGCAGCAATCCAAATTGAATTGCCCGCAGTTCCCCCGATATATAATCTATCACCGGCAGTTGAAGTTGTGACAAGTGCCGGTTCACCAAATGTGAGTCCACTGGGTTTATCCTCCACATCGGATCTATAAATTTTAATCGTGCTTTCTCTTGCCATAGTTTATTTTTCTTTCTTCTATTTATTTAGTGTGCAATTAATTAAAAAAAACCGCCATCAGTTATTTGTTCTCTTGTTTTTCCATCTAATAATTTAGCATTGACTTGAAGTAATTTTGATCCATCAAGTTCAGGTAGTGCGCCCGTCCCCCCAACTCCAAAAATATCGCTTTCCTTCAAAATTATTAAATTTCCTGTTTTTATTCCGGTCTTTATCATTACATGTGCAGTTAGACTTACATCGAAATAATTAGAATCAAATGATGCTATGCCAGCAGACGGTCCAGTCGTGGCTATAGGGAAAGATAAATCACCAGTAAGACCGCCCAAAGATGTAACAACATTACTTACGGAGGCAGCATTTCCAGCATAACTAATAGTGATGGTATTTCCGCCCGTGGTCAAACCAATATCAGTTCCTGATATTAAATTTACATTTCCACTTGTGAGGCCATTGAATCCCACAACAATGATAGATCCTAATGTTTCTCTAGCATCTTCAAGTTCACCCCAATCATTATTAATTTCAATCACAGAAGTGTTATTAACTAATATTCCTCTTCCACTTGAAATAGTAACATTTCCGGTTTTACCATTTACACTTGAAATATAAGAAGTTAATCCTGAATTAAAAACCTTCCAATTTCCATTTCCTGTGCCTCCTATTAATGAATAATAAGTATCAACTTCACTAACATAAGCAATCATTCCCTGTTGTCTTCTAGCATCAACTATGGAATCTCTATCTGCGGTGGTTTGTATTGTACGCAAACCACCAAGCCCATATTTTGGATCCGTGACGAACACCGGATCGCTTTCAGCATTTGGGCCGATTGGAAGACCAATAGAAATGTATCCTGTAATTGGCATGTTATTTTACGATGCAGAAACTGAGATCGCTCCTGTTGTTGGATTCGCTACTTTGTACCATTTCCACGAAATAGAAACTCCGTGTGAATTAACTTCTGTGAAAGTTCCCTCTTGTGGAGTAAATGTAAGATTGTTTTCATCCCGCCATGTTGTATATGAACCAGGTGTTCCGGGTGAAGTAGGAACTATAACATAACAATATTCTGCAATTGCAGATGATGTAAAAGAATATGTGTAATTACCTAAAGAACTGGGTGAACTGGTGTATCTATTCGTTTGGCCGGTGGTCAGATTTGATATTGAGGAAGGTGCGGAAGAAGAACTTTTGCCATAGTATATTCTATGCAACCAACTATAAGTTTTCGGTGGGGCAGTAACAATCACAGTTCCTGATGCTTGTTGTCCTGTTAGACTAAAAGATAGTGTTGATGGGGTTAAATACAAATATGCTGAATGTGAAATATTATAAGGGGATGAATTATAGTTAATATTTGTTGCAAGATTTGATCCAGAAACAATTGCTATATTCAATGACCCTGCCACCCAATTTGATGCAGGACCACTCGTATTCCATGATGCCGAATAATTTCCAGCAGCAGATGTTTGACCAAGATCAAATATATTATTACTAAGCCCAATTGTAAAATTAGAGAAAGCAACTGGTTGATATGGATATATTAGTTTCTCTAAAACACTTATTGCACTTGAACCCACACTAAATGTTATTCCACTCGCAATTCCATTCGCATATCCAGAATCCACATTTGCCCAAGTTTCTGTTCCGGTTGCACCCAGAAATACAACATGACCCGTTCCACCTACAGAAAAAAATCTTGGATCAAAAGATGCTGCACCTGTTATTGTATTCGATGCTATAGGGAACGAAGAACCAGATATTTCAGATGCACTACCAAGAAGTTCAATTGTTTCACCTGTAATTCCACCAATGAATAATTTTTTATCAACAATGTTGACTGCTAATTCACCAAAGGTTAAACCAACGGGCACTATTCCTCCGGTAACACCTCGTTTTATTTTAATGATATTACCCATTTAATATTTTAAAATACTCCTCCCGATACAGTAGTTATGCTCACATTACCAGTCGCAGAAACACTAAAATTAGTTGAGTTGAATGATGCAACTCCCGTAATTGAATCACTTGCAATTGGTATTGTAGGGGTGCTTCCTGTAGCCCCTTGTGGTCCTGTACTTCCTATCGATGTTGATTGTATTATCCACACATTACCATTCCAAATCCATATAGTTCCACCATAAGAATAGGTGTCATTTGTATTTGGTGATGCAGGAAAATCAATTGGCATATATCAACCTATGCTAATTCGTTCAGGTAATGCCAGTCTTAATGAAAATGCGTTGCCATCTAGATCAAATGCAGAAATAGGAACTTCCAACAAAGGAAAGTCTAAAAAAAAGTAATCAGAAACAAATGTTATATCATCCATGTTATGCCTGTGTTAGTAATGCCCTTACTGTTACCCCACTCAGTGCAAAACTTGTTGCATTGTAACGAATATAGTTTCCAATGGTATCTTGAGCAGCATTCCAAGAATTCCAATTTGTACCATCAGTTGAATATTGCCATGTTCCATATGAAGATAAAGATATGGTATCATTTAGGATTTCATTGTTCGTGTCTGCATCGTATAACCGAATTCTCAAATTAGGAATATTGCTACCCCAAGAACTTACCTGTCTCCACGCAAATATTCTGCTTACGGCAGAAGATTTTGCAAGAGAGGGTTGATAGTGTGAGTCTTGTATCGAATTTTCGTAAAGACAAGTTATCGAATAAATACGAGTTGGAACGCAGATCTCTCCCATTATATCAAAAGCAATTTTGAATTGAATGTAATTTGATGGATTAGCCGAGCCAAGATCTGCTCCAACATCAACCTCTGTCCACTCACCACTATTGTCATCTATTCCAGTTGTACGATACCATAATCTATAAGACTCTACAGGGAATCCTAAACCATAATCTCCTGCATATTCCATATGGTCAACATAGACATGATACAATTTACTTGCGCTATCTGTTAAAAGTTTTGGGGTGATAATACCTTGTTTAGAAGATGAGTGGTAGTATGCATCTGCACCAAAAGGAAAAACATACAACCAATTTTGGCTTGTAACTAGGCTATTCGGAACAGCAAACATCCACCCATCTTCAGTCCAAATTGATAATGCTTGCTGTGGAAATAGACCATCACTAGCACCAGATGCGGTAGTGCTTTGTTTAACTCTAGTTAAATTTGAACCAATAATTTTATCAAACTGTCCTCCAGCGGGATCATAGTTTCCAACATAAATGCCATACCGACCTGAAGTATTTGTAATAAATAATTTATCGATTGTAGAAGAATAAACGACTTGCGACATAGAACTAAAAGTCGTATATGTTGTACTGCCTCCAGGAGGGATTTCTAGCATGTAATCACTTAACCAACTGTTACTACCAGCCGTTAAAGTTGATACAGGAGATCTATAAACTCTAGTTGTGGTCACAAAAAATAAACTCTTTTCGCCCGACGAAACACCATGAGATGGAGTAAAAACTTTTGAAGAATTTGACTGCGAAATAGTACCACTAACACTATATGTTCCTGTTTTTAAAACAAATGCACTTACAGTAACTCCATTGGATGGTCCACCCACAACGGAACCAGAAGTTAATGCGGCTCTAATATTGTACTTTATTATAGTTGCATTTCCACCGCCTCCTGGCGTGTTTATATGATAAAGAGTATGATTTGTAGCACTTTTCCCTTCATCATCTAATGCAAGTGATGCAGAAGCAAAACTAGTGGATGAATGTACAGTATGCGTTCCTGTTCCTGCGCCTGATATGCTTAGTGCACTTCCACCGATGGATGTAGAAACAGAGAATTGATTTGTTCCTAAATTTGTACTAATTACATAATAAGTTGTTCCCGTTGATATTCCTGTTGGCAATGTTCCTGTAGTTGTAAATATAACTGGATCATTAACAACAAATCCATGATTATTTAATGATAAAATGTTTGTTGTACTATATGTTACGGTTGCAGTTGCAGTTCCTAGAGTACCTACTCCATCTCTCAATAAATATGATGCACGAATGTTATCTACGGTAGTTGCTTCTGCAATTGTGGTGCCACCAACAATATTAAATGTATTGTAGTTTAATCCTTTTATCAAATGCACACCGCCATTGAGAGAAGTTGCATTAGTTACAGAAATAGCAATTCTAATTTCTTCTATTACATATGATGTTCCTTCCGAAAGATTGACACTTGAACCGATTGTTAAAGTTGTATCATTTGAAATAGCAGTTATATCATACCAAGTAGTTACTTGTTTCGGATCGGTTGTCCCGAATCCTATTCTTGCACCAACGGCAATTCTATCTGTGGTAAATTGCGTACTTGACCCTGATATTGTTGAAGAACTTCCACTTGTTGAAACTGTACCCGATGTGTGGGTATAAACCATCGCTCTCAATGAGCGAACCGTCTTATTTCCAGAAACAGTTGAACCCGATAAGGTAATGTATCCTTTATAGGTAAGAGTATTTGAAGTTGTATCAAATTCTGTTAGAGTTATAGGTCTTGTGGAGGAAGCGGTGTTGATGGATGCCATAAATATCCAGTAAATATTATCAGACCATTTAACAACATGTGGAAATGATTGTGGTACTGGAGTCAGAAAGACATCGGCAATGTTTATTAAAGATGCAGGTTTTGTGGAAATATATTTGTTTTCTGGGTTTGGTCCTGTCGATTGGGCCATTAGAGAAGACAGCATAGTTCTTGTCGAATCATAACCACCAGCAGTAACACCAACATCTGGAATCCCTCCTGTTAAACTGACTGTTTGACCTGTGAAATAATGTTCTACTGCTACTTTCATGTGATTCTCCTGATCTTAATAAACAATCCTATAGATTGAATACCGGTATTACTATTTATTGCAAAATCAACCATATCACCCGCACTCATTCCTGACCATGCGGTGATACCTGTGTTTGAATTTTTAAATTGACCACTTAATCCCGGATAGTCTCCACCTACTATTGAATTAGTTGAGGGATAATTTGCAAAAGAAGACTTTTTTACATCAAATTGGATTGATCCCGTTTGCCCTGCAACAACATACCATTCAAATGCCTCGCAGTTGAATGGAATAAATCTATATCCCTTTTTACCTGTTGATATATCATCGGGTGTTGAATCAATAAAAACGGAAAGAACATCTTCGCTTGGTCCTGTGTTTCCTTGAATGCCTTGTGGTCCTGTGGCACCTGTGTTGCCTTGAACTCCCTGAATGCCTTGTGGTCCTGTGGCACCCGTGTTGCCTTGGATGCCTTGGATGCCTTGAGGGCCAGTTGCTCCTATTGCACCCGTGTTTCCTTGGATACCTTGGATACCCTGTTCGCCTGTCGGTCCTGTGTTTCCTTGAATGCCTTGGATACCCTGTTCACCTGTTGGTCCTGTGTTTCCTTGAATGCCTTGGATACCCTGTTCACCTGTTGGTCCTGTGTTTCCTTGAATGCCTTGGATACCTTGGATACCTTGGATACCCTGTTCGCCTGTCGGTCCTGTGTTTCCTTGGATACCTTGTGGCCCAGTTGCACCTTGAATTCCTGCACCAAATTCAATCCACTGAGAGGAATCACCATCATTAACATATGTGTAGAGTTTACCTAATAGACTATCAACCCAACGATCCCCTGCTGTTGATCCTGTTGGGGCAGTTGCACCAAAGAAAAATCTATTTGATACCGCAGAAATTATTTCGTTTCTAAAGTCAATATAATCTATATGTTTATCAACCGACTCTTGTAATGGAGAATCAATATTACTACCGAGTTTCAAAAATGTGCCAATTGCACTCGTAGTCTGTCCACCAAGAAAATTGTATGCAAGATTACCAAATGTAGTGATAACCATAGGTTTAGAGCCTTTAAACTCTTGGTACATAAGGTAATCATCTTTATCTGGTACTCTTTTGGATGCAAGTGTTGCTCCACCCCTAACGAAGTTTGCAGCAATAGTAAATGTTGGTCCAATTGCATTTGGTATTGTTACGCCCACACCAGCAAAAAATTGAATACTACCTGTTTTCCCATTTACTGACAAAACATAATCGGTGGGAATATTTCCCGTAGCACCCGAACTATTGATAGTAATAGAGTTGTTGTTGGGATCTGTAGTGAGTGATATGTTGTTTCCTGCGACAAAGGTCAATGTTTCCTTGTCATATTGAACAGCAGTCAGTCCCGACTGACCCGATACTGAAATGAATTTAAAGGCTTCACCAAGACCGCCGCCGCCATCATAAAGAATTGGTGATCTTGTAGTAGCATTCTTACTTAATTTATTAAGATCGATTGAGAGTTTCTGATTTTTAACTATTAGAGGATATTGAACTGCGGAGAACAATGTATCTCCCTTATCCCCTTTATCACCCTTATCCCCTCTATCCCCCTTCGGACCAGGTTCTCCCCTCAATCCAGGTTCTCCGACATCTCCCTTTAAACCCTGTGGACCTTGTGGACCTATAGCCCCACTTTGTCCATCCACTCCTTGAATGCCTTGAGGGCCACGCTCTCCTTGCTCACCTCTTTCACTTTTCTCACCCTTTTCGCCCTTTTCGCCCTTTTCACCCTTTTCGCCTCTCTCGCCTCTTTCACCTTTTTCGCCCTTTTCTCCGACTTCGCCTTTAATGCCAATAGCACCTTGTGGACCGGGTTCTCCTCTCTCACCCTTCTCTCCCTTTTCCCCCTGAATTCCTTGAATTCCTTGGATGCCTTGGGATCCTTGCGGTCCCGAATCTCCCTTTTCACCCTTCTCGCCTTGTTTTCCTCGCTCACCCTTTTCTCCTCGGAGACCTTGAGCACCACGGGGACCAATTTCCCCTCTGTCGCCCTTGTCGCCTTTATCGCCCTTGTCTCCCTTTGGGCCTTGTGAGCCACGGGAACCACGGAGTCCTGGAACTCCCTCAGGACCACGCTCTACCCTTGTCACCACTCGCTCCACTATGACTGGATTCGGTTCAGGGATAGGCTTTGCGTCCTCTGAGGGTGTGATCGACTTTACATCTTCTTCTGCACTCTCTTTGATTGCTTTTTCAACAACAATAAAAGAGTTGTTGAGTATTTCGGATCCTGCTTTGATTGTGTGTGAATTACCATCTTCATCTACAAGGTAGGCTTCTCCTATTCCCTTATAGCGATGAATATGACCATCAATACAATCAATTTTAGAGGCTATTCTAAAGGATTTGCCTGCCTCAAAACCCATCAGTCCGTCATTGACAAGCATGACCTTTGAACCTATGTTCAAAGAGTCTATTCCGGATAGTTTTGCAAAAACTATCCCGTCGCCATCTTCACGGATGTATTCGTTGAAGTTTCTTGGCATTCACCGCACCACCTGTATTTATTGACAAGTTAGAGCGTTCCAAGACTCAGGATATATCGAACTAATAATATTGGAAATGGCTTGGGCATAAGATCTAACTTCCCATTGAGCATGGGGATCCGATCTTAAAGAATATACTCTAGCATATGCTGCAAGACTTCCAGTCCACCACCATTCCGTATATGCTCCCTGAGGAAGAATAAACCTCGCTTGTTCAGGGGCCACACCTTGTTCAATCAAGAATTCATAGTATCCATGAGCCTTCGAAATAACTTGGCTATAAAGATCGTTAAAGTGTTCAATACGCTGCTGATCATCGATGAAATCCTCACTACCTTGTTTTGCACCATTAGATGGCTTAGATCTCCATTTGGGCAAATAAAATTCCGGTGAATCCGAAACATAGCGGCGAGATACTTCGTTTTCTACGAATCCCTGCTTGTGTTTAAATAGTTGTGTGCGAATTGAAATTGGAGCCTTGATTCGCAAAGTAATCTGTGGATGTGCGAATGGAGTCCAGTGATTATGCTTTGCAAGATAATAGATTAACTTCTTATCTTTTTCCGAAAGAATATTGGCAGGAACATGGCTATCTGGATGTTCCCATTCACTTTCTTTGTTGAAAGAGACTCGGGCAGCATTTACGACCGTCAAGTCGCTTCCCATGTGATCAACATATTGAACAAATCCTGCCCCTAGAACAGGAATCATATTTGGAATCATAATAAAATCCTATCTTCACTCAGAACTTTTACGAATCTCAGACTTAAGTCCTTCGATTCTTTCACCGACTTTATTGTAAAGAGAACGGAAAATCTCCGATTTCGCTTCACTTGCTTTTTGGTTTGCAATCAAGTCAACGAGGTCCGCTGGAGGAATATCTGTAGTCGAATATTCACCCTCTTCAATATCCGAATCTTCTGTCGGAATAGGATCAATGTCATCAAAACTAATCTCTTCATCTTCATCGCCGTTGGTCATTTCTTCTTTTAGTTCTTCATTATTCGCCATAAATTACTCCCACATTTCTATTTAGACACGCTTCCATGACTCCAAGGCAAGTTTAGCAGAAAGTCCTGATAGTGTTCGTTCTCTCACTATCGATTCAATTTGAGCAGCGTGAATTCCGCTAAGAATCATGTCATTGATATCTTTGATTCCACCAACTCTAGAATCCCAAATGCAAACAGATCTACCTGCATCTATGAGATTTGCCACAGCATCCACGACTTGTTTGTTTCTAGGTTCATTATCAAGAGCATATACCAATTTATCTGTTGGAACTCCAACAGGAATGTTTAGTGGATCTGACAGACCCAGCATTGCCACACTATTCGATAGAAACAAACTATCAATCGGACCCTCAACAACTATCAGAGGTTTATCCGGATCTATTCTCTCAAGTCCATACCAAAGCCGTTCTCCTTCTTTATTTGCCTTGATCGTCAAGTATCGAATATTTCTACCCTGAGTCTTGTCGAGAACTCGGCCTTGTATTCCCAATAGAGAACCGCTTCTTGAGAAAATAGGTATTACGATTCTTCGATCATCCCCTACTTTCGCATCAGGATCAATATCAGATACACACTCTGCAAAATTTTCTGCGTAATAAAGTAAATTCAGTTTTGACTTGGGGATTTTTCTATCTTTGGCCCATATGACAGCAGGATGAGAGTTTGACAAAGTTGACAATTTTGGTATCTTGTTGAGAATTTCATTCTCAGGTAAGACAATATCTTCCTTCACGACATTGATTTTTTTAGTGAAGGATTTACCATTCTCTTTGTCTTTTAAATTTTCAAATGAATACTGCCTATAGAGATTGCCATCTAAGTGCCGAAGTAATCCGCCTAGCGTTGTTCCATAGTCACAATTATGACATCTAACGAAGAAACTGCCGCTCTTCTCATAGAAATAAAACCGAACTTTTCTCTTATTTTTTGCAGAATCGCCACATATCGGGCAGCGGCATGTCGCTAAATTTGGCTTCTTCCAATGAAACCGCTCAAGTCTTGGAGACAGTAAGTTTATAAACTTTGTGTCTATGAACTGCGCCATTGACAGAATCTTACAGCCAAAGGTGTTAGTGTCAACAAAATTTATGAAAGTCTAATAATATAGTGTTCTTCTGAAAAATCTATATAATTTCTTAAGAAAATTACTATATTCTATAACTTTTTCTTGACACAATGACTAGATAGCCAAATTATCGGGATGTCCCATCCATAGGAGGAATCTGCGGAGGCTTCTTTTTCCTCAGTCTTCTGATGCCTTTTGCAAATCTTGGGCCAGGAGGTTCTTGTCCCGGAGAAGCCCCAGCAATTGCTCCACCGCCCACATTGTTCACGGGTGCTTCTTCTTTGACTTTCTTTGCCTCAGATAATATGAAAAAAATACCATCTACTTTATAGACAGGATGACCAAAACATTCATCTATCGGAAGTGTATCACTTAACACACTAATCTGTCTTCCACGAATTTGATAAACTCCGGGTAGAATTGCTTGTGGTTTTGCAGCGGACTCTGAAATCATATCGATGCTAAAACCTCTTTTTAACAATTCATCACGAACAAGTTCATCAATCATCGAAGGATTGGATATGTCTTTGCTACAAACCTCACGAAGTAACATTACAGATGCGACAAGTGTACCTGCTTTTGTGTTTACGATTGGAATTCTATCCATAAGTTTTTTCAGATTCCAACATAGTGTGTAGAAAATACTTGGATAAGCAGACTTCTCTTCTTTTGTTTTAAGGGAACTCCGTTTTTTCAGTATTTTCCCTTTATCGTCAATAATCCCCAGTTTGTATGCATCAGTATTTTTCCAACTAGTTGATATAATTTTGATAAATTTATAAGCAATTAATGTGTCGAGTATGGTACTACCAATGGACATTAGATTTTCCTCAGTATTTTGATTATATTATTATCAAGTTGTATGTCTACCATATTGAACCCTACATTGAATTTTGGATTTCCCTCGGGAAGATAATTGAGGAAAATCAAAAAGGTCTTCAGTATGTAGTGAAGTTCACTTTCTATTCTAAAAAAAAGAAGTCGAGTTGCTACCTCGACTCCAAATACATTATAGAATGTGATGATGTGGTTTAAAACCAATCTTTCACGAAGTATTCCTGAGTTGTGGTACTTACGAAAAAGTCTTTTAAGGTACACCATTCTAGCCATGTCTTCTTCAAACTCTTCAACCCCACCTGAAGGATTGTCGTAGTTTTTCATAGCATATTGAATGTAGTTTTTTTCAGTTAAAGGCTCAATAATCATTACGAATTACTTATGTCACATGGGCAATATTTCTGCTTTAAGGCTTGTCATTCCTGTCGATGAGGGATGCGACGAAACAACTAAACCTAATTTATGACCTAATTTTCTTTCGATATTATCATCTGACGATGTATCATATGTTGATCCATCTGTTCCGAATGAACCACCGAATAGACTAAGAGGATAAACTCTTTGACCACTCTTTCTCAAATCATCATTATTGCTAATGTTGAATTGAAGTCCAACAGTTGACAATTTACTTTGTGCTTCCTTGATTGCCTGATTCGGATCAAGATAAGGTTTTGCCGATAAAGCACCTAAAAACATGTTAATTCTATCAACTTCAGATGGATTTAATTGTGAAAGATTTTGGTTGAAATCTACACCATTATCACTATCCATAGGACCAACTCTAGGACGATTGATTCCAGAAATATCAAGACTAGTTGATGTTTCTGAAATTGTTTTTCTGAGTTCCTTGAACCTACGCATCATTACTCCTTTTAGCCGTTTGCATTTGCACCGAACGAGATGGCGAACTTAGAGTCAGCAGTCAAGCCGCCAACACCGTTATCCGTTGCACGAACTACAATTCTGTACGAGTTGTTTGCAGTTGCTCCACCCTTGGTCACCTGAATGACGGCAATGTTGTTGTTTACCGATGCAGTTGGGCCGAAGAAAGCAGAGTAGACGGCAGGAGGAATCGTACCATCAACCAACTGCGAACCTTGGAAGATGTGTGTGAGTGGAGCACCCATCTGAGAACCATCGACAGCGGGCAGAGTGAACGAAATGTTCTGAGTGAAGTTCGAATCGTTCGCCACGACCTTGATGTAAGCCGTTGCACCAGGGAAGTTGAGCGTCGAGACTCCGTAGCCATTGACACCGTAGAAGCCGAAGCCCGTTCCACCCGCAACAGCAA
>Ga0207939_1000463_pt1 | contig 12034 bp, 11 predicted proteins | sample LakMenEpi02Jun12_FD_150663 | JGI IMG/M metagenome (GOLD analysis project Ga0207939, IMG submission 150663) | Freshwater microbial communities from Lake Mendota, WI - 02JUN2012 deep hole epilimnion (SPAdes) | ecosystem: Environmental > Aquatic > Freshwater > Lentic | place: Lake Mendota, Madison... | reverse complement strand
CGCTGATCATCTTGTGTGCGTGTGGTCCCCGTCCCGCGGTCTGAAGGCCGCGGGATGGGATTAGGTTGGAGGGCGTGGCGTGTTTGACCTTCTTTGGCCCTTGGTGTGTGGCGTGTATGCAAAGAGCGGACAGCTGCGAACATACACGAAGCGGCTTGGCGGGCGTTGGCATCGGGTGAGAGTTGGCAAGCCCGGCAAAGGAAAGCGTCGGCGGCTGCGGCTGCAGCGCCGGTCGAATCAGTCACGAAGGCAGGCGAATTAGCGGCGAGGCCGCTGGAGCAAGGACGCTTCCCATGAGAATCACTTTCGAGATTCCGATACCACCTGCGGCGCTCTCACCCAACGCGCGACCGCACTTCATGCAGAAGGCCAAGGCGAAGAAGGAACTGAGGCGGTGGGCTCACGGTCGCGTGGTAGCGTCGGCGTGGATCACTAACGCCTCATCTCGCTGGGATGAAGCCAAGCGGCGATGGATGGTCAACCAAGCCCCGTGGCCCGGCCATGAATGCACCGTCCATGTGCGATGGATCGCAGCGACCAACCGGCGCCGCGACCGCGACAACATCATTGCAACGCTCAAGGCGGCGATCGATGGGATCACCGATTCGGGGCTGTGGGATGACGATGCGGGCGTGAAGTGGGGGAGTGTTGAAACGGAAGTTGACGCGAAGGCTCCGCGCGTGGTGATCACGGTGGAGCGGGAGACCAAGCCATGAGTGATTACGTGCGGGTCAATTTGGATTCTTGGGTGTTCTTTAAGCCCAGCGACCACGATCGGGCTGTGTATGAATGGCACTATCGATCTCGGCGTGCGAATATTCCAATGTTCGTGGTCGATGACGGCGTGGCGGTCATGCGGCTGCGCGAGTTCATGACGGTCTACGGCACATTTGCCGCGATGACTGGCGTCGACATCTTGGCCGGCGACATCGAGATTGAGGGTGTGCGTGAGAAGCGTGTGAAGGTGAAGCCTGCGAAGGCGCCGGCGGCGGTCACGGAGAACACCACCCCATGAACCTCCGCCCCTACCAGCAAGAGGCAGTCGATGCCGTCCATGCGTATCTCGGTTCGCACACGACGCGGAATCCCTGTGTGGTGATCCCCACCGGCGGCGGGAAGACGCCGGTGATGGCCACGCTCTGCAAGCAGTGGTCGGACATGGGCGCTCGCGTCATGGTGCTGGCCCACGTCAAGGAACTGCTCGAGCAAACCGCGGGCACCCTGCAACGGCTCGCGCCGGATGTGCCCGTGGGCATCTACTCGGCTGGGCTGGGTCGCAAAGACCTGGGCTACAACGTCACAGTGGCGGGCATCCAATCGGTGTGGAAGAAGGCGACCGAGATCGGGGCGGTGGATTTGTTGATAATCGATGAGTGCTTCATTCAGGGCACGAAGATCAGCACGCCTAGCGGTGACGTGAACATTGAAGATATCGCGTGCGGGATGACTGTTCGCACAGCGGATGGGATCGGCACGGTTTTAGCAACTTCGGCACGCAAGTCGGACCACGTTCGGAATTTGGAGTTTGACGATGGAACGATCATCCGATGCACTTCTTACCACCCAATCTGGACGGACAGGGGTTGGGTCAAGGCCGGGGACATGGAACGGGGAACGCTGGCGTTTGGCCTCGAAGCAATGCCCATGCTGCGGGGCAGAGTTCCGGCCATGGTCGACGACACTGCCCAGCGGCAAGGTGCGAATCTGCAAAGAGCGTCCGTGGAACAAGCAGGTGTTCTGCTCAATTCGGTGCGCGAAGCTCACGAGGAATGCAATCTGCCTGCCCGAGAATCGGGCGAAGGTTTCGGCCACGATGAAGGCCATAGGCCACGCGCCGAAGGTGCGCGGCGGGAACGGCACGACGACGAAGCATCAACAAATGCTGTTGGAGAAGTTGGGCGGCGAGTGGGAGTCCGAAGTGGGTGTGCGTGTGCCGGAGTTCAGGGAACTGGCAATAGCGCGAGTGTTGAAGATCGATGTGGCGCATCGGATGCGGAAGATCGCTATCGAAGTGGACGGTCGCAGTCACCGCATGATAGTGAGAAGAGAACAGGACCTGCTCAAGAACCTATACCTGGCTCGAAGAGGCTGGTGCGTAATTCACTTAGCCAACCACCAGGTGGAGCACTTGTGTTCAACCTGCACGTCAGCGGACACCCTTCTTACTTCGCTGATGGCGTCCTTGTCCATAACTGCCACATGATCCCCTTCGGAGAGAAGGGCGACGGCATGTACCTGTCGTTCATCAAAGATGCCCGGCTGGTGAACCCGGACCTGCGGGTGATTGGTTTGACGGCGACCCCGTACCGGCTCAAGGGCGGGATGATCGTGGGCCAGTCGTGCATCCTGCAAGATATCTGCTATGAAGTCGGCGTTCAAGACCTGATCGATGCGGGCTGGCTGTGCAAGCTCAAAAGCAAGGGCTCTGTGTCGGCGATGATCGATACGTCCAAGCTCAGCGTGGTCGCCGGCGAGTTTGTCGGCTCTGAGATGGTGCACGCCGCGGACGATGATGCGTTGGTGCGGGCGGCGGTCAAGGAACTGCTCGAGGTCGCGAAGGATCGCAAGAGCGTCCTGATCTTCGCCTGCTCACTGGCCCATGCTGCCCATATTCAGACGGTGCTGGTGGAATCGGGCGAAACCTGTGACATGGTGGACGGGGGCACCCCGGACCTGCAGCGTGCCGCGGCGATTGCCCGGTTCCGCGAAGGGCGGGTTCGGTTCATGGTGAACGTGATGGTGCTCACGACGGGGTTCGATGCGCCCAACGTCGATTGCGTCGCGATGCTCAGGCCGACCATGAGTAAGGGCCTGTATTACCAGATGGTGGGCCGTGGGTTCCGGCTTTGCGATGGCAAGGATGATTGTCTGGTGCTGGACTTCGCGGAGAACATCGCGAGGCATGGCCCGGTGGATCGGCTCCAAGGCGACGAACAGAAGCTCGGCGGCGGCGGCGACGGCGAAGCGCCGACCAAGATGTGCAAGGTCTGCGGCGAGTACGTTCATGCGTCTGTGAAGGAATGCCCCGAGTGCGGGTCGGTGTTCCCCGAACACGCGACCAAGTACAAGCACCAGGCTCAGGCCCTGGACCTGCCGATCCTCAGCCAGCACAGCGACGCGTTTGAGCCCAGCGTCGAACAAGTCGTGGGGGTGGGGTACTACGTCCACGAAAAGCGGAACGATCCCAACGCGCCGACGACGCTGAAGGTTGAGTATCAGACCGGCACGGGGTTCAAGGATCGTGTTTGCGAGTGGATTTGTTTCAACCACGGCGGATACGCGCGAGACAAGGCTGAGAAGTGGTGGAAGGCGCGGAGCAACGTGCCGGTGCCGGCGACGACGGAGCTCGCGTGTGAGCTTGCGAAGGCCGGGGCGGTGCTCGAGCCTATCGCGATCACAACGGTCCCGAAGAAAGACAACCCGAAGTTCTCAGAGATCAAGTCGTATCGGCTGGTCGGCGAGAAGCCGGGGCCACGGGTCGAGTTTGCGGCGGTGATTTTGGCGTACATCCGCGGCGGGGGCGTGGTCGAGAAGAAGCCCGAGCCTGAGAACGAATGGGCGGAAGTTCACGATCTGATGCCGGCGTGGGAGCGGCCAGCGCCAGCGCCCAAGCCAGCCCCAAAGCCCGCGGCGAACCCGGTCAGCGGCGAAGAGGCGTTCATGTCGGATGCGTGGGTGGCGACCAATGCCGACGACATTCCGTTCTAACAACGGCAACCCCGGCCCGGTGTGGCGAAGGGTGGAAAGCGAGGCGTCCCAATGAGCAGTGAATGGAACGAGTTTGTAGGAACGGTCTGTTGGTGGCTAGGCGCAGTGGTGCTGATCGGAGCAATGTTGTGCGCCGCGATTAGCACGCATATCTGGGCTTGGAAAAAGATGTGGGATCGTCGCAAGGACTGGTGGTACTTCTTGGGATATGGGCTTATGCGGCACCATGACCCGGCCAAAGACGGCGACGCGATGGCGCAGCGGCTTCGGCAGTTTGCCGACAGAATCGAAGAGGAGTTTCACGCATCTAGGGACGCTGGCTGGAAAGACGAGGAGGCGTCATGAGCAGCAAGACGGCGGGGGAGAGGATTGCGGCGCACTGGATTGATCGCAGCGAGTATGACACGGCAGAGTCGTTGCAATGGAAGCGGGCACTGCTGGCAGAGATGATCGACATCACCATGGACGCCGCCATCCTCCGCGCCGTCGCAGCCGACAGGCGGAAGCGGGAGAAGAAGACGAAGGGAGCGAAGCGATGAGTACCGAAGACACACAAAGGTTTCTGGCATCACTGCAAGCCGAGAACACCACCCTCCTCGCCCGCTGCGAGCAGTTGGAGAAGTATGTCGGCGGCGAACTGATCCGCAGCGACTACAGGACCGCCGCCGATTTACGCGCCGCAATGGAAGACTACCGATTTCGCTGCGAGCAGGCCGAGGCGAAACTGCGCAAGTGGAACACGCTGGTTGCCTCTGGATGCACGCCGGGCGGAAGCGAGTTTCACGACGACCCCGAGCGAACCGCCCACCACATCAAGGAACGGCAGGCGGGCATCGAACGGATCATGCGTGATGCACACAAGGCCAAGCGGGAGGCTGAGGCGACCGTCGCCGCGTGCAAGGCGGCGGGGTTCGTGGACGAGAAGGGCATCGACGACCTCGCCCGCGTTGCGTTTGAGACTTCGTGGGCTGGATTTGACACCGTAGAAAAGTGGGACGGTCAACCAGAAGGGTACAAGGAAAACTGGCGGCGCATCGTGCGTGCAGTGCTGGAAGCGCAGGCGCGGAAGGGGGCCGGTGATGCCCCGCGGTAGTACCGAAGGATCGATTCGGATGCTCGAAGAGTGTGCGGTTCTTATCGGGTTGTCGCGACAGCGATGCCAAGCGCTCGAAGCCAAGGCATTTCACAAGCTCTGGAAGGGTCTTCAGGCTGATCCGGTGCTGCGAAGGCTCTGGGAACAGCACACCGGCGAAAAACTTGAACCGCTTCAGGACGAAGACGAAACCACGATCGAAGGCACGGATGCCCACCATGACAGCAACGCCCAACCAAATCAACACACTCGAAGCCGCAAGGCAGTACGTCGATCACGGGTGGCGCGTGGTGCCGATCCCGCGGGGCTGCAAAGGTCCGATCATGCAGGGGTGGCAACACCTGCGGCTCGCGCAAGCCGACCTGCATCGCGAAGTCGATCCTGATGGGAACGTCGGGCTGATCCTGGGCGAGCCGTCTGGGTGGCTGGTCGATGTGGACCTGGACAGCGAACAGGCTCGCGAGTTTGCCCGTGAGTTCCTGCCGACCACGGTGGTGGCGGGTCGAGAGGGCAACCCCGCAAGCCACTGGTGGTACATCTGCGAGGGCGCCGTCACGACGAAGTTCACGGGCGACCATGGGATGATTGTCGAGATTCGCAGCACGGGCGCCCAGACCGTGGTCGGCCCATCGCTACATCCCAAGGGCGGGCGGTATGACCTGCTCCAAGGCGAGCCCAAGCGGATCGCGTGGGAAGACCTGCTTGCGGCAGTGCGTGAGCTCGCGTCCAACTGTGGATGGGTGCCGAAGCCCGAGCGGGCGGCGCCCATCCCGGCGCCGTCCAACTGGATTGTGAAGCCGGTTCCCAGTCTCACGGCCAGCGGCTACGGCGCCAGTGCGTTGGCGGCTGAGTGCTCGCGACTTGCCCAGGCCATGAAGGGAACCCGCAACGACGCCCTGAACACCGCGGCGTTTCGGATGGGGCAACTCATCGCCGGCGGAGAAGTCGACGAAGGCGACGCCCGCAAGGGGCTGCTGGACGCGGCCCATGCCAATGGCATGATCCACGATGACGGCGAGGCCGCGGCTGTGGCCACGCTCGAATCGGGGCTTGCGGCGGGGATGAATGCCCCGCGGGTGCGTGAAGTGCGATCCGCCCCTGCCCAGCATTGCCGCGACGATCTTGAGTTTACGATTGCCACGGACCTGACGGGGTGGCTGTCAAGCCCCGCCGACGCCCCGTCGACGCCCCGCAAACGCCCCGCTGATGCCCCCTTAGTGCCCCCCTTCCCGGCTGAACTGCTCAATGTGCCGGGTCTGATCGGCGAAGTCATGCGACACAACCTCGCGACGGCGCATCGGCCCATGCCGACGATGGCCCTGGCCGGCGCCCTGGCCCTGCAAGCGGTGCTCGCGTCGCGGTGGGTGTGCGACGCCCAGGGCAACCGGACGAACCTGTATGTGATCGGGCTGGCTCCCACGGGCGCCGGCAAGGAACATGCCCGGTCGCTGAACTCAGAGATTCTGCACCTGGCCGGCGCCGATGAACTCGAGGGCGGGGGCGAGTTTGCCAGCGATGCCGGCATGGTGTCGGCGGTTCATGCCCAGCCTGGGGTGATGTTTCAAATCGATGAACTGGGGAATCACCTGCAGACCATGCGGGGAGAGTGGCAGAGTCCGCACCTGTTTGGGATCACCACCAACCTGCTGAAGTTCTACGGGCTGGCCAAGGGGGTATTCCGGGGCAAGTGCTACGCCGACGCGGAGCGGAACGTGGTGATCGATCGCCCGTGCGTGGTCCTGCATGGCACCAGCACGCTGGAAACGTTCTGGCCCGGTCTTCGCACCAGCGATCTGCATTCGGGGCTGGTGGGGCGTCTGTGCGTCTTCACGGCGGATCGTGTCGACATGAACTTCGAGCGCGAGGACATTGACATTCCCACCTCGCTGGTGGATGGGGTTCGGCATTGGCGCGACAAGCATCGCTCGAGGAACGGGCTGCTGCAGCTCACCAAGGCCACGGTGACGGACGAAGCCACGGCGATCTTCCGCGAGCTCATCATCGAGGCCGACCAGGCGATGCGGGCGGTGGGCGACGAAGCCGATGGGGAATCGCTGGCCACGGTGCGGGCCCGTGACGTGGAGAAGGCTCGCCGGCTGGCGCTGGTGTATGCGTGCAGTACTTGGAACCCTTCAAGCCCGGACGGGCCTATAGTCGATGCTGAGGCGGCACGCTGGGCGTGTGCGCTCACTCGCTATCAGACTGCGGCGATGCTTGCCGCGGCTGAAATGTGGGTGGCTGATTCGCAGTTTGACGCACGCCAGAAGGATGTGCTGCGGAAGATTGAGCGGGCGAAGGGGAAGGGTGTGACGCGGCGACAGTTGACCCGCGCGACCCGGAGCCTGAGTGTTCGCGAAAGGACCGATGTGCTGGACAATCTGATTCAGTGCGGCAAGGTGGTTGTGATGCAGGCGAAGGCATCGAGTGGCCCTGCGACCGAATTGTTCATCTCAGAGCGGTGGGCGAGCTAGAACCCGTCCCACCCGTCACAGAACCCGTCCCACCCTAATCGGGACGGGTTCGGCGAGCGTAAAGCACAGAAACAACTAGACTTAGGACGTTAGGGTAGAACCCGTCCCATGACCACCCCTCAAAAGTATTTGAGGGGTTTGTTTGTATATGTACAGAAACCTAAAAAACATTTGAAGGGTGTAGTGGTAAAAGAGGACGGGTTTATAAAATGCCTTATTTTATAGTCTCTTTTGTACCTGAACCCGTCCCTGAACCCGTCCACCCGTCCCGTGACGGGTTATACCTAACGGGCGGTAGGGTGGGCGATGACATTGGGGGGATATTGGGTGGTTGGGGTGTCCCACTGTCCCGTCCCGTGGGACAGTGGGACGATTTGTAATTGAGACTCAATCTCAACTACACTTGTTCGGCTTTTATGCGGCCATTTACGGGATGGGTTGGGCGTGGGCTCAGCCGCGTGCCTACGATGGGCTGACCCACGCACGAGCGCAAGGAGGCGCGACGTGCGATATCGCATTGGTACTCGGGGCGTGGGTGCGTTCTCAACCTGGACGGCTTGGCTGGCGGCGCTGCTGTGCGTCGCTTCGTGTGCTGCGCCTGCAGGTGCTCAGACCAAGATCATCAACGGCGAGCCCATGCTGGGCTGGGTGAATGGCACCTACGAAAAGCCCGTCATCATCGAAGTGGTGGGGGATAGCAACGCGGTCCCGAGCGGTCCTCAGTCGGTCGCGCCAAACACGGACGCCAACAACTGGTATCACTCGATTATGATGGGGCTGGCCAAGTGGACGCCCTACGTGAAGCTCGGCGGCATCGAAACGATGCAGTTCGGGAACAATTTGGGCGTGTTTGGTGGTACGGCGAGTTCGTCGCAGCATTCCGCGTTCCGCGACCTGGCCGGCCTGACCACCACCGACATCCTGCCGGGCCAGTCAACGCCCGCGGCTGCGACGACGGGCATTGTGATGCCGTCGATCGTGCATCATGCGTACACCGCGCCCCGCGCTGATGGTGGTCGATCACACTTCACGTTCCGCACCAATGGCTCATGGTGCGTGAACGATCCAGACTGGTACTACGACAATCGCGCGATGGAAGTGAAGTTGTTTGGGCTGCTGCACGCGAGCGGCCTGCAGTCGTCCAACACGTTCATCCGCGTCGAGCGCGGCGGCACCGAAGGCGTGGCCGATGGTCCGATCACCGGGGCGACCGTGACAGACACGGCGGTGTCGTTCATCGGCACCGAAGCCCCAACCACATGGGGCGCGTCGGTGCCTGCTGGCACGAACCCACTGCTGCGAGTGGGCACGGCGACGACGGGCGGATACGACGAAACCGGTCGCAGCGCGGTGTTTGGGCGTGCCCTGCTGCGAACGGCGACGCCCACCCGCGGCGAGCCGGTCTTCACCAGCCAATCCGCCGGCGGCTGGACCATCCGCAACTTCGACTCGAGTGCGGGCCGCAATATCGGGTATCTTGCTCGCTTCACTGACACGGCCTTGCAGAATCGCATTCATTACCTGATCAAGAACGCGAGCGCTGCGACCCAAGACGTGACGCTGATTATCTGGGTGCGGCTGGGCACCAACGACAGCGACAACGACAGCGGGAGTTCTACGGCGTGGCGGGATCGCACCCTGCTTCTGATCGACCGCTATCGCTCTGCGGGCGCTGCGGTGGGCGTGCATCCGCACTTCGTGTTGGATTCGCCGAGCGATCCCGGCACGCTGCCTGGGCCTTCGTACGGCCAGGCTGCGAAGTTTGACAATATCGAAGCGGGCAACGCCCTTGCTGCTGCTGCTCGCGATCGGCCCTGGTCTCGAGTGGTCAGTATCAACAAGCGCAACGTTCTGAACTTCCGCGACCCCGGCGCCAATGGCACGCTGCGGGGCCCGTACAACTCGTCCACCAACACGGTGGGCGGAATCGTCGACGAAGCGACCGATGTGCATCTCAATCGCATCGGCGCGGAGATCGAAGTCGATGGCATCTGGGATTCGGCTGCGAACGAGTTTCCCGTGCCAAGCGACGCGACGCTGGGACTGACCACGCCCCCGGCGATGCCGGATCAGTACGCCGACAAGCGTCCGTTCTACTGGGTTCAACCCTTTGGCGGCGAGAACTTCCGCGGACTGGATGGGAACTACCTGAGTGATCCGGTGACGTGGGTTCGCGCCAAGCTCGATCAGGCGGTGCGGGCGGGCTATCAGCGAGTGATCCTGCACGTTCCTGCCGGGAGCGTGGTGACTCAGGCGTACTACGGCGCCGATCAGCGCTGGTATTTGCAGAACGCGCCCGAACTTGCGGCCCACTACACGTATTACAACGGCGGCGGGTATGCTGCGGACCTGCGTGCACGGGGCCTGACCTCGGACGTGTATCTCGGGATCGTCTGGGAACCGCCCACCAACCCGGCTGGTTCGTTTGAACCGCCGATGCTTGACCCCAAGGTGGAGCGGTCGTGGATCGATTCGCAGGTGATCTGGTGGAAGACCACGGTCGGATGCAAGAACGTCTGGTTCGATGCAGCGTCGGTGTTTGGCGAGAACGCGACGCGGCTGCAGAAGATTCGCCAACTGCGCGATTACATCTACGGCAAGGGCATGGGCGTCGCCGGGGGCGAAGCGATCCCGGTCATCAACTCGGGCGGGTGGAAGATTGACCTTGCCCGTGCGTTTGACATGCCCTACCTCGTCACGGAAACCGCGCTCGCGGGTTTGACCAACAACGCGAACTATCGCGTGCCAGCGGGTGCGGTGATGTTCTGCGTGATGACGGCTGCGGAAGCGACCCCGACCAACATCACCAAGCGGATCAACCAGGGCTTCATCGTGGTGCCGTTCCAGGACGTGACAACGGTAGTTGCGCAAGGGATGCTGTCGACTCAGGATCAGACGACGGGCCGCAACCGTGATCGCACCCGTCGCAGGCGTATGGGACTTGGGAAGTCTCGAAAAGGAGCAAGACCGTGCACATTGGCCTAGGACTCAGCAACGACGACGGATCGGTGGCAGGTGCGATTCCAGTCGATGTGAACCTGCTGCTCCACGATCGGCGTGAAACCGAGCGCGACATCATCGCTGGCTGGCCTGAAGACGTGCCGGCGATGCTCGAGCCCAGCCCCCTCGCCGGCGAGCGTGACAAGAAGCGGTTTGCGTGGTGGCAGACATCCAAGCCCGACCTACGCGGGCACGCCACGACGCTGCAAGTCTGCGAACGGTTCGGGGGTCGCACGATCGATTCGGAGCTCAACTTCCTCATGGCTTGCAGCCTGCTCGAGCGTGGGCTCGAGTGGGACGTGGATCGGCACACCTTGCGGCCCAAGGTGCGGGGCGAACAGTGGGCGCTGACGGAGCGGGGGCGCATCATGCGGCGTCTGCTCAGGGAGCATGGCTATGGAACTGCGAACGGTGCCGTCGATCATGCTTCGCCGGCCAGCGTCCGAATTGCTCGCGACACTCTCCACCAGACAGATGCAAGTGTGCTCCCTGACGGCGGGCGGGATGACGGCGAAGCAAGTCGCCCTGGCCTTGGGGATCGCGCCAGATCGGGCGCGGAACCACCTGCGGGCGGCGATGACGAAGATTGGGGTGGCAACGCCGCAATCGCTGGGGGCAGTGTTGGCGTTGTCGGGGCTGGCGTCGGTGCGGGTGGTTCAGGGATCAACCCAGCCTCGAGCAACTCGGGCGGGGGCGACGCGACCCATGCCCGGGGAACGGCGAAGAGCGCGTTGTCGGGCGTCGACGTGACCACGCGAAAGCCTTCGCCTTCGGGGAGGAAGGCATAGAGCCGCCAGTTCCACGCTCGATCTTCGCTCCAGGCGAACAACGGGCGACATTGGGGGTCTATGGACCATGTAGGCTGTGAGCGGGCGAAGTCGACGATCTCGCTCCAATCGCGATTGAGAAGGAATCTGGCGCAGTGGAGCGCGAGCGGGCGGGCGAAGTCGGGAGTGCGGGACGGTTCAAAGAACATGCGCGAGAAGCGTAGAAAGGCAAGTCATGGAAGGCATCAACAGCATTCAGAGAACGGGCGTTGCGACGGTCCAAATCCCTTGGCAGGTGTGCGGGGAAACCAAGCTGGTGACGGAGTACGGCGGCTCGACGGCGGCGGTGACGGATACCGCGGTGCTTGCGGCGACGACTGTCAACGGCCAAACCCGCACCCTGAATGAAACTGACGGGTTTGAATTCAGTACGGCAAGCGAATTTCCACCACGCCGGTGGTTCTACCCGGGCAACGGCAACTTCGTCAACATCAAGTTTGCGATGGCGGCGACCAACTCGGGCGCGGCCCCCAACGACGTGGCGACGGTGACGCTGGCCCGGGCCGTGCTCGCCGGCGGGTTCAACAACTCGGCGCCGTGCATCACCAAAGAAGTCTTCTTCAAGGCATTGGTCAAGGCGAGCGCCGTGGTCGACGCGGCTCCGATCCCGCTGTCGGCGGCTGAGATCGCCCGCTACATCCCGGCGAACAAGCAGAGTCTGTACTGGTACTGGCCGGCGGTGATCGAACAAAGCCTCAACGCCGACAACAACACGCGAGTGGTGGGGAGCGTGCCCCCGTACCTCGAGTGCGACTTCAAGGGCAACCCCATCGTGGAAGTCTGGGAGTCGTGCAACAACGCTGCGACGGGCACCACCCGCGGCTGCGAAGGGATCATCTCGCTCTGGAGGCCGCTGTGAGTGCGGAAACGCTCGCCATGCCGGGCGACGGCGGCGGCGTTCCGGTCATCGTGCGGGACAAGGCGGGCCGATTCGC
>Ga0207939_1000457_pt1 | contig 12114 bp, 10 predicted proteins | sample LakMenEpi02Jun12_FD_150663 | JGI IMG/M metagenome (GOLD analysis project Ga0207939, IMG submission 150663) | Freshwater microbial communities from Lake Mendota, WI - 02JUN2012 deep hole epilimnion (SPAdes) | ecosystem: Environmental > Aquatic > Freshwater > Lentic | place: Lake Mendota, Madison... | reverse complement strand
CCCCGCCTCGTCTTCTGGGAGAAGCTCGCGGAGATCGCGGCCACCCACCTACAGGCCGGGTCACTCGTTGCGATTGACGGGCGACTGAAGACGCATGAGTGGGAGAGTGAAGGGGCACGGCGGTGGATGACGGAGGTCATCGTCAACCGTCTCGAATTCCTCGGACCAAAGCCGCAGAGCGCAGAACCGGTTTCGCAAGGCGGCGAGCCAACTGATCTAAGCGAGGCGGAATACGGGGAAGAGATCGCCCCCGCACGCGCATAACACTGGCGCGGCCGAGCGGTTACTCCCCCTCGGCCGCGTCTCTGTGCGCCAGGGACCAGAGTCGGCGCCTGTCGAGCTTCCACGCCGCTGCGATCGCTCGAATCGCGTCACTTCGAGAAGAACCTTCGGCGATGCGCTGCTCAACAGCAGCAAGCGCCGCAGGATATGCGCCGTCAACGTCAGACTCGATGGCATCCGCGATTGACTCACCGAGCACGATGACGAACTCGCCGCGACCATCAACCGCACCAGAATCAACGAGCCCAGCGAGCTCTGCGAGAGAGCCACGCCGAATCTCTTCATGCATCTTCGTAAGCTCCCGACAGAGCGCCGCGGGACGGTCTGGACCTGCCGCCTCCGCGAGATCCCGCAGGGTCGCAGCGACGCGATTCCCAGCCTCATAGATCACGCTCGCACGCTGATCCGCTGCGAGCGCGCCGATCGCACGTCGACGATCCGCACCACTGCGCGGGAGGAAGCCTTCAAAGTTCCAACGGGCGCCAGCAACTCCAGATGCGACCACGGCTGCAAGGAGCGCCGAAGCACCAGGGATGGGAACGATGCGGACTCCTGCGGCGATCGCCGCTCGCACAAGCTGCTGTCCAGGATCACTAATCAACGGAGTACCAGCATCACTAATGAGCGCCACCGCCTCCCCCGCTAGGAGTCGCGCGATGATTGGTGCGATTCGATCCGCTTCATCAAAGCCAGGAAGCGATGTGGTTTCTGTGTTCACCTCGATGGATGAGAGCAGTACCCGTGCAACACGCGAATCCTCCGCAAGGATAAGGCGTACCTCGCGCAACACGGCCACGGCCCGAGGCGAAAGATCGGCGAGATTTCCGATTGGCGTGGAAACGATATGGAGCGCTCCAGGGGTTGCGCCACCACCTCGGCCGTCACTCATCGTTCGACGACCGGCTCAACGAACTACGTGGTGATCTTGGGGAAGGGGGGCATCTCCCGCTTGAACTGCGAGGCGGCAATCATCTTCTGAATGCGCGCAACCAGCGCCTGATCAAATCCGTCTGAAACAACCGAGTCGGCGCTCGCCCCTTGGTCAACGAGGCGGAAGAGAATGCGATCGAGCGTTGGGTAGTCAAAGCCACCCTCCCCTTCGTCGGTCTGGCCGGGCCAGAGGTCCGCGCTCGGTGCCTTCGTCAGGATTGCGTCGGGAACACCGAGATGAGCGGCGAGAGCGCGAACCTGACTCTTGTAGAGATCACCAATTGGGTTGATGGCGCACGCAGCATCACCGTGGAGCGTGGTGTAGCCAATCATCGCCTCAGACTTGTTCCCTGTGCCCATGACGATGCCGTCATGTCGAGCAGACTCGTGATACAGCGTGATCATGCGCATGCGGGCGGCAATGTTCCCGCGCTGAATCGGCGTGATCGGCGCACCAGCTGGCAACGAAGCTTCAACGGCGTCCACGCCCGCACTGATCGGCACCTCTTCAACGCTGCACCCGAGCGCGTTTGCAACGGCGAGGGCGTCCTCGCGAGAGCTTGCAGCGGATGTGCGGTACGGAAGAATGTACGTGCGAAGTCGATCGGCGCCGATGGCGTCAGCGGTCAGAAATGCAACCAGGGCCGAATCAATCCCGCCGGAGAGACCCAAGATTGCGTTCCGAACACCGATCTTCTTGAACTCGTCAGCGATGAACGTTCGGCAGACGGCGTGGACCGCGTCAACATCAATGAGAAGTTCGGGCGGTGTGCTAACTCGTAGCGCGTCGCTCATCAGTGCCCCCTACTCTTCACTCCACGCTTCAATTGACCACGCATAGAGCAGGCTGGCAGCGTCCGCCTCTCGTGTTGGCCACGTGAACGTTGTATCGAGAAGTGTATACCCAGCATCTGCCCAGAGCAAAAGGTAGGGACGCTCGCTGCGTCGAAGCGCCTGAAACTCTGCATAAATCGGCGCACGCACTTCTTCACTCGAACCGGTCACCGCCTGACGCAGGAGGCTGTCCGCGCGCTCGCTCTGCCAACAGACGAAGTTCTTCCCCGCGGGCGCATCTTCCGTTGGGCAAGCGGCCGAGCCAAACAGATCGGTGTCATCAGGGTCAAGACTCCACTGCCAACCGCCGATGTAGGCGTCAAAATCGCCTGGATATTGGAGTCTGGGGAGGATCCCGCTTCGATACGGCTGCACGGAGACGGTAATGGAGAACCCGCATGCCGACGCCTGATCTGCAATCGACTGTGCAGCACTCAGGCGTGCGCTTAGCCCCTCACGAACAAGGATTTCTCCCTCAAGGCGTGTGCCCAGCTTGGTGAACACTCCATCGCTCCCCTCTTGCCAGCCATCCGCAAGAAGGGCACTGCGCGCTCCGCTCGGGTCGAACGCTGCCTCGGCAATGTTCGCTGCCGGCAGCGCCCAGGATCCAGGAGTGACCGTGCTGCTGATTGGAGCCCCAGACCCACTCGTTGCACTCTGCGCGATGCCATCAAGATCTATACACGAACTGAGTGCGGTTCGAACCACGTTGTCTGCAAACGGTCTCCCCGGCCGAAGATTGAAGGCGAGGTACACGTACCCGCGCGACGATGGTCCCTTCAAGAGCTCGCCCCCATCACGAACGCTCACACCAGTCACACTCGTACCGCTCAGGTGCGGAGCCCAATCTACTTGTGACGATTGGAAGGAAGCCACCACGGCTGATTCGCTGGCGAAACGATTGATCCTGATCTGGCGAATGTTTGGCGCGCCAAGGGCGAACGCACGGAAGGCGCTAAGGAGCACTGAGGCACCAGGGACGCGCTCGCTGACTCGGTACGGTCCCGCGCCAATCGGCGTCAGCTGAATGTCCAAGAGCGGATATGCAACTGCCAACTGGCTGTCCGCAGGCGCAAGCAGGTACGCCTCAAGGGTGATGAGTCGCGCGTAGAGATCGCGAGCATATATCTCATCGTTTTGCGACGTGAGAACCTGGCTCCCGCTGCTCACGACAGGGAAGATGCGCACATCTGGGAGTTGAACGCCTGATGCATTGAGCACGCGTTCAAGCTCGCCAGCGAACGGGGCATACTCACAGCTCCCATCACCAGCCGAGGAGCAGGAGGTTGATTCGAGTTGCGCTGCGATGTTTTCGCGTGTGGCAGTGATGAGCGTGCGGTCAGCACCACTGATGCCCTCCTGCATGCGCTGGAGCGACTCTTCAACCGCCCGCTTTGAGAGGATTGGGATGGTCAGGCCGCGGGTGCGCCACGGCGCCCAACTTGAGATCAGACGGAAGCGAACGCTGTTTGAGCTGTCCGACTCCACCGATTCAAGGTGCGTTCTCACCACATCACAGATGTCAGCCGCGAGCGGGCACTGGCCACTCTTTGCAAGCTCATATGTGAAGAGAACATCTTCCGCGCTGAGCGGAGATCCGTCATGGAAGGTGAGTCCGGTCTTCAGGGTGATCTGAACGGTGGCGCCCCCAGCGGATGAGACTGGTGCCCCTTCGGCAAGAACTGGTTGCGGGAGGAGTGTGCCATCCGGACGGTAGAGCCCTGCATGCACCAGCCCACCCACGAACGCAGATGATTCGTCTTGGTAGGCGGCACTAAGGTTGAGTGGTTCGGCCGTCAGCGCAACACGAAGCGCGGTTCCGCCCACGATTGAACAGGCGGCACTGGAAATCGCGATCAGGAGCGCCGCAAAGAGCGGAGCGATCGTTCGGCGGATCATGCCGTGAGCTGGTCGTATCCCGCCGCGTCAAGGAGCAGGCTCAGCTCCGCTGGGTCGCCAAGCTGAATCTCTAGGAGCCAGCCAGAGCCGTATGGGTCCGCGTTGATCGACTCTGGCGCAGTAGAAAGCGCTTCGTTACGCGCCAGTACGCTGCCAGAGATTGGGCTGAAAAGATCGCTGACCGCCTTCACCGATTCAACCGCGCCGAAGACGGCAAACTGCTTAAGCGTAGCCCCGACTTGAGGGAGGTCAACGAAGACGACGTCGCCAAGTTCGTTAGCCGCGTGCGCGGTGATCCCGATCACCGCACGATCTCCCTGGACCCGAACCCACTCATGCTCTTTTGAGTAGCGAAGTTCGACTGGTGAACTCATCATCTTCCTCCTATGCTCTCGCGGTTCCGATCAAGCCCTTCGGCACAAATGGTACGCCAGTCACCACCGCGGCGACTCGCTCCCCACGAATGAGCACGTCGAGCGGTTCACCCACTGGGTATGGTGATGCGGACGCGTCGAGATCAGCGAGTGCGATCGGGTAGCCGAGCGTTGGCGAGTGCGTCCCCGAAGTGATGTGCCCGATCAGGTCCCCATCAGGTCGATGCACTTCGTACCCGCGGCGAGCGATCCCTCGGCCAGTGATCTTCAGACCAACGAGTGCCCGTCCGGCACGCGCCCCTGCGGCGGCACGTGCGGTGAGGGCTGCGTCGCCAACGACACCCTCTCCCTTGTTGAACTTGACGACTCGCCCGAGTCCAACATCAAACGGGGTGAGCTCTTCACGCAGCTCGTTCCCGAAGAGTGGCATCCCCGCCTCTAACCGCAGCGTGTCCCGCGCACCAAGCCCGATCGGCTGCGGCGCAGGTGATCCCGATGTGCCAGGCGTAAGGAGTGCGCGCCACAGGAGAACCGCACGATCCGTGGGGAGATAGAACTCAAATCCGTCTTCACCGGTGTAGCCCGTACGCGCAACGAGGAGAGGTATTCGCATGCCGCCAATGAGCACCTCACTGCTGCGGCAGGCATAGTTTCGTAGCGCACGAACCGCGTCGGCCTCCTCGACGTCAAACAAGTTGGCGACAAGGTCGCCACTGCGCGGTCCTTGAACCGCGATCATTGCGGTTGAGGCGCTCTCATCAGTAACATCCGCAGCGGTGCCAATGCGTTGGGTGAGGAGCGCCGCGACGCGCTCCGCATTTGATGCGTTTGCCACAAGCAGCCACTCCTCGTCCGCAACGCGGTAGACCAACAGGTCATCAACCATCCCACCCGCCTCGTTCACAACGATGCTGTACTGCGCCCGTCCTGGATTCAGCGCTGATGGGAGCGAGACGAGGGCGCGGTCAAGCGCCGCGCCTGCGCGTGGACCACGGACCCAAATCTCTCCCATGTGACCAAGATCAAAGATCCCGGCGCCCGTCCGCACGGCACGATGTTCCTCAATGACGCCCGCGTACTGCACGGGCATCTCCCACCCAGCGAAATCAACCATGCGCGCTCCGAGTTCGAGATGCTCTTCAAAGAGTGCGGTGCGACGCATCAGGTCAGTGTTAGGGCGTCATACGCGCGCTGGACGAGCGCGCTCTCAGATTGAAAGTCCAGGAGGGCAACGGCTTCGTCCATCGGCACCCAACGCAACTCTTCAAACTCTTGGTCGTACGCTGCAAAACTGCCGCCCACCTGCTCCATCAGGTAGTAGTGCACTGTCTTTTCAATGCGTTCACCAGTCCGAACAAACGAGTATGAGATTGCGGCGAAGTACGAGAGGATTCGCACCTCAAGTCCCGACTCCTCCCGAACCTCGCGCAGGGCGGTCTCCTCGCGCGTCTCCCCCTCCTCGGGGGTCCCCTTCGGGAGCGACCAGACGTATCCGTCACGCTCTCGGCGGCGTCGACCAACGACGATCTCTGGCCTCCCCGCAACGGCACGAATGACCAGCCCCCCTGCGGAGACGGCGGTGCGCTTCGTCAGCGGCATAGATGCTCCTGTCTCGTATGGCTCAGGCTCCCGTAGGAGCCCCTCATTACGTCAATGGTAGCCCTTCATGAAGGGGCGTATGGTGTGGCGGCGCGCTACGCTACGCGAAGCCCGTGGAGCGGCGGTGAACGAGAGGAGGGGCTGTGACCAATCGAGCGCACACGCGCACGAGCCTCGGCGCTGGACTACCCGATCGGATCGCACTTGAGCGTCTCCCAGCACCAGCGACGCCGTGGGATCAACTCCCATTCATTCTCAAGATCCTCATTGAAGGAGCTGCGCGACGAGCGGGTAACGGCTTTGTCCGTGAGGAAGATGTCCACGCGTACCTTGCATGGAGGCCCGGTGCCGCGGCCGCGTCATCGGGCGACGAACGTGAGCTTCCCTTCTCTCCTGCACGCGTCGTGCTTCAGGACTTCACGGGTGTCCCAGCAGTGGTTGACCTGGCAGCGCTCCGCGATGCGGCGCGTGAGCTTGGCATTGACCCTGAGCGCATTAACCCTCAGGTCCCAGCTGATCTTGTGATTGACCACTCGGTACAAGTTGATCGATGGGCCACCGCGGAAGCACTCGAACAGAACGTGACAAGAGAGTACGAACGCAATGCCGAGCGGTACCAGTTGCTCCGTTGGGCTCAAGGCGCATTTGATACGTTCCGCGTTGTTCCCCCAGGCGCGGGAATCGTGCACCAGGTAAACCTTGAAAGCCTTGCAACCGTGGTGCGCGTGGAGGAGCTTGACGGGGCGCCGCTCGCCTTCCCAGATACCTGTGTCGGCACCGACTCGCACACCACCATGATTTCAGGACTCGGAGTCCTTGGCTTTGGCGTCGGCGGAATTGAAGCGGAGGCGGTACTCCTTGGCGAACCGCTCTTCTCTCCGCTGCCGAAAATCGTCGGGCTCAAGCTCACAGGGAAGCTCCCTGCGGGGACCACGGCGACCGACCTTGTCCTCACCGTAACCGAGCGACTCCGCGCTCATGGTGTGGTCGGCGCATACATAGAGGCATTCGGTGACGGCCTCTCCACCGTCTCCCTCGCCGATCGAGCGACCATCGCCAATATGTCGCCAGAGTTCGGCGCCACGACGACGCTCTTCCCGATTGACGAGATCACCCTTGACTACCTTCGCGTGACTGGTCGCGAGAGCGCGCAGATTGCGTTGGTTGAGACGTATGCCAAGGCGCAGGGCCTCTGGCGAGTCAGTGGGCAGGACCCGCTCTACGACGAGGTGGTTGAGATCAGCCTTGGGGAGATCGTTCCGTCGCTCGCCGGACCTAAGCGACCGCAGGATCGAGTCCCCCTCCCGGATCTCGGGAAGGGCTTTGAGGAGAGCTACCCAGATCGTGCTGGATCGAAGGCGCACAGCGCCACGGTAGGGGGGGCCAGGATGCGCGATGGCGCGGTTGCGATCGCTGCGATCACCTCATGCACCAATACTTCAAACCCGTCGGTGATGATCGCCTCCGGTCTCCTCGCGAGGAACGCATTTGCGCGCGGGATGCGCGTGCCAGCATGGGTGAAGACGAGCCTCGCCCCAGGGTCGCGCGTCGTCACCGCATACCTAGAGCGCGCGGGGCTTCTGGAACCGCTCGCCGCGCTCGGATTCAACGTGGCTGGCTATGGCTGCACGACGTGCATCGGGAACTCAGGACCACTCGACGAAGAGATCGCCACCGCGGTGGAGCGTGAAGAGCTCCTCGTTGCTGCAGTCCTCTCAGGGAATAGAAACTTTGAAGGGCGCATTCACCCGGCGGTGCGGGCCGCCTACCTCGCCTCCCCGCCACTCGTGGTCGCCCTCGCGTTGGCGGGCAACGTGGTGACGAACCTTGACCAGGATCCGGTCGGCAACGATCGAGACGGCTCCCCTGTGTACCTGCGCGATATCTGGCCCGCGGACGAAGAGATTGCAGAAGCGGTCGCCGCAGCGGCGGATGCCGCCCTCTACAAGAATAGTTATGCGGATCTCTTTGCAGGCGACGCTCGATGGCGGGCGTTAACCGTGCCAACCGGTCGCACCTACGACTGGGATCCAGCCTCCACGTACATCGCCCGCCCAGCATTCACCGAGAACATCCCCGCGGTTGCCTCACCCATCGCCGATGTCCACGACGCGCGTGCGCTCCTCCTCCTCGGTGACTCCGTCACCACCGATCACATTTCGCCAGCGGGATCAATCCGCGCCGACTCCCCTGCTGGCCGCTGGATGATTGAACGCGGGGTTGCTGTTGGCGACTTCAACTCATATGGAGCACGCCGTGGCCATGACCAGGTGATGATGCGCGGAACCTTCGCGAACACGCGCCTCCGCAACGCTCTCGCAGGAGGCAAGGAGGGACCGCTTACTAAACATCTTCCGAGTGGCGAACTCCTCGCAGTCGCTGACGCGGCGGCTCGCTACAAGGAGCAGGGAACGCCACTGATCATCATCGCAGGGAAGGAGTACGGCTCAGGATCAAGTCGAGACTGGGCTGCAAAGGGGACGCAGATGCTCGGCGTCCGCGCCGTGATCGCCGAATCATATGAGCGCATCCATCGTTCCAATCTGATCGGCATGGGCATCCTGCCGCTGCAGTTCCTCCCCGGCGAGAGCGCCGCGACCCATGCCCTGGACGGCAGCGAGCGGTTCACGATTGAAGGTCTCACCGCGATCAGTCCTCGTGGCCGCGTGACACTTCAGGTCACCTCAAGCGGCGCTGACGACACCCTTACCGACAACACGCGATCCATCGAACTCGTCGTCCGTCTGGACGGTCCAATGGAACTCGCAACCTACCGCGAGGGCGGCATCATGCCTGCGGTTCTGCGAAGGATGGCGAAGCAGTAACTCGCAACGTGGTGGGCGATACTGGACTCGAACCAGTGACCTCACGGATGTGAACCGTGCGCTCTAACCAACTGAGCTAATCGCCCGAGGAGTGGATTCTAGACGAATCCTCTACGGATCTGCGTGTTTCTAGAGGAGGCGGCGCAGGAACTGCAGCAGGATCATCACCACAATCGGAGAGAAGTCGATTCCTGCAGTGGCTGGGAGGATTCGACGGACCGGCCCGAGGATCGGCTCACTCATGTCAATCAGTATTCGGGAGACGCGCCCGGTCCCAGAACGGTCGACCCATGAGACCAGCACACGCGCGAGCACAACAAACCAGAGTGTCTGCAGAATCAGATCGATCGCGAGTAGCGGGGTGAAGCCCATAAAGAAAGGTTACCCGCGCGCGCCGAAGAGTGCGCTGCCGAGCCGGACCTGCGTCGCCCCCTCCTCAATGGCGACCTCAAAATCGCCACTCATCCCCGCTGAAAGGAGCGGGCCGATGGCAAGGCCGGCTTCCGCCGCTGCCGCTCGAAGTGCGGTGGCATAGGAGGCGAATGCGGCAACGCTGCGCCGTGCTTCAGCCTGGTCGTCCGTGAGACGACCGATCATCATCAGCCCGTCGATCACCACGCTGGTGCCGCGAAGAAGCTCTGCCACGTCAGGCAGCGCTTCACGCAGCTCCGCAGGTGCGAAACCAGCCTTTGCGGGGTCGTCATCACTGTTTACCTGCAGTGCAATGGAGATCACTCCTGAGGCGTCCTTGGAGGCGCCGACTAACTTCACAAGAAGATCCATGCGATCAACAGAGGTAATGCGATCGGCAACAGCGAGCGCACGGCGCAGCTTATTGCTCTGGAGTGGTCCGATTAGTTCCCAATGAGTCTCAACCTTCGGACGAAGGAGGGCGACGGCTGCACGCTTCTCTTCAAGCTCCTGCACGCGATTCTCGCCAAAGCGTCGCTGGCCGGCATCAATCACCTCGGCCACGCGTTCAGCAGAAACCCCCTTGCTCACGGCAAGGAGTGCGCAGCTATCCGGCGAACGACCAGCGCGCTCCTCAGCGGCGCGAATCTGGGCGCGAAGGGTTAGAAGCTGTTCAGCAGCGGAGCGCATTGACAGCTAGGAGCGGCGACGGAGGAAGGCGGGAATCTCCAGCTCGTCACTCGGGACTGGCGATGGGGTCACACCAGGATCAGCTCCTTGCACAGCGTCTCCAGACGGCTGTGCAACGGCTGGGTGCGTGACCGGAGTCCACGTTGGTGTGGCTGACGGCTGAGCCGCTGAAGCCGTGCCGCCCACGGGAGATGCACTAACTGATGGTGCACTGGATTCTGTCGTGGAGCTCCAACGCGGGGTCGTAGTGTCGGCGCCCCCGTACGGATACTCGGAGCGCTGTAACGCAGCAGCAGATGACTGGCTGCGTGCATTCCCTGCGAATCCTGTTGCGATCACCGTGATCTGAACTTCGTCCGCAAGCGTCTCATCAAGCGACGTACCGAAGATGATGTTCGCCTCTGGATCGGCGCGCTCCGTGATGTGATTGATCGCCTCATTCACTTCGTACAGCGTCACCGTGGAAGATGCCGCAACGTTCACCAGCACGCCTGTTGCGCCCTGGATATCAAGTTCGAGGAGCGGTGACAAGATTGCAAGCTCCGCGGCGGCGCGAGCACGATTCTCACCACTAGCACGTCCGATTCCCATCAGCGCAGAGCCGGCCTCTTTCATGATGCTCCGCACATCAGCGAAGTCAAGATTAATGATCCCCGGAACCGTGATGACATCGCTCACCCCTTGGACGGCCTGGCGGAGAACATCGTCGGCAATCCTGAAGGAGTCTTCCATTGAGGTTTGCCGACTGACCACGTTGAGGAGTCGCTCATTTGGGATCACGATGAGGGTGTCTACGTATTTGCGCAGCTCTTCAGCTGCGGCGTGTGCGACGGCTGCACGTCGCTTCCCTTCAAACTCGAACGGCTTGGTGACGATACCGATCGTCAGGGCACCGAGATCCTTAGCAACTTTTGCTACCACTGGGGCTGCTCCGGAGCCGGTGCCACCCCCCATTCCTGCAGTGACGAAGACAAGGTCGGATCCGTCAAGCGCCTTCCGGAGATTCTCTAAATCTTCATGCGCCGCGCGCTCGCCAACTGCGGAGTCACCGCCAGCGCCGAGGCCGCGAGAGATCGCATCACCAATGCGGATGCGGGTGGGGGCGTGGGATTTAACGAGTGCCTGTGCATCGGTGTTCACCGCAATGAACTCAACGCCGAGCAGCTCCGCGCGGATCATGCGGTTCACCGCATTGGAGCCCGCGCCGCCGACGCCAACAACGCGGATCAGCGCAAAGTTTTCAGTCTGCGAAGCCATCGGCCTCTCCCTCCGCTTACTGCCGAACGTCGACCGCGCCACAGGGTCTCCCCTGCTGTCGCGACCGCCCTCCCGTCGGCTTGCCGAAGTGTAGCAGCGTCCTCAGGGATCTAGAAGGGCGTGCCGCGGTAAGTCCGCGTCGGGCCCACGAAGGGGCCAGCGCCGGTTCGGAGGGGGTTAGCCGCGGAGGCGAGAGAGGAGGTTCTTGAAGCCGCCCGTGATACGGCCGCCAAGTCCAGCCTGCGGCTCCTCAGCGATACCGATCTCACCCATGCTTCGTGCAACCCACGAGAAGAGTCCGAGGGTCGCGGCACTTGATGGACCCTGGAAGTCATCAAGGATGCCGAGGAGCGGCCCATCCGGAGCTGCAACACGGACTGGGGCCTTCAGGATGTCCCGCGCGAGCGTCGTGATCCCATCGAGCTGAGATCCGCCACCCGTCAGAACGACGCCAGCGCTGGTCGCCTCAGGTCCTGCGACGGCAATCACGCCGGCAATAAGTTCAAACATCTCACTCATGCGCGACTCAATAATGCGCGCGAGTTCGATTCGCTCAATTCGACGTCCACCCGGTTCGTTTGGCACCGTGTACTGCTCGCTCACGCTCACGGTGCGTAGATCGCAGGTTCCGTAGTTGATCTTCAACTCTTCTGCGGCGGCGATGCTCGTCTTGAGGCCAATCGCAACATCGCGTGTCACAAAGGCGGCCCCAATCGGCAGGACGGCGCTGTGCACAACGGCGTTGTTGTGGAAGATCGCAATGTCACACGTCTCTGCGCCAATGTCCACGAGCACCGTTCCTAGCTCACGCTCTGTGTCAGTGAGCGTCAACTCAGATGCGGCGAGAGAGGACGGTACGTAGTCGTCAACGGCGATACCGGCCGCCTGCACGCACTTCTCCAGGTTCTGGATTGCGGTTGCGCCAGCGGTGATCAGGTGGGCGCGCGCTTCGAGTCGGAAGGCGACCATGCCACGTGGCTGCTGAATCCCCTCTTGACCATCAACGATGTACG
>Ga0207939_1000454_pt1 | contig 12176 bp, 9 predicted proteins | sample LakMenEpi02Jun12_FD_150663 | JGI IMG/M metagenome (GOLD analysis project Ga0207939, IMG submission 150663) | Freshwater microbial communities from Lake Mendota, WI - 02JUN2012 deep hole epilimnion (SPAdes) | ecosystem: Environmental > Aquatic > Freshwater > Lentic | place: Lake Mendota, Madison... | reverse complement strand
ATGGGGAAAACTTTGGGGAACATTGTTGATCCATTTGAGTTAGTAGAAGAATTCGGGGCAGATGCTGTTAAATTCTTCTTCCTGAGAGAATTTCCATTTGGGCGAGATGGCGATTATTCTCGATTGGCGATGATAAATCGATTAAACAGTGATTTAGCAAACAATTTAGGTAATTTACTAAACAGATCGACGAATCTTCTAAGAAAATATTTCTCTAATGAAAACCCGCGAAATGAATTCGGTGAAGAGGCTTTCACACAGCTTACTATTAATAATGAAATAGTCCAAGGTATAAATCACTATTTCATAGATTTCAAAGCAGAGGTAGCTGACATAGATTTCTTTAGTGCATTTAATTCAGTATTTGCAGCCTTAAACGAAATGAACCTTTCTATGAGTAACATCGCCCCTTGGACTTTACTTAAAGAGGGCTCGCCTGAAAATCGCAAAAAAGCATTCTCCTGTCTATATGCTTCCCTAGAAGGCTGTCGTAAAGCTGCTATCTGCTTAGCTGCACTCACTCCGAATCTATCTAAAAATATTTTCATTCAACTCGGTATTATTAGTAATGATTACGATATCAGCAATAGAACTCTTTCTCTTAGTAATGAATTCTCTTTCAAAAGCTTTACTGAAAAGCCTCTTAATCTCGACAATATCGAGAATATTATAGAAGGTGAATCTAAACCAATCTTTGAAAGGATTTCAGAAAAAGAACCCGCATGATTAGCATTTTTTTCTTTTTCTATGAACTAGTTTGGATAATATTAATTCCCATACTATATATCCTTTCTCGAACTAGTATTCCTAAATGGCGCAATGGTTTTAAACAAAGAATGGGATTAGATCTTGGCAGTTTCCCAAGCAAGCCACTTTGGTTTCATGCAGTATCAGTAGGAGAATTAAATGCACTAATTCCTTTACTCGCTTTTTTTGATGGCTTTAATATAGTCGTTAGTACAACAACAGAGAGTTCACAAGAATTAGCTAAAAAAAAACTGGCTCATAAAATAGATGATGGGCGCATGAAGCTTATATACATGCCCTTCGATAGCCCTAGTACTATAGAAAAAACATTTATGGTGATGAAGCCAGAAGCCTTAATTATTATGGAAACAGAGATTTGGCCATCTTTAATTTATACAGCATATAAAAAACAAATACCAATCGCAATCATCAATGCTCGGCTCGCAGATAAATCTTTTAATAACTATAAAAAAGCCTATTTTTTCTTTCACTGGATATTTAGCAAAATTTCATTAGTATTAGCCCAAACTCCTGAAGATTCTCGAAAGTTCTTAAGCCTGAATGTAAGCTCTGAAAAGGTTTTTATGACAGGAAATATTAAATTTGCAGTACTGCCAAGTAGTAAAAAAGATCAGAACCCTGATCTGAAACGCAGTATGGGGTTTAATTATGGTGACTTAGTAATTATTGCAGCTAGCACCCATGCAGGTGAAGAAACAGCTATACTCAGCATGTATCAAGAACTTAAATTAAAACATCCTCATTTAAGATTAGCAATAGCTCCTCGTCACCCTGACAGGTTTCCGATAGTCGAAGAATTAATACTTTCCGCCGCTAAATTAAAAGTAGTAAGGTACAGTAAAACTCCTTTCAAGAAAAGAAGTGAAGATAACGAGCTACTGAAGAGTGAGGATATACTACTCATAGATACCATAGGTGACCTTATGAACTTCTTTGCTATTAGTGACGTGGCTTTTGTTGGAGGAACATTAATTGATGGTATTGGTGGTCATAATGTATTAGAGCCAGCAGCTTTCGCCTTACCAGTAGTCGTTGGACCCTTTTATTATAAAAATACTGACATAGTTGAGCAAATGGAAAAGGCTGGGGCTTTAGAAGTAGTCGAATCTAAACTAGAGTTAAAAGAGTTCATGGAATTACTACTAGAGAGTAAAGAAAGAAGAGTTATAATGGGTTCACAAGCTTACAAAATCGTAACTGAAAATAGAAAGATTCTTAAAACCATTGCAGATAAATTAAATGAATTTATCATTAAGGAATCTAATGTCGTCATTTAAAGCTAAATTCAAAAAAATAATCTCAGCTCCTTATCAAGTGGCACATGAATTACATAAACTCCTCTATAAGAAAGGGTTTCTTAAACCTAAAAAGCTTAAACTTCCAGTTATATCGATAGGCAATATATCCTTCGGTGGAACTGGTAAAACCCCTTTTACTATTTATCTAGCAGAAAAGCTTTCAGAAACTTGCGATAAAAAAATATGCATTTTAACAAGAGCCTATAAGTCGAGGATTCCTCAAAGCTCTCTACCAATTATTATTAACAATTCCAATATTAAACAATTCCGAGACAGTGAATACGTACAAGGGGTAAGAGAAACAGAGCATGTCTTCATAGGTGATGAAGCGACTTTAATGCTTGAGATAATTCAAAAAAATTCCAAAATTAGCATGGCTATAGACTCCAATAGATACGCTGCGGGCAAAAAAGCTATTCAGGAAATTAATCCAAATTTATTCATACTCGATGATGCTCAGCAACATTTAAAATTGGAAAAAGATTTTAAAATTATTCTAATTAATATCAATGAAAGTGGTTACTACAGAGAATTTTCAAATATTCTTAAAGACGCGGACTGTCTGATCTATTCTAAAGTAGATAATCACTGGTTATTACAGGAAGAGAATAAAAATAAAATAGCAATAGTATACAATATTAAACTTTCCAAAGAAATAGATAAGAATAAATCAGTGACAGCCTTTGCTGGGTTAGCTGACAATGACTATTTTTTTAAAATTTTAGAAAATAATTTAAAGAATCAATATTTTTATAAAAACTTTAATACAATCAAATTCCCAGACCATCATGGCTATTCAATAGATGAAATAGAAGCATTAATCAGTCTAAATGAAAACCTTATCTGCACGGAAAAAGACTTAGTTAAGATTCCATCTGAATATCAGAAATCCTTTATAGTAGCGAAACTTGAATTAAAGATCATTAATGAAGATATTTTAATTAATAAAATTAAAAAGATTTTAGAAGCTTAATTTTTACTTCCTTAAAAACCCCCTTTGGTACTTAAATAAAAAAGTCCGCAGATGGTTTTAGCATCACGGATGTGACCAGTATTAACCATCTCAAAAGCTTTAGAAATCTTCATGATTTCTATTTCCAAAATTTCACCTTCGTCTGGATTATCATTCCCCGCAGCTAAATCCTCAGCTTGATATAAATAAAGCTTCTCAGTACAGTATCCAGGACTAGGATATATAAATCCCTTGTCCAACCACGTTTGAGCAGTAAAACCAGTTTCCTCTTTAAGTTCACGTACTGCTGTTTCTAAAGGTGCCTCACCTTTATCACGTTTACCTGCTGGGAATTCATAAATAACTTCCCCTATTGGTGTCCTGAATTGACGCACCATGATTATATAATCTTTATCAAGTATAGGGATAACACAAACACCACCAGGATGAGTAAAATACTGTCTAGGAGCTACTATTCCACCAGAGTTTTCTATCTCCACTTGATCTTCAATAAAATCTAAAAAGCGACCCTTATGTAAAATTTTAGAAGAAAGCTGTTTTTCTATCATCTCTTAAATTTTACCCTTGAAAGCAGGTTTTTGATAAATTATGCAAAAATTTTCCGTAAACGATCTAAGTTTTCTTTAGGTAAATGATTTTCATATTCTTTACGCAAAGCCTTAAATTCATCAATAAATACTTTAATATATTTACCAGCTCTAGGATTAAGTATATAAGCTTTCCAACTAGGAATTTCATAAGAATAGTCACCATACTGTGACCAAGCTGCACAAGCTACAAAATCAACATTTGGGATATCTGGACTTTTATGCATTTTCCAATATTTATAAAATCCACTGATAAATTCATTAATTTCCTTAGAACTTTCTTGAAACTCTGCATCAAATTTTTCTTTTTCAATTAAGATCTCTGCATTAGTAACAAAACTTGGATAAGGTCTAAAAAGACAAGTGAAACCGAGATTTTCATTAACCACAGCAACATTTCTCATTTCATGAAACTTATCTTTGATCACCTCAGTAAACTGTAAACCTGCTCCCAATAGGGTTTGATAGCCTTCAATACCAAGACTTTTCAAGGCAAGAGAAGTCGCAAAAACACCTGAAGCACTTCTAGTACACTCCAAAGAATACTGGACTGGAGATATCTGAAATTCAGCTGGATTAAAATACTTAAAATCACCAGAGTCCCACATTAATGTATTAAAATCATCCTTATTTTTAACGATAAAGAAACTCGAACTATAAGGTGCAAAACCTGTTTTATGGACATCAATCGTAATAGAATCCGCTAGGTAAAAGCTTCTACATACTTCCTGAATACTGAACATCTTTTCTATTACTGATTTACGAAAAAATAACTTATTCTCTTCTAAATCATAATTATTATAAAAGCTGAACGCCCAGCCTATAGCAGCATCTACATGCAAATGAGGTCTATGCATTTCAGGATATTTAGCAGAGAGCTCATCAATAACAGCACTTATCTTATTAATATCATCTAAAGAACAAGCATCTGTAGTACCAATAGTAATTAAAACAGTAGGCACTACAATTCCAGAGCTGAAGCACTCTTCTAAAGTATCTTTGAAATATTTGACATTAATAACATTCCTCTCATCTGCGGGAATACGCAGAGCGTTACGCCTGCCCACACCAATTGCTGCAAGAGTAGTGAAATTAGAAAAATGGCCTGTTTGAGAATTTATAAACTTAAACTCTTGCTTAACACCCATTAACCCATCTTCACGAATATTAGGGAAAGCTTTATTTAAACCTAAGAGATACCCATACATGTTCCCCTTAGTGCCACCTTCAATAGAAAGACCACCCACCTTACTAATATCTTTATAACCTAAAATTTTAGCTAGTGACTTAATTACCCTTACTTCTAGCTCGTTAGCACGTTTACCATACTTACTTGTAACTAAATTTGGGTTAATAACTATAGCACCCATAGCCCCAAGCACTGCTGGTAATAGAGTTATAGGAATTACATTTCGCCAATCCTTTCCAGATCTACTGTCATAAGAATTATAGTAAGGGAGTATAGATTCAATAGCATCCTTTTCAATACCAAGCTCTTCTTGAACTTGTATACCATAATCAAGAAAATCCATATCTAAGGTCTTATTAGGCTTCCTAGAATACTCTAAAGCTTTATAAAGAAAATCCTTAATATTAGGGAAAAAGGCCTCAAAATGCTCAGTAGTATCAAGCATCTCACCATTTAAAGCACCGATCTCTATTACTTCAAGCTTTTCAAGATATCGATGATCTAAGTCGAGCTCCCTAAGAGCTTTTACATCAAATTCTTGAAAACCTAAATCTTCATTGATCGTGGTTTTATCCATTTTTAGAATATATCGTAAGAATCGAAATCCAAGTATTTACCTTCAGAACTAATACTTTTCAAGCTGAACGGCTCTTCTACACCAATAACTACACCGTCTACAAGACCTTTAGTACCGCCAGTAAATAGACCACTTACAGCCCCACCTATAAAGCCAACTGGTGCACCTATAGCAGTTCCCCAGACACCACCGCCTAAAGCATCATAAAGATCTTTAGAATGATCTACAGACTTAGAAGCAGTACCACGAAGAGCTCCTAAAACTAGACCTACGGGTGCCGTAAAGAATGGACCAATAAATTCCTCTAATTCAACATCAGCTCTTTTTTCATTTTCAGCGATCAAGCCTACTACCTTAGTATTTAAAGAATTAACATCAGACTGGACATTAGTACCCTGCGCTCTAAGTCCTTCAATATTCTGCTTTAATGCAGCGATCTGCCTTTCTAAATCTTGTCTTAAAGAAGTAGATTCACTAGAAGTAGCTTTTAACCTAGTATCTAAATCATCAATTTGAGCTTGCAAGTCAGTGATGCTAGTGTCACTAACAGAACTAACGTTACTTAAAGTCGTGTAAGAACGCTGAGCTGGCTTAAGAGCAGGGTAATAAGCATCGGCTAAAACTGCTGTAGCATTTACCATAGAAGCTGCAATTAAACTAGAAACTAAAATCTTTCTGATCATAGATATATTTATAACATGGAAAGTAAATGCTGAACCGTTCTGAAAATTAAAAACCTAATATGACAATATGTATTATAATATTTACTACCAACTAATTTATTAGCCATAAATATCTTAAAAGCATAAAGCCTAATGACTGCAAGCTTAATCGCAACAACTATAAATAATCCCCAACTTTTAGAAAATACTAGCAGCTCTAAGGACTGGCCCTGTTCAAGAAATAGCAGCCCACACATCTAAACCCCAGCAAGAGAATATCTTAGATCAAACTGAAAAATCTCAAGAATATGTAGATGCTCGCAATCTTGCGATGCCCGCCAAAATAACTAAATACTTGAGTAAAGTTGCCAATAATCAAGATTCAGATATATTACCAAAAATCAATGCAGCGGTTATTCTTGGATATTTATCAACACCTTTTTTAGAAGGCGTGCCTCACATAAATAAAATTATTAATCAAACACCAAGGCTGGGATTAATCTCTAAAGCATTTGAAAAAATAATAAAATCCATTCAAAGAAATGATTCTTTGCGAATTGCTGCTGCTGTTAAAGACATTTTTAACTCTTTAACTAAACCAGTTGAAGATTTATATCTAAATAGAAATATTGTAGTAGCTGCGACTAATACAGCTGAGGCGATTGAGGAAATATTACAGTTAAAAGATGCAACTTATGAAAACTTAGCTGATGGTCCTAAACAGGCTCTTCAAATGTTTAAAAAAGTTTTCAATAATCTTAAAAATATTCAAAAAGAGGATTTAAATATAGAATACCTTAGAAAAAGTGGTGTTTTTACAGTCGGTACCGTTTTAGCTGGTGGAATTTCATATATTGGAACCTTAATGAAAAATAATCCTCTAGCGATTATTGGAAGATTTTTTCAAAATTATCTCTCTGATTTCGATAAATTTATTAGTAATAACCCTGATAGAAACTATTCTGGATTCGGCTTCTTTTTAGAAAGTATTTTTGATCCCGTTATTAGACTAACTAAAAATAAAATTCCTCAATCCATGACTAAAATTTTATTAGCTTCTCAATACGCCATTAACTGGGCAAGTGTCAGCCTTGCAAATAGATCACAAGCAGCTGAACACAATGACCAGTTACCTAAGATTTATAACAAACCTTTAAATTACATTAAGGATGCTTCACTTAGACTTCTTGAAGCTTTAAATCCTTATGCCATATTAGAAAAAGCTAATATTATTAATATTTAATGCCATTTTGGAAGATTTCGGCAAATGTTAAAATGAATGCCTATGCTTAAAAAGCTTTTAACCCAAATCAAAAAGAAAATTCGTTTCAGCGCTGATAATAAGATGTTCTTGCAAGGCTCTTTCAGAAAAGCTTTCAGGGTTAACTCTAAGTCAGAAAAATTAAACTATTTATGGATAGTCTACGATTCATGCAGATATGACACGCTAGAAGCAGCTCAGACACCCGTTCTAGATTCATATGCAAAAATATACAGTGCTTGGGCTCCAGCGACTTACACACTTCCATCACATATTTCTTTTTTTGCTGGTATTCTGCCACTGGTTTATGAACCAATACCTTACTTGAATAGATTTCACACTCAACTCATCACTATGAAAAAAGCAGGCGAAGCAAGAGCTGAAGCTATTAATGATTTAACCGTCATTTTACCCCAAAGCGACAAAGATATAATTCATGGTTTTAATGAGCTTGGATATTACACAGTCGGCTCTGGATCAGCCTCTTGGTTCGCCAAAGATGTATTAGTAAAAAATTTCCAAGATTTTCAATTTAAACGTGCTCAGTCTTTTACTGAGCAAATCAGCTACATTACAGAAAAGCTTTCACAGAAAGCTACAGATAAACCCTTCTTTGCTTTTATGAATTTAATCGAAACACATTCACCGTATATGCACTACGGTGACGATAGAGAAGAGTATGGAATAAAAGCCCGTGGCGAAATGAATTTTCCACCTCAAGAGAATTCTGACGAACTTAATAACAGAGGGAAAAAATTACATAAAGCACAAATAGAAGCTGCAGAATACTGTGACAGTAAGCTTCCTGAGCTTTTTGATAATTTACCCGAGAACACTTTAGTCATTTTAACCGCAGATCACGGAGAAGCCTTTGGTGAAGATGGTTTCTGGGGGCATGGCATATATCACCCGAAGGTTATGAATGTACCAATGGCTTGTTTTAGATTAGATAGACAGAAAACTATTTAGATTCATGAACAAGCAGATATATCTTCAGTAGATTCAGAAATCGAAAATCTTCGCAGTCAGATTTAAGGTTAAAAATTTTCAGCTCAACAGCTAAATATGAGATAGAATTAATTTTAATATTATCTGTAATAAGCTAAATGAGCAGATCGCCTGTCAAAATCGCAATAACCTGTGACACTCAAAGATTGGGTTGTAAATTATTAGTTAATTTACTTAAAATTAATGGTGCAGAGCCAGTCGTTATACCAACGCTACTAGAAGCCGAAGATGGCTTTTTTAAATTCAATACGCCATGTGAAGAGCTTAAAAAAAGACATTTAGAAAAAGTCGCAGAATTAATGAAAGGTGTAGATGCGCTTATACTTCCTGGTAATAAATATGACCTTCACCCTAGTTACTACAAAGATGATTCTCTGCACCCTAAAACCTTGCTCTGTAACAATCCTTGTAATCTTAGATTCGATTCTGAATTTATCATGGCTCGCTACGCACTGTTTGAAAGACCTATGCCGATATTAGCTATATGCGGTGGAATGCAATTACTCAATGTTATACTAGGTGGATCTTTAGTTCAAGATTTAACAGATGACTGTCGCACACAAGAATCTGGCACTCAACACTGTGACCCAAATTTCATTCATAAGCCAGATATAATCCAAGAAACCCTGAAAGAAAGGTTTTTTAGAATGCTTGAGAATGGTGAAAATGCAAATATCTTTGATGCTACTCATGGTATGGAAGTTATAAGAGATTCTGAGCTAGCTCGGCTTTATAAAAAATACGCGCCGGAACTTGATCTTTCAGATATAGATGAGCTAAGTATCCATCACCAAGGTCTTTTTAAAGAAAATCTCAGTAAAGAATTAAAAGCCGTAGCTTATGCACCAGATGGATTAATAGAAGCAGCGGAAATGCCATCTCACCCTAAATTCAATATCCTCACACAATTTCATGTGGAATATAATGTAAGCAGACTTGCTAATCCTATCGTGCAAGAATTAATTAAATCTGTTTAAACTATGGCTTATTTCAATTCTTCTAAAACTTATATCTCTGAAATGTTAGGAGAGATCGGAGTCTCATCAATAGATGATCTGTTCAAAGACATTCCAGCAGAACTTCTGCTAAAACATGATCTGGAGTTAGATTCAGCATTAGCGGAATGGGAAGTACAGGAATATTTTCACAAACTTAGTTTAAAAAACAATTACAGAATTAATAATTTTAAAGGCGCTGGTGCTTATCAGCATTATGTTCCAGCTTTAGTAAAATATCTCAGCTCCAGAGGTGAATTCTTAACATCATACACACCATATCAACCAGAAGTCAGTCAGGGAACGCTTAGAGCTATTTATATGTTCCAATCTTTTATCGCTGATATCTGCGGCATGGATTTAGCGAATGCCTCAATGTATGATGGAGCCACAGCTTTAGCAGAAGCTCTCTGCATGGCTCATCGCATCCATAAAAAAAGAAAAATTTATTTATCTAAATTTACGCATCCAGAGTATATAGAAGTCGCAGAAAATTATCTACAAGCCTTAGGTTTAGAAATTATTTTTTTTGAAGATTTAAGTCAAGTAGATAATTCTTCGATAGTCAGTATTCCTAATCCAAATTTCTATGGTGAATTACTGAATCACAGTGAAAGACTCAGGCTAAGTGAAGAAATAAAAAACAGGGATTTATTTCTAATCATCTCTACTAGTGAGTCTTTCGCTTTATTCATGGATCAAAAGCTAAAAGATATAGGCGTAGAGATAGTCTGCGGTTCAGCACAGTCCTTTGGTAATCCAGTATTTTACGGTGGCGCTCAAGTCGGTTTTATAGCAAGTACATTAGAACACGTTAGGCAAATGCCTGGTAGGCTAGTAGGTAAAACCACAGATCGCAAAGGTAATACTGGCTATGCTTTAACCTTCCAGACAAGAGAACAGCACATTAAAAGAGATAGGGCTAGCTCTAATATCTGCACCAATCAATCTATCCACGCCCTCTGTGTAGCTATCTACTTAAGCATGCTTGGAATATCTGGTGTAGAGAAAGTCCTTCAAGACTGCTACCAAAAATCACAGTTACTAAAAAGTACACTTAAAAAATTCCCAGAGCTTACAGTATTTTCAGAAAATACCTTTAATGAATTTACGGTGCAGGTTGATTTTAATGCTCTAGAAAAGAGATTAGGTTTAGAAGCAGCAAAGCAGCTCAAGGAATACTTAGATAGTTACTTAGTTAATTTAAGTAAATTTGAAATATTGACTAATCGCAACTTAATTCCTGAAAGGCTTTTAAAAAATTTGAAGCAAAGTGAAATTACCAAGCCCTGCGAATATCTAAGTAACACTTATTTACTTGCCGTAACGGAAATTAATTCAATAGAACAGATAAAAATCTTCATTGAAGGTTTAAATCAAATATTAAAGAGTTCAATAGAAATAAGCTTTTTAGAAGAATCAAATATTAAATCAGCCAATGAAATAGCCTTGACTCTGGGATATTTACCTAAGATCGCCCCTGAAAACTACAAATTTGAATCTAAGACGGAGCTAGACGTCTGTAGATATTTCACAAGACTCTCTCAAAAGAATTTTTCAATAGACACTAATTTTTATCCACTGGGTTCTTGTACGATGAAATACAATCCTAAAGTGAATGATGATATCGCAAGTGGGGCTTCTTGGACTGGGGTTCATCCTTATGAAGATGAAAAAAATATTCAAGGCGTACTTAAAGTTTATGAAGAGCTGAACAAATCACTCTGTGAAATTACTGGCTTTGACAGCTTTAGCTTACAATCAGCGGCTGGAGCTCAAGGAGAATTTTCTGCATTATTAATGGCAAAAAAATATTTCAATGACAATGGCACTCCTAAAAGGAACATAGTCCTAGTACCAGATTCAGCTCACGGCACCAATCCAGCTAGTGCAATCATGGCTGGCTTTAAAGTCATTTCAGTAAAGTCTGCAGTGGACGGTGACGTAGATTTAGAACATTTAAATGAGCTTTGCAACATTCATTCTAAAAGCATCGCAGTGTTTATGTTAACCAATCCTAATACCCTAGGGATTTTCAGCAAACGTATTCAGATCATTACTAAAACTATTCATGAACATGGTGGATTAATGTACTATGATGGAGCGAATCTTAATGCAATAGTCGGGACAAGTCGCCCAGGTGATATGGGCTTCGATTTAATACATCTAAACGTTCATAAAACATTCTCGACACCACATGGCGGCGGTGGTCCAGGAGCTGGACCGGTCGGTGCTAAAGGTGAACTTGTCAATTATCTACCAAGTCCTTATTTAGTTAAAGATACAGATGGTAACTTAAAATGGGATAAAACTAATAGCAAGTCAATAGGGCGAATCAGATCATTTCATGGAAATTTCAATGTACTAATTCGTGCGCTTACTTATATAAAATCCAATGGCAAAGAAGGTATTTCACAAATCGGTCAAATAGCGACTCTAAATGCTAATTACCTACAAGAGAAAATCAGGAAAAGTCCTATACTCTCTGAAGAAGGTCTTTTCAGCCCTTATTTTAATGAAGTCTGCAAACATGAATTTATTATCAGTGCAAGTAAACTTAAAGAAAAATATGATATCAGTGCTTTAGATATAGCTAAGAACCTTTTAGATAAAGGCCTCCATGCTCCCACTATCTACTTTCCTACTAATATAAATGAATGTATTATGATAGAGCCCACCGAAACCGAGTCTAGAGAGAGCTTAGATTCACTCGTTTTAGCTTTAGAAGAAATTATTACTTTAGCCAAAACAGAAGCTGGTAGAGAGCTGATTAAAACGGCGCCGCATACTACCGAGTTTTCACGCTTCGATGAAGTGAAAGCTGTTAAGGAACCAGTTTTAAGCTGGATGATGGAAGA
>Ga0207939_1000452_pt1 | contig 12260 bp, 10 predicted proteins | sample LakMenEpi02Jun12_FD_150663 | JGI IMG/M metagenome (GOLD analysis project Ga0207939, IMG submission 150663) | Freshwater microbial communities from Lake Mendota, WI - 02JUN2012 deep hole epilimnion (SPAdes) | ecosystem: Environmental > Aquatic > Freshwater > Lentic | place: Lake Mendota, Madison... | reverse complement strand
GCCGGCCATAGGTCTGACACTGTGCGATTCGCGTCGTGCCCGTGCCCGACACGATGACCTCGCAGGACGGGAGCTCGTTATCAAACCACTGCGACACGTTCAGGTTGAGCCGATGCAGGTCCAGCGACTTGGCGTTGCCTTCGGTCGCCGTCACCACTGGGAACGCCGGCCACTGGGTCCGCCCGCGTTCAGCCGTGGGCGGGGGTGGAGGCGGGGGCGGGGGCGGCGGGGGCGTCACATCCAGCGGCCCGCCCAAGGGATCGGCGTAGTTGGGCTCGGGCATCGCGAACCGGCCCCGGGCCCAGGTGCCGATGCTGGCGCCCTTGAACGCCCCGTTCCAAGTCGTGCGCCGCATGTCGCGGCAGACTTCCTTGAACTTGGTGATGTTCCGATCCGGCGCGGCGTAGGCCAGGAACTCCATGTAGCCCGCGACCGTCACGCCCCCGGGCGTCGTCATGCCCGAGACAGACGCCAGCGCGAACGTGGAGCCAACCGCGGCTTCCGCCTGAGCCTGAGTCAGATTCCCCGCAGGCCCGCGGAACGTGCCATTCAAGACCTTGTTGCCTTCCCACGTCCCGCCTTGGCCTTGTGGCCGGCCGAGGAAGATGCTGGTGGGCGTGGCGTCGGTCTGGATGAACGTGTTGTTGCGGAACCGCATCGATGGCGGCAGCGAGTAAGGCGACCCCGGGCCAGTCACGTAGCGAATCTCAAGAGCCGCACAGTTGCCCGATGCACCGCGCCAGTTGTAGATCAGATTGTCGTGGAACTCGCAGCCAAGCGTGTTGATGCGGTTCTGGGATTGGTCCTGAGCGCGATCGTCGTTGTCGGTGCGAAGCCCGCCAGCGCCGCCGTTGCTCTGGGTGTTGTTCGCGATGACGTTCCAGCCCGCTTCCGCAGGCGTGACGCAGAACCCCTTGGTCAAGCCCCAGCCGCGGTAGTCATTCGGAGAGGGCGAGATGTCAGCGCCGCCCAGCAGGGTGTTCCACATCTGCTTGCTGCGATCAGCGAACATGGGCCACGGGTTGTTGTCGTCGGCCTGGGCGTGCCCCGCCGAGAACGATGCCGGATGGTCGGTGAAGAAGTTGTCATAGGACGAGAACTCGTTGCCACGCGACTGCAGCGCCGAGTGCGCCCCGCTCGCGAACGTGCAGGAGAGCGCCAAAGACTTGGTGGTGTTCCAGACCGAATACACGGTCTGTTCAGTCGATTCGCCGTAGATCGCCCCGCCCGGGTGCCCTTCCCATTCGCCGCAGTCGGTGAAGAAGCACTCAGAGAGCAAGAGCGATTCGGTGCCTTGCACGTACATCGCGCCGGATAGCCCCGTTTGGCTGTAGATGCGATTGAATCGGCATCGGTGCAGGCACGAACGAAACACCTTGCCGTCGCCGCCGCCCGGGTCCATCTTGAGGCCACCCGAGTAGCCTTCGATTGTCACGTTCTCCATGTAGTAGTAGTGCCGAGCGCCTTGCCAGATCATGCACTGCGTTGGAGAAGTCACGGGATTCGGCCCACCGTCAAGCCAGTCCTGATAGGACGCTGGGCGGAAGACCAGATCGAAGATGTAGACGTACCTACTCAAGTCCCCAAGAAACACCACGTCGCGAGGACCAAACAGCGGCGTGCAGATGATCGGTTCGTCGCCGGTCCCATACGCCTCAATGATGAACGGCGCGGCTTCGCTCAGACCACCGGGCCACGCAAAGCCTTCGGTGGTGGGACCAGCTTGATCCGACTGGGCCATGTGCCCAACATGCTTCTGGCCACGCTTGAACCGCAAGCGGTGGTTGCCAGGCGGACCCACGCCGGCGTTGTTGGTCTTCAGCAACTGAAAGGCACGATCGATCGTCGCGACCGCCAGAGCCGGCGTGCTCCCGTCGTTGGCATCGCTCCCCGCCGTGTCGACGTGCACGACCGTCCCCGCCGGCCCGCCCGCATCCGGCCCATTCGGGCGCACCGCCCACCCGTTGGCGTCCAGCGTGGGACGCCAAAGGTTCGAGCTCGCGAACATGGCCGGGATGACCGCCGCCGACATGACAGCCGCCGCCTTTCAAGGGGCGGTTTGCACGGTCGGGGCAATGGTAGACGCCTCGCCTTCGCGGGGCGTTACGATTCTGTCAAACTCCCGAGGGAGGGTTGGTAGTGCTTGGATTCGAGGGTGCGTAGGTGATGAACTCGTTCTCATTCATGCCGCCCGGGATCGTGCCAATGTCCCCGTCACCCGGCGCCCCCGTGTCGTCGCCGTTGTTGGGGGGCACGTAGGGGTTCACCGTGATCGTGAGCGTGTCGGTATCCGTCGCCCCGTCGTCGTCGGTGACGGTGAGCGTGACCACCAGCGGAGAACCCGCATCGAGCACGATGTCAGCGATCGCCGTCGTCGCAAGCACGGTGCCATCGGGATTCGTCCACACGTAGGACACGATCACCCCATCCGAATCCGAGGACCGCGAGCCGTCCAGTGTGACCGTCGCGGACTGGGAGGCATCCTGCGACGTGACCACGATATCTCCGCCCGCGTTGGCCACCGGGGGCACGTTCGCAGGCGTTGCTGTGCCGCCCACCAGAGGGGGCTTGCAGATGCCCGATGGTTCGTCGGCGAAGACCGGCACCGAGCGCCGACGCCGCAGAGTCGCGGGCACAACCTTCACTTCGCACTCTTCCACGAACCAGTCGAACCCGCTCCCCACGCCCTGCAGTTCAATCGCCAGCGCGTGATCGGCCACCGACAGCAGCCGCGTCGCGTTGCCGATGGGGAACATGATCGGACCCGCCCGCAGGCTGCGACGATCCGGCAAGACCGCATCCTCTGCCGTTTCGCCGCCGTAGACCCGCACCGCGACACCATTCGCGACCGCCGCGGCATCGAGCCGGAACTTGGCCTGCGTGCCCAGTTGCAGCCCAATCGCGCGAAGCTGCATCCCGTGAGCCGTGCCGGGAGTCTCGAGGATCGGCACCGTGTACCGCGCCGTGAAGGACCGCCCATCGTCGGAGGTTCCGAACGGAGCCAGCCATCGGACATACCCATCCCGCCCGCCTAGCAGCACGCGACGATCCCAGAAACACGCCGACATCGGCTCCATCTCTTCGGGGTATTCGTCCAGCATGAACTCGCCCGAGCGCAGGTCTAGGAGCGGAAACTTGCGGGGCGTCAGGGGCGAAGTCACCCGCTGGGTCAGGAAGTAGTGCACGATGCTGTAGCGCGGGTCATACTCGACGTTGATCCAGTACGCATCGCGCTGGTCGCGTCCGATGTTCAGAAACCGCTTGAGCTTGTCTTCGCTGAGGTTTTGTACGCCCGCCTCTGTGACCAGATACGCGCCTTCGGGCGTGTGCATCCACAACTGGCCGGCGTCGCCGCTGGTGATCGCGTCCTCGCCCGAGATGCCGCAGTTCAGGGCGAGGGTCTTCTGGAAAGTCTCACCAAGCAGGGGATCACCATACAGCACGAAGATGCCGCTCTTCTTGAAGATTGCCATGCCCTGGGAAGATATTGGGTGCATCGCCAAGATCGCATCACCCTGATACCCATCCGTGCCCACCGAGTAGACCTTGGCCGATCCCCGTTCGGTGTCGTCTTGCTCCCAGTCGTCTTCGGCGCTCACGCCATCGAACGTCGACGCCGCGCTGGTGTGTACGTCGGTGTCGGTCGCGAGATACACCCGCGAGAACAGATGCCGCACCTTGCGAGCCGTGGTCAGGCCCGGGCCCGTTGAACCCGGGAGCGACCCACGCACCGCCGTCCATTCTGAGACAGCCCGGCCCGCGATGTCCACCTTCCACGCCCGGGATACCCGGGTCGCCGGGTTGTATGCTATTACCAACAGTTTGCCCTGAAACTCGACGCGACTGATTTCGTCGTCGGGGCCAAAGCACCCAGCCCGCAGCAGCGTCCAGGTCGAATCGCCCTTCTCGCGGAAGTAGATGCCGCCGTTGGAAACCGCCATGCCGACCAAGGGGGAGTTGGTGACTGCTACGACCGCTTCGGGGTTCTCTGCTTCGACCGACAGCACCACCGCGCCGTCCACATCCGACACGATCAGGCATCCGGTATTGTCTTCGTAGGGCGCCGCACTCTGCAGGCCGCTGGTCGGCAGCGTAATGGGCGTCACGCCGCTGGTGGATGCGGTCGCCTTGAAGCTCCCGTTCTCGCCCTCGAGGATCAGATCAAACGGGGTGTCAGACGGGATGCTGTGAGCCGTCGCGTGCGCGGCCGCTTGGGGCACGTTGTTGATGCGTTGGCGAACGGTGAGGTTCGCCGTGCTCGCGCCCGCATCCGACGCGATGCCGACTTCCCAGCCGTCGCGACCGTTGGCGGACGGGTAGACCGTCACCATGCACTTGTCGGCAACCTTGCGGCACCGGACGATGATGCGCCACCGCGGCAGCGTGGGTTGGACGAATACGACAGCTTCGCGGGTGGTTCCCGTGTGCGTCCACGCTCCATTGGCATCCACCGCCCAGGACATGCTTTACCCCTTGCTTGCCAGTGCATCGCGAAGATGCGAAGCGGTCTTCTCGTTCTGTTCACCTACCGCCCTCGCCAGCGCGAGCGACGATTCCGTGTGCGCCGCCGTCGTCTTCAGGTTCTCGGTTTGCTTGGTCTGTTCCACGGCGATCGTGACCGCCGTTTCCTGCATGGGCTTGATGATCTTGGCGTACACGAACACCGCCGCGATGATGAGCACGATCACCGCGACCAGCCCGAACGCATAAGGCCCGTAGGCCCGCTCCATGAGCTCGATGCCCTTCACGCCTGCTTCAGCTTGTGCCAACGTCACGCACCACATGACCCATGCCCTTTCTGGTTCAAGCCACCCTTCCAATCAGCAGCCCATCGATGAAGTTCCACGCCCGATTGTCCAGCGAGTCAGCACGCCGGATGATCTTGCCGGTTGATGCCAGCATGATCCATTCCGCCGCCGCGAGCTTGCTGCCTTCGTAGTCGGGTTCGTGGATCGCAGTCGCAAGCAACTTCGTCGCTTGACGGATGACGTTGCGAACCTCGCCCGCGTCAGCCTTCACATCCACGCCCAGACTCTGCAATTCCGCCTTGACCAGTTCGCCGATGTCCATGGCTCTCCCTTACTGCCCGAGCGGGCTCCACACGAACGATTCGAGCACATCCCCATACGACGCCGCGCGGTTCAGACGGATCGACGCGCCCGCAGGCCCCAGCGTCTTCGCGTCCAGCCGCGACTCGATCCCCGCCTTGATGAGACTGTGCACCACCGGCCAACGCGGGTAGGCGTCCGCCTGGATCGTCACCAGATCGCCCGAGCGGATCGCCTCTGCGAACGCATCCAAGTCAATCTGTGCGTTGTCGCGGTCTTCCACGGGCAGCGTGTCGATGCCCAAGGACGCATCCGACACGATGGAATCCACCGCCTTGAGCGTGGCCGGAACGCCAACCTCTTCGCGAGCCTGTTGCCCAGCACATCCGCCCACGGCCACAGACCCCGCCGGGATCATCATCAGGGCCAGCAGGATCGCCGGGAGCGTGTTGGTCGGCCCGATGCGACTAGCAGAAAGTTCAGCGTTGGACGCTGCGATGCTCGCCACTGCGTCCTTGGGCACGATCACCGCACCCTTTGGAGCCGTCGCGAGCAGCTTCTTCTTCGACACCCACGACCACGACTCGACCAGCAGCCACAGAATGGCGCCGACGATGATCGCTGTTGTGCTATCGACCCATGCTTGCTCGGGCTTGACTTCCGACCAAGTGACCATCCACGCCACCAGCGCGACAATGCCGCGCCGCACCAGGCTATCGAGCACGGGCCGAATCAGTTGTTTCGTCACATCGTTCATCGCTTGCTCCATTCCTACTCAGAGAAGTACGTCGTGCCAACCATGCCGAACGTGCTCGAAAGCCCGCGGCCAGCCGACACACTCACCACGTTGATACCCGATCCAAAATCCCGCGTCCGCCGCACCGCGCCGCTGTCAGGGTCCAGGAAGAACAACGCCGCGTTGGCGCCGTCGTTCCCGGGCCACGTCGCATTCCGCTGGGTTCCCACCATCACCGCCGCAGGCTGGGCGAACGCCGCGGACGAGCCGACATAGAACGCGACGGCTTGCTGGGGCACCATGCCGCCCACAGAGCCACGCCACGCGATCCCGCCGGTGTTGAGGTTGATGCCGAAGACGTTGAACCCGAACGAAGTCTTCCCGCCGACAAAGACCGCGCCCGTCGCCGGGTTGACGGTGATCGCGTTGGCGCTGGACTCAGGCCCGAGCCCGTTGTCGGGATTCACCACGCCCGAGGTGTTGTACGGGATGTCGTTGAAGAATCCCGAAGTCTGCCAGTTGGCCTTGATGCTCTCCGAATCCACCTTCCACTTCACGGGGCTGGGGATGTCATATGAGCCAGTCGCTGCGTTCCACGCCCGTCCAGCGTCGACGCACCACACGTTTGCATACCCGCCCGATCCCGCGGGCTTGTCCGCCGTCGCCGTGGTCGGTCCGAACCCGTCGTTGGTGGTCGCCACCAGGCATTTCACCCACGGGGCGGAACGCACTTCGGTCTGGATGTCGGCGCCCGGGGCTGAGAACACCGCCATGTCCAACGGCGCCCGCCCGCGTCCGGTGCCGCTCCATTCACGGAACCGCCAAGAGGCATGGCTGTCAGGATTGGGTGTCGTCGGACTCGCGAACGGGGCCGACGCGATGGTGAGCGCCACCGCCCCAGTGGTCCGCAGATTGATCGTGCAGCGATGGATACCCGCTCGAGCGTACAGACCTTCGCTGTTCCCCGAAGTCGTCACCAGACCCGATACCGTCGTTTCGCCATCGAACAGGATCAGCAGTTCGGCTTGGTTCTCGGCGTACACCACAGCGTTCCCGTTGAGGGGATCGCGCACGATGCCCGTCAGCGCCACGATCTTTTGCACCCGCAGGGCGTTGGGGACCGTGAACCGCTGAACATATTGGCCGGCGGTATAGCCCAGCGTGGTGTCCGCCGCGAAGCAATACACGTAGTTGTTGGCTGCGACGAAGACCCACGGGCCGCAAGACGCGATCGATCGCACCACGATGTTCACCGGGGTCGGCGCCACCGGGAAGCCCGGGTTGGCGTCCAGCACTTCAGCCGTCCAGTCTTCTGTGATCGGGCCTTGACCGCCGGCGTTGGCGGATGTCATCTTGAGGTAGCCCACACGACCGATGAATCGGTCGCCAGTGCCGCCGTAGAAGCGCCGGTAGTTCTCGCAGTAGACGCCGCGAAACAGTTGCCCGCGGGCAGCCGTCACGTCTTCGCTGGCGTCCACATGCACGCGCGTCCCCACGCCCGGGACGCCCGTCACCGAATCGTTCTCGACCCCGCCGTAGGCATAGAACGTGTTCCCGTTCCCGTCCACCACGCGGACGTTGCCGGCGATGGTGCCTTGGGTGCGCTCGAATCCGCCATCCAGCCGGTATCGCGGTCCCCATCGCTGGGTGATCGCCGACGCCTTGCCCATGGGTTGGAGCACCTTGCAGCCGCCCGGGAGCGCGTCGAAGAACGCCCGAGCCAGTCGCCCGCGCGGAGAGATGCGCTTGCGACCACCCGGGTCTTCCAGCCGCATATTGACCATCGCCTCTGGAGCGACAGTCAAGGGGGCGTCCGCGGCAAACCTGTTGCTATCGCGGACGCCCACCGAAAGTTGGAGGGAGACTGGATTCATGTCGGGCTGGTTTAGGCCGTAGTGGTGTTGATGACCATGTTTGAATTGGCGAGATTCCCAAGCCAAGACCACTGTGTTCCGACCACTACCAGCGACACGTTCGTGGCGACGGTTTCATTGGGGCGAAAGCGAGCAGCGATCACCGTCCCGGGCACAAGCAGCTTTCGCTGCGCTTCGGTGCAAAGGGCGACGACATCGGTGCGAAACTCGCTGTACCAGGACGCCGGCGTGGTCCCCAAGACCGTGCTCCCAAGCGTGCAGATCGTTTCGGTCAGGTTGAAAGGGGTTCGGCTGCTTGCCGTGGGTCCGGGCGTGATCCGATACTCAACGAGAAGGGTCAGGTTGTCGTTGGTCGCGGAGTTGTTCTGTGAAACGTTCCCAGCCCAGACGCGGTGCTGGATGTCGCACTGGTTGTTGAGAGCGACATCGATCTTGAAATTGCTCGGGACGACAAAGTTCTCGGTGGCAACATCGCCCGTGCCAGCGGAGCCGTTGAACACCAGCACAACGTTTGAGGCAAGGTTGGTGTGCGGATTGCCCACGGCGATGTTGGCCGATGCCTCCGAGAAGCCAAGGGGTCCGTTCGTGCTGTGATACCACACCCCGCGACCCTTGACCGATTCCTGAAGATTCAGTTCATTGTCCATGTTCCGACTCCTTGCCCCGCGGGGCGGTTTGATGTTCAGATTCCCACGATGCTGCGATACCGATGCCGCCGACCCGCGCCGACCATCGTCGGGTTGCGCATCGGCCTGCCACTGCCCCACGTCGCTTCGTCCATCGTCACGCTTTGCTGCATGGCCAGGTCCGCCGACCTTTTCAGCGCGTCCACGTCCGGCGAGCCTTCCGACTGACCACGGGCCGCGAGGCGGTATTCCGCCAAACGCCGCACCGTCTGGTGATGCTGATCGCCCCAAGGCAGCAGACCACCAAGATCGCCGGGAAGTTGAATGGCTCGCTGGGCTCGAAACTTGAGCACACGGGCCGAGTCGGGCCGAGGAAACACCAGCAGATGCGTATGGATCGCGTCGCCGTTGATCTGGTCGATGAACGCGATCGCTTCGGGCCAGCCGGATTCGTTGGGGAACTGCGCAAGCCGTTGCCGCAGATACCCCGAGTCGCAGGCGTCGACGTACCAAGTGTCTTCCACCGACGCCGAGAACGGTTGACCCGTCAGGTGCTCGCCGAGGTTGTACCGGGTGATCGAGCCTTCCACGCACTGGGCGCCCAGCCCATCGGTGGAGAGCGTGACGGAGAACTCTGGGCACTGCCACGACCACGCCCGCGAGCGACAGAACTCTTCAGCCGCTTCGAGGTAGGCTTCCTGCAGCGTCCGCAGCGTGCCTTGATCGTTGGGCAGCGACGCGCCGCCATCGTCCGCCAGGCCCACGAGGTTCGCGAGCCTGAGCAGTTCAGAGCCGTACGTGTTGGGCTGGTAGGCAACCGGCATTGAAAACCCGCCACGGCAGACCGTGCAAACCGCCCATGCTTACAGCAAGTTCGGAACGTGGCGGGCTGGGATATAACGACCGCTTCCGCGGTCACGACTTGCTTACTGGGGCCGGAGCGCGACGGGGCTGAGGGCAGCCGTGCCGCCAACCACCACGCGGTTCGTGCCGACCAAGACGAAGGGCTGGGTGGTAGCGTCCACCGTGATCGCCGCCAGTTCGAACGAGTTGTTCTGGGCGCCGACGGTCGCAGCCGCCGCGGTGCTTGCCGCGACCAGCGCCGGAACGGTTCGATTCTCGGGATGGTCGGGGTTGTAGACGTACACCACGCCGCCGATGCGACGGTTCGCCACCGCCGGATCAATCGTGTTGACCTTGCTCAGATCGCTGCCTTCGGCGATGATGTATTTGCGGTGGGCCGCGCCCAGCGTCGCCGTGGTCGGCTGCGTGACGCGATCAATCGACTGGCCACCCGACGAGTAGATGCCGCGAGCGGCTTCAATCGTCACCACGCAGCCGCCCATCGGGAGGTTTGCGTTGATGGCGGTATCGCCGACAGCGTTGTAACCGTCGTAATACACCGGAATGAAACGACCACCTGTATAGGACATGGTTCACCTTCCTTGTGCTCTCCCGGCATGGCCGGGAGGTTGAATGCCTGAATCAGAACTCTCAATCAGAAACCGCCGCGGCTTACGAAGCCGTGGTGCGGTACAGCAACGCGATCGCGCTGCGAATGTCGTTGGTGGGGCGGATGTTGAACTGGGCCGAGCGCTGGCGGTAGACCTGGTAGCCGTTCTTGGGGCTGGGCATGTAGTCGGTGGGGTCCATGAACCCGCCGTTGCTCACCATCTTCCACTTCGCGGCGTTGAAGATGTACATGGGGCGGTAGGCCCAGACCGTGCCGTAGCCGGGCATGGTCACGTCGCTGTTGGGGTCCAGCATCGGCTCCCATTCCAGCTTGAACCCGCCCACGCGGGTGTTCTGGAACTTGATCGCATCGCCGCGATTGTCGTCGGGGCTGGACTGGTCGACGTACTCCTGCAGATCGTGCAGGTCTTGCCGCCCAAGGATGATTCGGGTAGAGGTTTCGCTGCGACCGTTGTTGTCCGCCGGGTTCGCGTTGCCCGAGTTCTTGATGTCGCCCGTGGAGTAGCGTTCGCTGGCCATCGGCAGGCTTTCAAAGCCAGTCTCAGTCACCGCTTCGCGGATCGCGCGGATGGTCTGAGCGCCCACTTCGTGCGGGATGCTCTTGTTCCAGTTGCGATACTTCGCATTGGCCGCAGCCGAGCGGTCGATGCCGTTGAGCGTCGCCGTGTGGGTGGCGTTGCCCCAGAAGACGCGCTGGCCGGTGTAGCCGCCCGCGGTGTTCGCTTCGATCGCGCCCGTGCCGGCGTTGCGGGAAGGCTGGGCGTAGGTCTGGAGCCCGAGGATCGCTTCCTTGTCAGTGAGGCTCTGGGGTACGCCCAGCATGAGCCGGTTGCACTTGAACGAGATGTTGTAGTTGTTCTGATCCTGGATGGTCTTCAGGAAGTCACAGAACCGGGTCTTGCCCATCTTGGCGTGGCTGGCGACCTGACGCACGTCGTAGATTTCGCTGCTGTTCTCGATGATCGGCAGCCGCATTTCCGCGAGCACGTTGGCCGCGTACGGGACGACCCGCATTTCATCCATGTAGTCGGTGCCGTACGTGGCGCCGTCCATTTCGCCAAAGAGCAGGCTCCAGCGGTCATAGTCGCCGGACTGCTGCTTGCGGATGCCCCCGCCGTTCAGGAACATCTTCAGCGTCGGAAGCCGATTGGACCGCGCGATGTACGCGAAGTCGTCGGCCTTGATGTCGCCGAGCGATGCCGTGTTCAGAAGGCTCGCAGTGTCAAATACCGAGATACCCATAATGCTCCGTCCTTAGAGCACGGTCCTGACTGTTTCAACGCACCAGGCGGTCCCAACCGCCACCCCCGATCACTCGGGCAACTTGCTCGCAAAGTCCTTCAACGCTTGGCCCAGCTTGTCCGGGCCACTTGTCTTCGCCACCCCACCCGCCCCCGCCTTGGGCGGGGCCACCTTGTTCAAACCCGGGCGTGCAGCCTGAGCCGGCTTGCTGCGATTGGCCTTCTGCCATTCCGCCCGAACCAGCACTTCAGCCGCCGCCACGATCTCATCACCGCTCTTGCCCTGCTTGTGGAGCGCCGGGCCAATGGCCACCGCCGTTTCACGAACCTTGTCACGCAGGGCTTTCTGTTCCGCGTTCGCCGCGCTGCGCGTCGATCCGTACAGGTTGCCCAAGACCGGATCGCTCTTGATGGTCGGGCCCAGCACCTGATCCACGAACTTGTCGTTCTCGGAGTTGAGGGCGGTCTTCTGCTTCTCAGCCGCGATGCCCGCGGCGTAATCCATCACCGGCTTCACGTCGCCGGCGAACTTGGCAATCCGCTCTGCGACGATCTTTTCGATGGTCGCGCCGATGCTCTTGGCCAGGCGAGCGCCCGACGCTTCGCCCAGTTCTTCGGCAAGCACGGATTCCAGCGCATCGGCAACCTTCTCGCCGGCGTCTTTGGCCGCGGCCTTGGCTTCGGTGCCGGGCTTCTCGATCGCCGTCGCCTCAGCCTTGGGCTTGAGCAGTTCGGCAATCTCGGCCAGCCGCGTGGTCAGATCGTCGGGGGCTTCGGGCTGGGCGTCAGACTGGGGCTCCGCCTCAGCCTGAGCTTCGCCGCCCACGTTCGCATCGCCAACCGGGGCTTCGTCGCCTTCGTCGGTCACCTTGGCCGCGAAGTCGGAAAGGGCCGCACCGAGGGCGTCCGTGCCCTCAGTCTGCGCGGCTCCGGCATGTTCAGCGGATTCGGTCGGCTGGAGTTCAGGGTTTCCCATGCATAATCACAGCACGGGTCAAACCGCTTGTGTACGGTCAAAAACCGACGGGGCATCACTTGGACGCGAGCCGCTCCATGTCATCACGATCCTCGCGAGCACAGCGGGCGAACGCCTGATCCAGTTCGCGGCGCTCGCTCCGGGTCCGCGTTACGAACGAGCCATCGTCACGCAGGTACTTGGCCGCATCGCCCAGACGCCGGCGGACCTTGGGTACGTTCTCGCGATTGGCGAAGTAGAGGGCGCTGGTGCCTGATTCTTCGTCCCACTGGCGCTCCCACTTCTC
>Ga0207939_1000444_pt1 | contig 12451 bp, 14 predicted proteins | sample LakMenEpi02Jun12_FD_150663 | JGI IMG/M metagenome (GOLD analysis project Ga0207939, IMG submission 150663) | Freshwater microbial communities from Lake Mendota, WI - 02JUN2012 deep hole epilimnion (SPAdes) | ecosystem: Environmental > Aquatic > Freshwater > Lentic | place: Lake Mendota, Madison... | reverse complement strand
CTAATACGTAGGACTCGTGAACGGTGTAATTCTAGCGACTAGGCCTGAAAAATCCCAGCGGTTACTTTGGGGTGAAGTTCCATTCTCATTGCGGCAAAAGCCGCGGCCGGCCAGCCTGAACCAAAGACTCGGCGCAACAAAATAGTCAACGCATACTTTGGATCATCGGCAGTTGCTCGATCTAATGCGCGATACGCCAGCTCGCTATCTGCGCGCTCGTAAGCCAGAGTCGCAAACAAGCAAGCAACTGGGGCAACAAAACCCACAGGGGCAACGCGGAGCAAGTACAGCCACATATTCCAATAGGTATCAAAAGTTTGCGCATTGTGTGTCCCCAGTGCAAAATCTCGAACTTGGATATCAGAAAGTCTGCCAACTACTTGTGAAATTAGTTCGACATCGCAGTTATAACCACGATCAGCAAACTGCATGGATAAATCAATCACCGCTGTAGCGCCATCTCGCTGCAGGAGATTGAGATCTGCCATATCTGGCGTTAAAGCAAAGGTGTTGACGCTTTCTATAAATTCGCCATCAGTTGCCAATGGCAAAGCAATTACACTTACATAGATGTTTTCGGTAGTCATTATTTTCCTTTGCTGGTTGTGAAGTGGGTTGGCCCTTGAACAACTGTTATTGCGGCAACTGAGATCTTCTTTACTGTTCCTGTAACTGCCCGTACCTGTGCGTTATGGGTGAAGCTGCCATTCCAAGTGGTTAAAAGAGTTACGACATAACTTCCGGGTCTTGCGTATGAATGCCGGATAGTTCCATTGGGATATGGAGCCCCGTTTTCCGTGGTTGTGTAAACAGCACCATCGCCAAAGTTCCAGGTAAATGAGGGGCGCAACGTGACATCAACAATTTCGCCGATGATGTCGACTCGGCTTTGAAAAATACTTGGCAAGTCGCACCAGAAATAAACATCAGTTTTTACGAGTGGCTCAAATTCGGGTTGATAGGCCACACCTGCAGTTGGAACCAGCTTTGTTAATCGATCGCTCAGATTTACTGATGTTGTACTTTTTTTCACACGTGGCTTATAGGTGCGCTTTACGTAGGGCTTTGTGACAACAACTTTGGCTGGCACAGGTGGAAAAAACAAAGGTCGCACAGTTGGTTTGGGGGTTGGCTTTACTGTGGATTTTTTGGGAGCTTGGGCAATAGCTTTCTTAGTAGTTGTGTTACCCCTTTTGGCTTCAATAATGATTTGGTTGTTCTCGGTGTACACACTGATACAGGCTTTTTCGGCGCAATCATCAGCCTGTGCTGGGGTCATCAAAGCGGTAAAAACTAGTGAGGCAATCAAAATCAAAGTAATCATGTGCGGCACCATAAATTGAGCAGCAGAGCAACAGCGAAGTCACTCGGCTAACTGTGGATAGTTGTGACAGGCTACGAACATGACAGCGCGCGATGGAGATGGATGGGTCAATTGCGCCTGCGGAAACAAGCATTGGGGTCTTAATGGCGCTGCTGGAATTTTGATTGTGCGCGGTAGCCAGATTTTGTTGCAGCACCGCGCGCCGTGGGTACACAACGGTGATACCTGGGGCATCCCAGGTGGTGCGCGAGATTCACATGAGACAACGATGGAAGGTGCTTTTCGGGAAGCGGTTGAAGAAACTGGAATTGATACCTCGCTACTTACCGCTCTGCATACTTTTACCGATGATCACGGAGATTGGAAATACGAAACAGTTATTGCCCAAGCCACAGCTGAGCTAGTTGCACATGAAGTCAATGATGAATCCCACGAAGTTCGCTGGGTAGAAATTAACAATGTTCACGAATTACCCCTGCATCCAAGCTTTGCAAAGTCGTGGCCCGAACTAATGGAACTGCTTAATAACCTTATCGGCCCAACTTAATTCGGTTTCGTTGCTATGGGCAACAACCACAATTGTCTTTCCTTGTTCGGCTAAATCCTTAAGTAGCGCAATGATTCGGCCGCGACTTTGAACATCTTGCGCGGCTAGTGGTTCATCGAGCAAAAGCACCGGGGTATTTTGAGCAATTGCTTGCGCGATTGCTACACGTTGGGCTTCGCCACCTGAAAGCGTGGTTACTAAGCGATCTGCAATTTCAGTCAAGGCTAAGGCCTTCATTACTTCGGTCGCATCACCAGCCATTTCAATCACTTGGCGAACCGTAAAACCCAAAGTAAAGCTTTGGTTTTGAATCACCATGGAACGCATCCCTGCCAAGGTATTGGCTGAAGTCAAAATCGGATGGTGTTCATCAATCGTGATTGTGCCCTTGTCAGGTGCAATATCCCCCGCGATTGCCGCCAACAAAGTTGATTTACCGCAGCCATTGGGGCCAACAATCACAGTAATTGATCCAGCCGGAATCTGTTCGGAATAATCGTAAATTATTTCGCGGCCATCAATGGCGATGGTGATCTCATCGATGGTAATCATTGAGTTCTCCAAACATTATTCTTAAAGGCAACTAGCGCGATAAGTACTGGCGCACCTAAGAGCGCGGTCGCAAGACCGATCGGCAGCTCGTTGGGTTGGGCGATAGTTCGAGAGACAGTGTCTGCCACAACAACAATCAACGCACCAATAACTGCGCTATGTGCAACCAAGTTGCGGTGTGATGGGCCATAGATAAAGCGCGCAATATGTGGCGCTGCTAAACCAATAAAGGCGATTGAACCGACAGTGCTTACTGCGCCCCCTGCCAATATTGATAGCGCAATTAATGCAATCAACCGGATTCGCGAAACATTGACCCCTAAGTGAAATGCGGTTGCATCTCCTAGGGAAAGTCGATCAAGTGCTGGGGCGATCTTCCATGCGATGGCAATGCCGATCAGCGTTGTGATTGCAACACCAATCAAATTATCGGGGGTGATCAACGCCAAGGAACCAAAGCTCCAGAAAGAAATGGACCGTGCATCGGCGCGCGAAACCAGCGCAGATGCGATTCCAACAAAAGAGGTAAAGATTGCAGATACCGCGATTCCAACAATGATTAAACCAAAGGATGAAAGCGACCCACGAATTGCGGCCAATTTAAAGGTCAACGAAGTTGTCAGAAGCGCACCGATTGTTCCGCAAATGATTGCACCGATTGTTCCGACTTGAACAAGGCCTGCACTAATTGCAATGACTGCGCCAAATGCTGCACCTGCGGCCGTTCCCAGAATCGCTGGCTCTGCCACCGCGTTGTTGCACGCGCCTTGGGCTAATAAGCCAGCTACGGCAAGTGCTGCACCAACAATCACCGCCGCGGTTACGCGCGGAAACCTGATCTGCCACAGAATTTCATTGCCACCTGGATTAAACAACGCCGACCAAAAGTTTTCGATCTGGGTTGCACCTAGATACAAAGAACCCACAAATGCGCCCACTAACAGAACTGCTGGCAGCCACTTTTTCAAGGCGCAACCTTATTCATAGCTTTAGCTAGGGCATCAACTAAGGACGGCGTTCTTGGACCAAAGGACAAGAGCAAAGAATCATCAACATCGATCACCGCTGAATTTTTACCGGCACGCGTTTGAGCTACACCCGGCAATTTTAGTAAACCATCTATTCCACCAACTGATTCCAAACCTTTGCTCATCACCAGAATTACATCTGGGTTTAACGCAGCCAGGCTTTCAGCCGTTAAGGTATTAAATGGCCGATCCAGAGTTTGCGCGCCAACATCGATCGCACCGATTGCGGTCAGCAATGAATCAGCACCAGATCCTGCGCCACCAATTAAATACACCGATGATGTCCCCCGCAAATACAAAAATGCCACCCGCGGTGAATTCTTTACCTTTGATGCGTTAAGGGATTGATTAATCTGCTTGACTAATTCTTCGGCTTGAACTTGTGCGCCTATTGCGCGGCCTACTGCGCGTACCTTGATTGGTAAATCCTTAAGGTTCCAGCTTTCAGGAGTCTGCACAACTGTTATTCCGGCTGCCTTAATTGTTTCAAATGCAGATTTAGGTCCAGTCGATGCATCGATCAACACAAGATCGGGTTTCTGGGCAATTACTTTTTCCGGCAAAACCTGATGACCAGAAGTAACAAGTGGGATATCAGCTAGAGAATCTTCGGTGCTTGAAATATCTCGACCAACAATGATGGATTGAGCATTCAGCGATTGAATAATTTCTGCGACACCATTTGCTAAAACAACGACCCGGGAAACGGTTAATGATGCATCCGTTGTAAGTGAAATCGATCTCACATCATCCTGAGAAATTGTGTAAGTACTGGCAACCGGGCTTTGGGTACAGCCAGAAAGCAGCAGCGCAAGCGCGATAATCACCACTTTTCTCATGGGGGCAGTCTGCCAAAACTTTCTCCGACAGTTATCTGTGTCTTGTCGGATAAGGCTTTTATGTGGCTAATTTAGAGTTTTGCCATGAAGAAATTATTGGCACTAGTTGTGGCAATCACTGTTTCTTCCATGCCGCTTTCATCAGCAGCAACCATCAAGGGCGCACAGGGACAAACTTTGTCGGTTTCAAAAACCACCGTAAAAGCCGGCTCGGTCGTAACGGTTAAAGGAAATTTCTTTGATGAAACTGTAGGCATCTATTTAGCATTTTGTGTCATCCCCGCAAAAGGTAAAGCGCCAACTCCATGTGGCGGCGGAATCAACAAGGCAGGTCTGAGTGAGGCCTCTTTTTGGATTTCTTCTAATCCCCCACCGTATGCAATTGGCTTAACCGAAGAGTTTTTGCCAGGTGGCAGATTTACTCAAAAAGTAAAGATTTCCAAGAAAATAGGAAAGTTTGATTGCACCAAAGTTAAGTGCGCCATAACAGTGCGCGCCGATCACTTGCGCAGCAATGATCGAAGTTCAGATCTGTTTATCCCCATCACCATCAAATAAGGAGAAAAATGAAGAAGCTCGTTCTTGTTGCACTAATTGTCTCGCTCATGTCACCAGTATCAGCCCAAGCTGCTGAAACTAAGTTCAATAGCGGACCATTGACTAACCTTGATAATCAAGGCGCAACAGTTAACATCACGCTTTCAAATGTTCCTGCAAAGGGTGGTTTGTATATCCAGCAATGTGTTGAAGCAGCTGCTGGTTCACGTTCTGCGTTGTGCAACAAGGCAATTGAATTGTGGATTTCCACCGCCCGCGGTGCTTCATTTCTGCCCACCGCAGCGATTACTTTTAAGCCAACCGGAAGCTTTTTGGTCGGAACAACCACAGTAGATTGCACAGTTTCTAAGTGCGGAATCTTTATGCGTTTTGACCACACCGTGCCGGCTGATCTTTCTGAAGATCAATTCTTTCCGATGACTTTCAAGGCAGCAGTGGCTGGATCAACTACGTTGGCCGCAGATGAAGTAACTGCCACTATCAATGGTGTTGCCGTTACTACCCGCACACCTGCAACCCTTGGCTACCGACAGGTTTCAACAGTGGCTGCAGTTTCTAAAGCGGGTGCAACTTTGACTTACCGTTCACTTGCACCAGCGTGCGCGTTAAATGGTCAGCAGATAACTCCGTTGGCTGGATCAGGAGAATGTGCAATTTCAGTAACCAGCGCTGGCAATGCCACGGCAGCCCCCGTCACTGTTATCTTGCCGATTCGCTTAACGCTAGGCACACAGTCATTAGGCAGTTTCACCCTTGCTGAAACGCTAAAAGCTTTCAGCAAAACAACTTTGCCTAGTGCAACGAACTTTGGAGAAAGAGTTAAGTACAAAGCGGTTGGCTCATGTTCAGTTGTTCGCTCGGTTTTAACAATGCGCCGTGGAAAATGTGAGATAACTGCCACAGCTGCAGGCAGAAAAGCGCTGTACGAGGGTTTTACTGCTAAGTTACTTACAGCTGCAAAGTAATTATTTGCTGATCAGGCCATTGATGCAGAAGTTAGTTGCATAAGCAATCTCTTCTTCTGCGTCATGGCCTGCTTCAATTCTTTTTGTTGATGCATCGGTGATTGCCTGAATAAAAGACAGTGCACGATGTGAATCCTTGACACCTAAATCTGTAACCGCTTTAACTAGTGGTGCCATCAAAGCTCGGTGAGCCATACCGATTTGTTGTGCGCGAGATTGTGGCATTGCCGTTGCATTGAGCGCTTTAGCCAATAAGTGACGACCATCAGCGATGTAGGTAAGTGCTCCCTTTACCCAACAACTAACGATGCACTGAGCATCTGTGCAATCAGCAACAGCAGTGTTAAGGGTTTCTGCAAAACTGTGTAGTTCATCAATTACTAGATCTGCAACAAGTTCAGATCCGCTTCCAAAGTATTCATACACCGATGTTCGAGACAAGCCTGCACGCTGTGCCACCGCGGCAACAGTGATTGCTGCGCCACCTGATTCCATGGCAATACTTGCAGCAGCATCGATTAGCTGATTACGACGCCAATCACGATGCTCGGCAAGGGTTTCAGTTTCAATGCGAGGCATAAAATTATTCTTTCATGCTTTCACGAAGTCGTCTCAGTGAATCTATGACCACTGCCTTTTCTGAGGTTCGCCAGAGTGGTGGCATAGAGTTAAGGAGAACACTCCCGTATCTTTTAGTGACAATTCGTGAGTCTAAGATCGCTACGACACCTCGATCATCAACTGATCGAATCAAGCGACCGGTGCCCTGCGCTAGCAATAACGCAGCCCGTGGCAAGGAAACCTGCATGAAGCCACTACCACCCGCAGCATCTGCTTGAGATGCACGCGCACTCATGACCGGTTCATCGGGGCGTGGAAACGGAATGCGATCGATAGCAACCAAGATGCAACTGTTTCCAGGAACATCAACACCTTGCCACAGCGACATGGTTCCAAGAAGGACCGAAGTTTCATCCTTAGCAAAGCGCGCAACAAGTGGGCCCACTGCATCCCCGCGTTTTTGCGTAATAATTTTGATTGGAAGCTCTGCCAATACTTTACGTAAATGTAAATCTGCCGCTTCTACTCCGCGCCATGAAGAAAACAACGCAAGAGTTCGGCCACCCGCAGCATCAATTAGTTCGCCCAGTTCGGTTAAGACATCCAGACTTGGTCCATCTCGACCTGGCTCTGGTAAATGCTTAGGCATATACAAAACGCCTTGATTAGCAAAATCAAAAGGAGAGCCAACATCTAGCATTTGAACATTTGCTGGATCCAATTCTCCATCCTTCAAGTCCGCATTCATTTCTTCATTAACCAAAAAGCCAATACTCTTAGCCATCGAATCAAAGCCTTTACCAATAGTTAAGGTCGCAGAAGTTGCAATAACTGGTGTTTGGGTCAAAAGGTTTTCGCGCAGAACTTCTGAAACTGACAAAGGTGCTAAATAAAGAGTGGAAAAAGTTGGTTCATACCACAGCACTAAACCATCGCCCATTTTCAGCAAGGTGCTGGCAGTAGTTGCAATCTCATTGACCGCGCCCTTAACACGAGCGCGCTCTGCCAAGGCATCGGTATCGATGATTTCATCATCGGCAGATAGATACTGCACGATTGCTTTTGATGCTTCCATGACTTTCCGAATAGAAAATTCAAGGGATTGCGGAATCTCTTCTAACCGGCCTTGCGCAGTGGGATCCCCTTTCACATCTTCACCGTAATCGACCATAGATTCGTGGAAATCATTAGCTGATTTGTGGAATGCATCTGAAAGCTTGCCAGGCATGAACTTTCGGGCCATTGCCGCAGCGCGCAGAACTCGGTTAGAAGTAAGTTCATCAGTAACCGCTTGCGTTGCGCGATCCATAAATTCGTGAGCCTCATCCAAAATCACGCAATCGCGTTCAGGCAAGATGGGGTGCGAATCCACAATTTCGATGGCAAGTAAGGTGTGGTTAGTAACGACAATATCGGCGGTCTGCGCTTTGGCTTTCGCGTTCGCGGCAAAACATTGTGAACCAAAAGCACACACATCAGCGCCTACGCATTCGCGACCAGATGTGCTGTTTGCTGCCCACACACGTCGGTCTACTTCGGGTGCGTCATCGCGATCTCCGGTGACACCAGGGGTTTTTGCCCAGGCAATTAACCGCTTGGCATCTTTTTCAAGTGAGGAAACATCCATCACTAGTTCGGTATCTGGATCAATATCTTCGCTGTTCATCTTTTGCAGGCAGACATAGTTGCCGACGCCTTTATAGATTGCGTAAGAAATTTCGCGGCCTAACTCTTTTTCTAACGCTGGGACAACTGCCGGTAAATCGCGATCGACTAATTGGCGTTGCAAGGCAAGGGTTGCAGTTGCGACTAGGACTTTGCGCCCATGCACGATTCCGGGAATCAAATAAGCAAGGGACTTACCGGTACCAGTACCTGCTTGAACCATTAAGTGGTGACGATCAGTTAGCGCGTTAGCTACCGCTTCAGCCATTTCAATCTGACCTTCGCGGGGTGAACCACCAATTGCTTCTACGGCAACATCTAGCGCACGACGCACCTGTGCCGACATGTCGCTCATTAAAGAGCCATCAAATCCATAAACTCATTTACTGGAGTTGCTGCCAGCTTGTTGTAATCAAGACACAAGTCAATGATCTTATTTTGCTTGTCTGCATCATATATACGAGCAAGATTAGTCTTGTACTTTTCAATAAGCAGCGGAATGCCTTCGGTGCGACGACGAGCATGGCCAATTGGGTATTCAACGGCAACCTCGTTAAACACGGTGCCATCGGTAAATTCGACAGTTATTGCGTTGGCAATAGAGCGTTTTTCAGGGTTGTGATAATCGGCGGTGTAGGCAGGATCTTCTACGCACACAATCTTTTCGCGCAAGGCATCAATGCGTGGATCAGCTGCGATGTCTTCTTCATAATCACGCGCAGTTAGTCGGCCAAAGATAAACGGAACGGCAACCATGTACTGAATACAGTGATCGCGATCTGCTGGGTTATTAAGCGGTCCCTTTTTATCAATAATTCGAATACATGCTTCGTGGGTGCGAATCGTGACCTTGGCAATGTCGTCAGAAGTTTTACCAGCTGCCTGCATCTGGTGGTAAATCGTCATCGCCGCTTCTACGCCAGTTTGTGAATGAAATTCTGCTGGAAATGAAATCTTGAACAAAATGTTTTCCATGACATAGGAACCATAAGCACGCTGGAACTTAAATGGTTGTCCCTTGAAAGAAACATCATAAAAACCCCACGTCTTTGCAGTCAGTGCAGATGGGTAACCCATTTCGCCGGTCTTTGCGATCAATGCAAGTCGTACTGCGCGAGATGTGGCATCGCCTGCCGCCCACGACTTTCGTGACCCTGCATTTGGAAAGTGACGATATGTGCGAAGTGATTGCCCATCAACCCAAGCCAAGGAGACTGCAGCCAGTGCTTGATCACGGGTTAGGCCCATCATCTGTGCAACAACTGCTGTTGATGCAACCTTGACCAAAATAACGTGGTCTAGGCCGACTTTGTTAAATGAGTTTTCAAGTGCGATGCATCCCTGGATTTCATGTGCCTTGATCATTGCCGTTAACACATCTTTTACGGTGAACTTTTTGTCGGTTGTACGTGACAACCAATCGGCAGTTGCAAGGATTGCACCTAAGTTATCTGATGGGTGTCCCCATTCAGCCGCCAACCAGGTGTCATTAAAATCTAACCAACGAATCATTGCGCCGATATTGAATGCACCTTGCACTGGATCTAGAACATGCTTGGTGCCCGGAACTTTTACGCCATGTGCCACAGTTAAACCTGGAACAACTGGCCCTAAAAGCTTGGTGCAGGCTTCGTATTCGAGCGCTTCAAGACCACAGCCAAGTGTGTCCATAAAGCAGTTCCATGCAGTTTCATAGGCAATCGGCGATGTGATTTCGTAGTTCAGCGCATAATCGACGATGTCGATAATCACTTGATCGTACGGCTGATTACCTTGACTTACATGGCTAGACACTAATTAGCGCTTTTCGATTGGAACAAAAGCTAAATCTTCTGGGCCAACGTAGGTGGCTGTTGGACGAATGATTTTTCCGTCATTGCGTTGTTCGATAACGTGAGCAGTCCAGCCAGAAATACGTGCCATCACGAACAATGGCGTGAAGTAGTTAACCGGAATCTTCATTGCATCGTAGGCAACGGCAGAGAACCAGTCCACGTTAGGGAACATCTTCTTAACTTCCCACATCACAGATTCGATGCGATCTGCTACGTCATACAAGTTTTCCTTACCCGCTGCTACTGCCAGCTCCTTGGTAAGAACCTTAACGATCTCGTTACGTGGATCTGACACTGTGTACACAGGGTGACCGAAACCAATAACAACTTCCTTGGCATCTACCCGCTTGCGGATATCAGCTTCGGCTTGATCAGCTGATGAGTAACGAAGTTGGATTTCGAGTGCAACTTCATTTGCTCCGCCATGCTTTGGACCGCTGAGCGCACCAATTGAGCCGGTAACACATGAGTAAATGTCCGCACCAGTTCCTGCAATAACTCGTCCAGTAAATGTCGAAGCGTTGAATTCGTGTTCGGCATATAGAACTAGCGATGCGTGCATCGCCTTTTCCCACAGCGCACTTGGCTTCTCGCCATGTAACAAATGCAAGAAGTGTGCACCGATTGAATCATCATCGGTTTCTACTTCAATACGCTTTGCGCTATTTGCAAAGTGGTGCCAGTAACCTAGAAGTGAACCAGTCTTTGCCAGCATCGAATCCGCGATATCGCGAGCTTCTTCCGGTGTGTGCTTAGCTGACTCAGGTGTGATCGCACCAATTGCAGAAAAACCTGTACGCAAAACATCCATCGCATGGGCAGTTGCTGGAAGTTGTTCTAAAACAGTCTTGACCTGAGGTGACAGTCCGCGTAGACCCTTGAGCTTTGCTTTGTATGTGTCTAATTGTGCTTGTGTAGGTAGCGCACCATGGACCAATAGGTATGCGACTTCTTCAAACTGGCAATTAGCAGCCAAGTCCTTGATTGAGTATCCGCGGTAGTGAAGATCTGCTCCACCTACTGCGCTGAGCGCTGTGTTTCCCGCTGGTACTCCAGAGAGTGCAACTGACTTCTTTACTTTGATTTCTGTCATGGTCCCTACCCGTTGTCTTTACCTAGTGTTTGGTCAAGTGCTTTTTCATATTCATAATAATTAATGGCTTGGTATAACTCATCCCGCGTTTGCATCGTGTCGATCACATTGGACTGAGTTCCATCGCGTCGAATCGCCATATAGACGTTCTCGGCCGCCTTATTCATCGCTCTGAACGCTGACAATGGGTACAGGATCATACCCACCCCATTGGCTGCTAGTTCATCACGAGTAAACAAGGGGGTCATTCCAAATTCGGTGATGTTGGCCAAAATTGGCTTTGAAACCGCGGATGAGAATTTCTTGTAATCCTCTAAGGTGCGGATTGCTTCAGGGAAGATTAAATCTGCGCCAGCTTCGATGTAGGCATGAACGCGATCCAGTGCTGAATCAACGCCTTCATTAGCGATCGCATCGGTGCGCGCCATGATCTGGAAGTTCTCATCCGTGCGTGCATCAACTGCCGCCTTAATGCGATCCACCATTTCGCTCTTAGAAACAATTTCTTTGTTGGGGCGATGTCCGCAACGCTTTGCACCGACTTGATCTTCGATGTGCATCGCCGCGGCACCGGCCTTGATCAGATCCTTTACCGTGCGCCCGATGTTAAAAGCTGATGCACCAAAACCGGTATCAGCATCAACTAACAAAGGGGTATCGCAGACATTGGTAATTCGGCGTACATCGGTTAATACATCTTCTAGCGTTGTAATTCCTAAATCTGGAATTCCCATGGATCCGGCAGCGACTCCGCCACCTGAAAGATAGATTGCGCGAAAACCTGCGCGCTGTGCAAGCAAGGCGTGATTAGCGTTGATGGTTCCAATAATTTGAAGCGGGGATTCTTCAACCAAAGCCTTTTTAAAGGCTGCACCTGCGCTGGTTACGCTCACGCTGGGAGTCTATCTAGGCGTTCTTTAAACGCAAAAGTTCCAGCGCAGCGATCGCGCTGTCATATCCCTTGTCCTCTTTGCTGTGAGGCCGACCACAACGAGCTATTGCTTGGTCTAGATCATCACACATCAAAACGCCATACCCAATTGGCTTTCCGTACTTAAGCGATACATCGATGACGCCCTGAGTAACGCCTTGGCAAACATAATCAAAGTGTGGGGTTTCACCCTTCAGTACTAACCCAACCGCAACAACTGCATCAAACCCCTTTTCAAATGCGTATTGCGCGGCAAGTGGAATTTCAAATGAACCTGGCACGTATTGAACTTCAATGTTTTTTACCTGTGCGGCATCAAGTGCACGTCGCGCTCCTGCAATTAGGTCATTACAAATATCAAGGTGCCAAGAAGAAGAGATGATCGCTACCTTGGCGTTTGGAAGTGGCTTAATGCCAATTTCTGGTGCATGTCCGGCCATTTACTTGCCTCCTCGTGAGTGACCAAGTTTTTCTTCCTTGGTAGCTAGATATTTCTCGTTAAAAGTATTGGGAACAACCGTTAAGTTAGCTTGCGTTACTTCGATACCTGCAG
>Ga0207939_1000441_pt1 | contig 12531 bp, 12 predicted proteins | sample LakMenEpi02Jun12_FD_150663 | JGI IMG/M metagenome (GOLD analysis project Ga0207939, IMG submission 150663) | Freshwater microbial communities from Lake Mendota, WI - 02JUN2012 deep hole epilimnion (SPAdes) | ecosystem: Environmental > Aquatic > Freshwater > Lentic | place: Lake Mendota, Madison... | reverse complement strand
CATCATCTGTTCCGGACTTTTCACCCAGCCATAATGGTACACACAGGCAGGTATTGGTTTCACCCGAATTTTTTCAGTGCCCTTTCTAAAGCCCTGGGCATCTTTATAGGCAGTTATGGAAGTATTATTTCGAATAATTCTTACTTCTTTGTGATACCACTTACGACTATCCCCAATATAATCGTAAGTGCCATAAAAATGCAGATAATCGAATAGAAGTCCTTCTACCTCAGCATTAGACAAGTGCTCGGCACAACCCTGTAAAATGGCTGTATGATATTTTTCGTGAATTACCTCATCCGCCTGTATATAAAAAGCCCAGTCGCTTTTGGGATTGATCAGAGCCTTAGCCTTGTCGGTTTCTACAGCCAGCACTTGTCCGCCACTGCGCAGGCTCATATCCCAAACCGAATAATGAATTTTAATTTTGTTGCTTCCAATAGACCGAATAAGCTGCTCGGTTTCATCTGTTGAATCACCTACCAGCACAATCATTTCATCTACAACCGGCAAAATACTTTGGATGGCCTCTACAATAGGATAATCGTTGAGGATAGCATTTCGTATGATGGTAAACCCGGAAATAAACATAATCGCCACAATTAATGTGTAAAGAACCGAAAACTTTTGCATCTTGCCTATCGGATGGCAATATCTTCTTTCTTACTGACCATTTAACAGTACCATGACAAACTTTATACCTTTATTCCCCTTGGGCATTGTAGTTTACCCGGGAGAGCTGCTCAACCTGCATATATTTGAACAGCGCTACCGGCAATTGATGGGAGAATGTTTTGAAGAAAGTAAACCCTTTGGCATTCCAACCGTAATTAATAACCAGGTTCGGGAAACAGGCACCCTGGTTACTCTGCTGGAAATAGTTACCCGATACGATGATGGCCGAATGGATATCCGTGTAAAGGGCGAACAATTGTTTCGGATGCTCGAAATGGTACAATCCCTTCCCGGAAAGTTATACAGTGGGGCAATTGTTCATTATCCCGCCAATCGGGTAGAGCCCCACCCCCGATTGCAGGCAACTGTAATTGCAGGTATTCGGGAATTACATAAGTGGCTGAATGTTAGTAAAAATTTCCGTTTGCCCGATCATGAGTTGAGTAGCTATGATATCGCTCACCATGCCGGCTTATCTGTAGAGCAGGAATATGAATTGCTGGAATTATTAGATGAATGGCAAAGATTAGAATATTTACGCAGACATTTGCAAACCACCCTACCCATGATGGCCGAAATGGAAAGCTTGAAAGAAAAAATCAAACTAAACGGACATTTCAGAGAACTAAAAGGTTGGGAGCCCAAATAAATCAGCATCTATGAGCACTACGATTTGTTTTGATTTTGGCAATACCCGTTTAAAAGCAGGTGTTTTTACCGATAGCGTCTTTCGGGAAGAAGTAGTGCTATCGGGGCCTACACCGGATGCTATATTGCCCTTACTGGAAAAGGAGCACCCCGATAAAATCATTCTTTCTTCGGTTATCAATCACCCCCCCGAAACTATCCGGCTGCTGGAACAATATTCGCGGTTCCACTTGTTAAACCATGCCAGTAAATTACCGCTTACTACCCCGGTTGGCAAACCCGAAACCATTGGAACAGACCGCCTGGCGATTTGCGCGGCAGCCGTAAATTTGTTTCCCAATAACCATTGCCTGGCCATTGGGTTAGGTACTTGCATTACCTATAATTTTATCAACCAGGCGCATGAATTTCTTGGGGGAAGTATTTCTCCGGGAATGAATATGCGATTCAGGGCCATGCACGAACAAACCGCCCTGCTGCCGATGGCTGCTCCTGCCAAAAGATTTCCGCTGGTAGGATATGATACACTCACCAACCTGCAAAGTGGGGTAATACAGGGAATTGCCTGCGAAATAGATGGCACTATCCATGCCTATCGCAGCAAATACAATAAGCTGGAGGTATTAATTACCGGCGGAGACCTGGTATTTTTTGATGCCCTACTCACACATCCGATGCATCGCGACCCCTATTTACTCTTCAAAGGATTACACGCCATCTGCGAAGCTAATCTGCCCTGATTTTCACTTATCTTTCCCAAATTAATCACCGAACTTTGGGGGGATGAATAAAAATTGTCTGTTAACACTGCTCAGCTATGTGCTACTTTGCACATTACCCGGCTGTGAAAACGATATTAATGAAGTGCGGGCACTGGGTAAGCAATCAACCAATGTGGAAGTAGGCACCAAAATTGACAGCTACCTTAGCGTAGCCGGAAAAGTAAATGCCCATCTAACTGCCCCAAAAATTCTTCGCTATCAGGGAAATGGCGTGCGCAAATCGGAATTTCCCAATACCCTGCATGTAGATTTTTACAATGATAGCATGAAGATCGACAGCCGCATAGATGCCCAATATGGCAGCTTTATAGAAAATGAACAGAAAGTGTTGCTGAAAAATCATGTGGTGGCTTCAAATATACTGGGCGATACCCTGTTTACCGATGAGTTGTGGTGGGATCAGGTAACTGAAAAATTTTATACCGACAAAAAGGTTACTATCAGCAAAAACCACCGAAGTGATTACTTTGTTGGCATTAAGGGGATGACCTGCGACCAAAACCTTACGAATTTGCACCTGTTTGAGATCGAAAGCAATAGTTATACTACTTACCGGGATTCAACCGCCACGCCACCCCCTCCTGCACCCATAACCCCCGCCCCTGCCTTACCCAACCTAAAAGCTCGCAGGAATTAGGCTACAGATAACCCTTAGGGTTTGTATATTTGTGGTAACTTTTTGGTATGACTGAACTGGTTATTGTTATTGGCATTTTTATTACCCTGATTATCATCGCCTTTTTTGCCGGGTATGAAATTGCATTTGTTACCGCAAACAGACTGAACATTGAGCTGAAAAAAAAGCAGGGAACCCGCAATGGAAGAATATTGTCTGGGTTTATGGAAAATCAAGCCCGCTTTATTGGCACCTGTTTGGTGGGACTGAATATTTTTCTGGTAATTTATGGGTTGCTGTTTGATGAGTTGCTGAAAATGACCCTCTGGAATCCCTTGAAAATTCCAAATGAATACTTGAAACTGGTATTCGACACACTGCTTTCCACCATAGTAGTTTTGCTGCTGGGCGAATTTTTACCCAAAGCTATTTTTAGGGCGAAAAACGATTCACTGCTGAATACATTCGCCCCGATTGCACAATTTTTTCATGGCTTATTCCAACCCATTACTAATTTTTTTGTAAATGCTTCTCAATGGATACTTACCTACGTTTTTAATGTGCGAGTAAGCGAGCGAAATGAGGCTTTTTCGAAAATAGATTTGGAACATTTTTTTCAACAAACCCGAGAGCAAGATGAGGAAAGTACCGAACTGAATACAGAATTGTTTGAAAATGCCCTTAGTCTGCCTATGGTAAAAATCAGACAATGCTTGGTTCCCAGAACTGAAATTGAAGCCTGTGAATTACTTAGCCCCATCGAAACCCTGCAACAACAGTTTATCCAAACCCAGCTGAGTAAGCTGGTGATTTATGATGATAATATTGATAACATAGTTGGGTATGTTCATCAGCTCGACTTATTTAACCGACCCACCAATATTCAGTCGATTTTACACCCCATGATTGCCGTTCCTGAAACCATGAGTGCACCCGACTTGATGAATAAATTTACTAAAGAAAGAAAAAGTATTGCCTGGGTAGTGGATGAGTTTGGAGGTACGGCTGGGATTGTAACAATGGAAGACCTGCTGGAAGAAATTTTCGGCGAAATTAGAGATGAATATGATGTGGAGGATGCGGATGATAAACTGGAAAATGATGAGTATACTTTCAGTGGGCGATTAGAGCTGGACTACCTGAATGAGAAATACGGTTTGGATTTTCCGAATGGGAATTCTGAAACCCTGAGCGGTTATATTATTCAGCAAAATGAGGCCATTCCTAAACAAAAAGAATTTATTATTATTGAACGTTTTCGTTTTGAAATACTGGATGTTAGTGATACCCGAATAGAAAAAGTAAAAATGAAAGTACTCTAATAAAGCAACACAACTTTGTTGCCTGCTACCCCTTACCTTTATCACCGCATTTATTTGTTTTTGTACATGGCTTTATTTAATAAACAATCCGACGATTCTGCCCCCGAAATGACGTTCATCGACCATCTGGAGGAATTACGGGTTCGTATCATTCGGTCGGCTGTTGCCATTCTGCTAATGGCAGCGGTGATTTTTATCTATCGCAACTGGATTTTCGATTATATAGTTACGGGGCCTATCAACCCCGACTTTATTTCTTACCGGGTGCTCTGCAACTTCAGCCATTGGGCGCATTTGGGCGATGCCCTTTGCATGCCTCCGGTTAAAGTAAACATGCAAAGCAACACTTTTGGGGGCCAGTTTTTGGGTAGCATCTCTATGGCATTGGTTGGGGGGATTATTATGGCATTCCCATTTATTTTCTGGCAATTCTGGCAATTTATCAAGCCGGCATTAAAAGAAAATGAAAGTAAAAATACCCGCTATGTGATTTTCTGGGTAACCTTATTCTTCTTTTCCGGAGCCGCCTTTGGGTTCTTTTTGCTTGGGCCTTTCACCTTTAATTTTTTGGCGGGGTTTCAACTGGGTAATCGGGGAACCATTGTTACCTTACCTACATTTACCGATTATATAGACAATCTTACTAATATCATTTTGGGCTGCGGATTGGCATTTGAGTTGCCGGTACTGGCCTTTATACTTACTAAGGTTGGAGTAATTTCCCCTGCCTTTTTGCGTAAAACACGTAAGTATGCCGTGGTGATTATACTGATAGTGGCCGCGTTTATTACCCCGAGTCCCGACTGGATGAGCCAAATGATTGTGTTTACCCCCCTGTTTCTTTTGTATGAGCTTAGTATTCTGGTATCTGCCAGGGTATTTAAGGAAGTACAGGAAAAAGAAGCGGAAGAATGGAGTTAATAGCCTCTTCCTCCATCCACATATTTTTTAACGGTCGGTTCTCCGAATCTATTATCTTAGCGGTAATCTCAACAGCATGCCATACGTTTTTTCTCCCTCGCTTCCTATAGCCATTGGATCAGACCATGCAGGATTTGCCTACAAAGCAGCATTAATGCAGTGGCTTTCTGCGGAAGGGTATCTATTGCAAGATGTAGGAACCTTTAGCGAGGCTTCAGTAGATTATCCTGATTTTGCCCATCCAGTTTGCAACCTGGTTGAAAACGGAACAGCCGCTTTTGGCATTTTAATTTGCGGAAGTGCGAATGGGGTGGCCATGACTGCCAACAAGCATAGCGGAATTCGTGCTGGGCTCTGCTGGGAGAATGAGGTAGCCTCGCTGGTAAGGTTGCACAACAATGCCAATGTAATATGTATCCCCGCCCGATTTGTAACCCCGGAAGTAGCCAAAGAGATGGTTCATACGTTTATGACCACCGCCTTTGAAGGAGGCAGACATGAAAATCGGGTAAATAAAATCGCTTGTACCATTTAATCAACATACCATGAAAAAACAGTTACTGTTTCTATTATTACCCCTGTTATCACTAACAGTTTTCGCACAAAAGCCGGAAGATGCCGAGAAATATGCAACCCTTATTACGGCGGAGGGTTTAAAAGAAAAGCTTACCATCCTGGCTGGCCCAGAAATGGAGGGTAGGGAAACGGCTTCCGCCGGAGAAAAAAGAGCCGCCGCCTTTATTGAGGATCGTTTTAGAAAAATGGGCCTTAAACCCGGCAACGGAGAAAGTTACCAGCAAATGTTTACGGTTTATCAGGATGTTTTATCCGAAAAAAATCTAATGGTGAACGGAAAAACATACCAGTGGGATCAGGATTATGCCTTTTCACTTGCTATGATTTCCAGTGGAAATTGGAGTTATAATTCAGTTGTATACGCTGGCAATGGCGTGGTTGATTCAGCCGCTAAAATAAACGACTATGCTGGGCTAGACGTGAAAGGTAAATTAGTAATAATAACAGATATTGCCAGTGGAACAGGAGGGAATCGCGGATTATCTATGAACAAAATTAACGCAGCCCGCAGCCGAGGAGCAGCTGGCTTACTAGTAGTTACGACCGATTTTCCTAAGAAAAATGCTACACAGTTGAAAGGACGGATGAGTATAAAAGCCCCCGCTGCCGGAACTTCGAACAATTTTCTGCTGGCTACCATTTCACCCGATGTAGCCGCAGCAGCCATAGGCAGAACATCCTCCCTAACTGCCGCACAATGGAAAGAAATTCCTAGAGGAACCTATATTTCCGAAGTTAAAGTAGCCGCCAAAAAAAATACGGAGCCTCTCGAAAGCAGTAACGTAATTGGAATAATTCCAGGTTCAGATAAAAAAGATGAATATCTCTTCATTACCGGGCACTACGATCACCTAGGAAAAGTGGGCGATGTGATTTGGTATGGAGCAGACGATGATGGTTCCGGAACCGTGTCTGTTATGCAAATGGCCGAAGCTTTTGCAGCCGCTGCCAAAAAAAATAAGGGGCCACGCAGAACAATTGCCTTTATGGCAGTAAGTGGGGAAGAAAAAGGACTACTGGGCTCAGAATACTATTCTGATCATCCTATTTATCCTATGGAAAAAACTACGGCTAATCTAAATATTGATATGGTTGGCAGAGTAGATACAGAACGCAAAACAGCCGACACCCTCAACTATGTATATGTAATAGGACACGACAAACTCAGCTCCGAATTACCCATCATTAATGAAGGAGTAAATAATAAATATACCGGCCTTGTACTGGATTATAAATTCGACGACCCTAACGACAAAAACCGCATCTATTATAGAAGCGACCACTATAATTTTGCGCGTAAAGGAGTGCCCATATTATTCTTTTACGATGGCATGTTGCTTTCCGACTACCATAAACCAACGGATACCGTAGACAAAATCAACTTCCCTTTAATGGAAAAAAGAGCGAAGATGATTTTCCATACTGGTTGGGAAATGGCTAACCGCGATAACATGCTGAAAAGAGATACACCCCTGAATATGCCGGGCAGATAATTCTGTTGATTTGCATAAAAAAGCCGCATTCGAAAAAATGCGGCTTTTTTATGCGTGTGGGTTTGGGATGCTCCTAATTAATGCCCCAGCAAATAAGCAAAAATCAGCGGTACTACAATGGTAGCATCACTTTCTACAATAAACTTAGGCGTATGAATATCTAATTTGCCCCAAGTAATTTTCTCATTGGGCACCGCACCGGAATAAGAACCATACGAAGTGGTAGAATCGCTTACCTGACAGAAATAACTCCAAAAAGGAACATCATGCCAAGAAAGGTCTTGGTACATCATAGGTACTACGCAAATGGGAAAATCGCCGGCAATTCCTCCGCCTATCTGGAAAAATCCTACTCCTTTGCCCGCACTATTATTGCGATACCAATCAGCAAGCCAAACCATATATTCTATACCACTCTTCATGGTGGAAGCTTTCAGTTCCCCTTTAATTATATAAGAAGAAAAAATATTGCCCATAGTACTATCTTCCCAGCCTGGAACTACAATGGGTAGATTCTTTTCGGCTGCTGCCAGCATCCAGCTGTTCTTGGGGTCAATCTCGTAATATTGTTCCAAAACCCCACTCAACAACATTTGGTACATAAATTCATGAGGGAAATACCGGGCTCCTTTATCTTCTGCATCTTTCCAAACATGATAAATGTGTTTCTGCAAACGACGAAAAGCCTCTTCTTCGGGTATACAGGTATCGGTAACCCGGTTATAGTGGTTCTCGAGTAAATCCCACTCTTCCTGTGGACTCAGATCGCGATAATTGGGTACCCGCTTGTAATGACTGTGGGCTACCAGATTCATGATATCCTCTTCGAGGTTAGCACCGGTGCAGCTGATGATGGCCACTTTATCTTGGCGAATCATTTCGGCTAAGCTGATGCCTAATTCGGCAGTACTCATGGCACCGGCCAGGCTCACCAGCATTTTTCCTCCATCGAGCAAATGGGTTTCATAGCCTTTGGCTGCGTCTACTAAGGCGGCAGCATTAAAGTGCCGGTATTGGTGTTCAATGAATTGTGAAATAGGACCTTTTGACATATATATCAGTTGAGGCGCAAAGGTAATTTTTTAATTGAGTTTATGGCATGCTTATCCAGAAATACCGATCAGTTTCAACAACAGCGGGCAGGTAAATTTTAGTAGTTTTGTGGCAGTTTCTCCGGTAAAACAGGTAAATCCGGATTTTCATCCACCCCCATACTATGGATCAGGCCTACTTTAAAGACTATTACCACCTGGAACGGGAACATTGGTGGTTTTTGGTGCGAAGAAAAATATTGGCGGAAAGAATCAACTCCCTGCTCAATCGCCCGAAGCAAATTCATTCATTGAATGTTGGGGCTGCAACAGGTACTACTTCAGATATGTTGATGGAATTTGGAGAAGTGATGAGTATTGAATATGATGAAGATTGTTGCCGCTTTACCCAAGGGTTTTTACAAACTCCCATCATCCAAGGGTCGATACTCGAATTACCATTTAACGATAACCAATATGATTTGGTAACTGCATTTGATGTAATTGAACACGTAGAAGATCATCAGAAAGCGGTAGAAGAACTCTGGCGGGTATGCAAGCCCGGGGGGCATATTGCCATAACCGTTCCGGCATACCAGTTTTTATGGGGGCCGCACGACGAGATCAATCATCACTTCAGACGATATACCTACTCGCAACTCCTGCAACTACTTGAACCGTTAAGAGGAAAAGTTATCTATTCCACCTACTATAACTCCTTTTTATTTTTCCCGATTGCCGCTTTTCGTTTATTGGTTAGGTTTTTGCATACGTTAAGCGGTAAGAAAGAGCAGCCACCGGCCCGGTCGGATCATGAAGTATTGGGTATCCATGGTTGGATAAATCGTATATTATCTGGTATATTTCACTTAGACTACTTTTGGCTGAAAGCAGGCTTGCGCTTTCCTGCTGGGGTATCTTTGATGATCTTTTTTAAAAAATCAGGCTAATCTATTTTCCCTTTCGTATAGGATGAATAAGAAGTATTCCATAAACTAGTTTCAAAAAGAAGTAATCAAAATCATTAATATTTATTCTTTGTTTACAGATAATCACTTATCCTTGACTATTCATTACAACAAACCATAATTTTTCTATGTTGAACTGGCAAAATTTCTGGTCGAATAATCCTCCCTTATTTGGTGTTGTAATGCAAAAAAACTCCGTTTATTTTGCCGATAAGCTACTGAAAGCAAAGACTATCCTGCCGGAGAACCGTATACTTGATTTTGGTTGCGGCCCCGGATTTTTGGCAGACTTACTCAAAAATAAAGTTGCAGCCTATTTTGGCGTTGATATCTCGGCCGACTGTGTAGAAAACTGTAAACAACAATTTGCGGGATATGAGAATATGCAGTTTTCGAAAGTAATATCAACAGAAACAACCACTGGATTGGAAGAGGTAGTAAAAAAGGGGCTACATTTTGATGTGATTATTATATTAAGTGTTGTACAGTACTTTTCCGGTCTTCCAAAAGTAGAAACCTTACTGTCTGACTGTAAATCCATGCTATCTGCTGGTGGAAAAATTATACTGGCTGATGTAATACCCTCCCATAAAGGGTTACTAAAAGATGTTTACAGCGGCTTTGCTGATAGTATCCAAAAAGGATATTTCCTTTCGTTTCTTCGGTTCCTGTTTCAGGCCCGATTTTCGAATTACCACCAACTTCGACTGAACAACGACTTGCTTTGTATAACCGAAACCGACATAGCAACTATTTGCCAAAAGCTACAACTTCAGTATGCTATTATGCCAATCTGCACATTACAACATAGCCGGGTAAGCTATTGTGTAACTGCTATATAAATGTACCTTTGCAGATACATTTAATGGGTTTAATAAAGCCAACATGAAAATGCCTGCCACACTCAGCGCTTTCTTTGCAAAGCCATTTTTTAACAGTAAGAAAACGATAAGCTATATTTATATTATTCTGGCAGTTTTAATTAGCGCAAAAATTTTCTTTCTAGAAACCTGGGATAATTATGATTGTTTTCGCGCTTCTTACTTTCACCTAATTAATAATCTGGATTTATATCTACTTTATCCGAACGAATACCAAACCGCCTACAATTATAGTCCCAGTTTTGCATTTTTTATGGGGCTGTACGCCCACTTTCCCGATGGCTTAGGTATTTTGTTTTGGAATCTTACCCACACACTTGTTTTCATCACGGCAGTGCATCTTTTACCTATAGATGATAAAAAGAAAGTTTTTCTCCTTTGGTTTTGCCTGATAGAATTTATTACAGCTGCCGAAAATGTGCAAACCAATGCGAGCTTAGTAGCACTTATTATGCTTGTCTTTATCTTTCAGCAAAAAGGAAAAACTACTTGGTCGAGCTTATTTTTTGCTTTTGGATTTTTCTTTAAAATTTATGTATTAACTGCCGGGGTATTTTTTCTATGCTTTAAAAACAAATGGGCGTTTTTTTGGAAAGGAGTAGCATGGGCAATCCTCTTTTTTGCGCTTCCATTATTGGTAGTTTCCTTTGATCAACTGATATTCCTTTACAAAAGTTGGTTTACACGGCTGCAAGTACAATCATCCAGACACTCGCTTAGCTTACTGGGCGTTATTGATTTATTTCATATCAACGGCCTTAAAGAAGGATACATTATTTTGGCAGGTTTGGTACCAATGTTATTGATACTATTTAAAAAAGAACTTTATAAAAACCCCGACTTTCAACTGGTTTACCTAGGGGCTATCTTATTGTTTACAATAGCATTCAATCCGGGTGTGGAATCGCCCAGTTATATCATTGCAATCCCGGGAGTAGTGTTATGGTATCTTTTGGGGCCACAGGAAAAATGGCGTATTTATGTATTGATAAGTGTATTTGTATTCACCTGCTTATCGCCCACTGAAATATTTCCTAGATTTATTCGTGATACTGTGTTAAACCCATTCCATGTGAAAGCTATCCCGATTATAGTAACTTGGTTTATTTGTATATTTGATTTGTTGTATTGGAAAGGAGTAACCAAACAGGAAAATGCCTTATCATGAAAGTACTCATAACCGGAGCGGATGGATTTATCGGCTCCCATCTCACAGAAATGTTGGTGCGTAAGGGGTATGATGTGCGGGCATTTGTTTTGTATAATTCCTTTAACTCATGGGGATGGCTAGACGAATGTGGAGAAGATGTTGCCGGAAAGTTTGAAGTGTTTGCTGGGGATATTCGGGATCCTTATGGAGTAAAGAAAGCCATGCAGGGATGTGATGCAGTATTGCACCTTGCTGCGCTGATAGGCATTCCCTACTCTTACCATTCTCCCGACACCTATGTAGATACCAATATAAAGGGAACCCTAAACATTGTGCAAGCAGCCCGTGAATTGGGCGTTGGAAAAGTAGTGCATACATCCACCAGTGAAGTGTATGGTACTGCCCAATTTGTACCAATTACAGAAGAACATCCACTACAGGGTCAATCTCCCTACTCGGCCAGCAAAATAGGAGCCGATCAGATTGCCCTTTCGTTTTACACATCTTTTGAAACACCCGTAGCTGTGCTGCGCCCCTTTAACACCTATGGGCCCCGACAGTCTGCCCGGGCTGTTATCCCTACCCTTATTTCGCAAATTGCAGCCGGTAAAAAAGAAATTCAATTAGGTGCCACCACGCCTACCCGTGACTTCTCTTATGTAACAGATACCGCTTCCGGATTTATACAAGCACTGGAGTCGAAAGAAATAATTGGAACCGTTACCAATCTGGGCAGTGGTTTTGAAATCAGTATCGGAAAAACAGCCGAATTAATTGCTTCATTGATGGGGGCGACTGTAACATTTACTACCGATAACAATCGGATTCGTCCCGAAAAAAGCGAGGTAGAACGGCTATTCGCCAGCTATGAAAAAGCTAAGCAGCGAATGGGTTGGGAGCCAGAATATGGAGGGGAGGAAGGATTTAAAAAGGGATTGATGAAAACAATTGAATGGTTCAGCAACCCCAAGAACTTATCCCGCTATAAAATTGATAATTACGCCATCTGATGATGGGTTTACAGTAACATTGTATAAAAAATCGGCATGAAAAAACAGGCGGTAATTCTTTCTGGCGGCAAGGGCAAACGATTGAGGCCCTATACCGTTGTGCTACCCAAGCCGCTTATGCCGGTAGGAGAATACCCGATTTTAGAAGTTATCATCCGACAACTTGCCCTGCAGGGATTTGAGCAGATTACCCTTGCGGTAAATCACCAGGCCGAACTGATTAAGGCATTCTTTGGAGACGGCAGCAAATGGAATATCCCCATCAACTATTCACTAGAAGATGAGCCACTGGGTACCATGGGGCCGTTGAAATTGATCCATTCATTACCAGAACATGTGCTGGTGATGAATGGAGACATTTTAACCGACCTCCCTTTTGGTAATTTTTTCGATAGCCATGTATCTCATGGATCCGCTTTTACCATCTGCTCTCACGAGCGCGTAGAAAAAATTGATTA
>Ga0207939_1000438_pt1 | contig 12551 bp, 14 predicted proteins | sample LakMenEpi02Jun12_FD_150663 | JGI IMG/M metagenome (GOLD analysis project Ga0207939, IMG submission 150663) | Freshwater microbial communities from Lake Mendota, WI - 02JUN2012 deep hole epilimnion (SPAdes) | ecosystem: Environmental > Aquatic > Freshwater > Lentic | place: Lake Mendota, Madison... | reverse complement strand
CAGGTGGGGAAGTTGCATCTTTAGTTATTTTGGAAGCAACTTCAAGATTAATAAATGGAGTCTTAGGTAACGAAGATTCAGTAACAGATGATTCATTTGCACCTGGTGAAATGCAAAATCTTCTAGAAGGCCCAATTTATACCCGTCCACCGGCTTGGCAAGGCCTAAACGTGCCTGAAGTCCTTCTAAGTGGAGATCACGCCAAGATTGCCCAATGGCGAAAAGAAAAAGCTTTAGAAAGAACTAAGAAATTTAGACCCGATCTAGAGTCCAAGTAGTTTTTTATTTTCAAGACTAACTAGTTCCAAGTATTTTTCAGGATATTTTTTTATTACTTTGGCCACAAACCAACATCGAGGAATAACTTTATACTTTTTTGCTAACAAATCATCTAGTACAAAGAATATTAATTTTTCCCCTAAACCTTGTCCAGAATATTCGGCATCTACCAGCGTATGATCCAACACCATTTCTTGGTTTTCCAGATGAAAATCAGCTACACCTATTTGGGTTTGTTCATCGAGTAATTGGTATTGATTTTTTGTTTCATCCAAGATCACAGTGAAAGCCACAGTTATGAATCTAGAGTAATTCCAGCCTAGAAAGGGCCAAAGTAGCCGTTTTTACCCCCATAGGCACCTATTTAGCTCTGAATGGCAGAATAGGGGCTTCACGGATTTAGATGAGCTCAATATTTCGCCACAGGGGAATATAAGGGCTATATAAGTAGTAATAATCCGGCTTTAACCGAACAAAGACTGAACGACCTGTGAGCGTTGCAGATCAGAAGAGTAAATATGAACCGTTTAGATGCATTAAACAAAGTAAGTCTTAAAAAAGGTGTCCCATCATTTAGAACTGGTGACACAGTCAAAGTCCACGTGAAAGTTATTGAAGGTACCCGTTCACGTATCCAGTTATTCCAAGGCATTGTTATTCGTAAACAAGGTGCAGGAATTTCAGAATCCTTCACAGTGAGAAAAGTTTCTTTTGGAACAGGTGTGGAAAGAACATTTCCCATACACACTCCAACTATTGAAAAAATTGAAGTTGTTTCACGCGGTGATGTTCGTCGTGGCAAGTTGTACTTCCTACGCGATCTTCGCGGTAAAGCATCCAAGATTAAAGAACTTCGTGGTGATTTAGCTGCAGCAGTTGTGACTGATGAAGATGTTGAAGTCGCAGTTGATGAAACAGTTGAAGTCAAGAATGACGAAGTTATTGAAGAAGTTAAAGCAGAAGCACCTGTAGCAAAAGAGGAAGTTGCTGCTGAAACTCCTGCCGCAGAACCAGTTGCTGAAGTTGCTGAAACACCAGCTGCTGATGCACCTGCTGACAAACAAAACTAATTAAATTGCGCGCCCTGTGGGCAGCAGTTCGCGAACTGCTGATCGTTGTGGGAATTGCTTTAATTCTTTCATCCATTGTGCGCGCATTATTTTTTCAAGCGTTTTATGTTCCAAGTGCTTCAATGGAAGACACACTCTTATTAGAAGATCGAATAATTGCCACCAAAATTACTAAACCATTTACTGAAATTCAACGTGGTCAAATTGTGGTCTTCAAAGATCCAGGTGATTGGTTACCAGAATATGAATCAAATCGAAATACATTCTTACATTTTTTGAGTGTGGTGGGATTACTTCCATCTGATGCAGGAGATGATTTAGTTAAAAGAGTGATTGGAATACAAGGTGACACTATTAAGTGTTGTTCTGAAAATGGCAAAATTGTTGTTAATGGACAAGAACTACTTGATGAAGAATTTATCAAACCAGGCGTTGAATCAAATCAAGTTGAGTTTGAAATAACTGTTCCTAAAAACAGAATATTTGTGATGGGTGATAACAGACCTGATAGTAGAGATTCCAGATTTCATCTAGAAACTGCTTATGGCACGATTCCGGTAAAAAATATTGTGGGACCAGTTCAATTAAGAATTTGGCCATTTAACAGATTTGCAACTTTAGGTATTCCTGATGCGTTTAAAGCAATTCCTGATGCCCAGAGCTAAAAAGAATCGACCTACACTCGATTTCGAAAACAATCTATTTTCTCGTGGCGCAAAACTAATTGCTGGCATGGATGAAGTTGGTCGTGGCTGTTTAGCAGGACCTGTAAGTGTGGGAGTTGCAGTTATAAGTATTGAAAACATCAACCCACCAGAAAATTTAGCTGACTCAAAACTTTTAACTCACGAACAAAGAGAAGAATTATTACCTTTAGTTAAAACTTGGGTAAAAGATTTTGCGGTGGGCCATGCCTCAAATGAGGAGATAGATGAAATAGGGCTTACTAGGGCTTTAAGGCGTGCTGGAAGGCGTGCTTTAGTGCAATTGGTAACAAAACCTGATCATTTAATTCTTGATGGAAAACATAACTGGTTAATGCCAGAAAAAGAAACCCAAAATATGTTCGAACAAGAATTTGATGATGGCCCTCTTAGTGTTGATTTAAAGATAATTACCCAAATAAAAGCAGATTTAACCTGTGCTTCAGTTGCTGCAGCTTCAATTGTGGCAAAAACAACAAGAGATCAAATGATGGCTGAATTAAGTAAAGAATTTCCAAATTATTTTTGGGCTGAAAATAAAGGTTATGCCGCACCTGAGCATTTAGAGGCAATAAAGAGTTTTGGGGCCACAAAGTATCACCGGGTGAGTTGGAAAACTTTTCAAAAGTAGTCATTTAAAGTAGTTCTCTTTCACCAATCTTGGAACCTGAAAACCTGGGCATGGACTTGATAATGCTTAAATGGCAGTATGGACAGCGTGTTCGATCTTTTTCTGGGACTTCCAGTTCACGTTCTAGTGAACCATTTTGTGATAGTGCTTGTGCCTCTATTTTCTATAGCTTTTATTCTTATAGTTTTGTTCAAAAAATTTAGAACCAATTATTCTTTAATCACAATAATTGGTTTAGGTTTTGCGCTAATTTCAGCATTTCAAGCTAAACAATCTGGCGAAGCACTAAGTCTTCGAGTTGGTTACCCGGAAACCCACGCTTGGTGGGGGGAAAGACTTGTCATTATTTCTGCGATCTTGTTTGTGATTGCTTTAGTTTGGTACAGATTAAAGAACAAAAACTTATTTTTTAGTAAACTACTTGGTTATGTTGGAATTCTAATTGCGATAGCTGCCATAGTTATCACAGCTTTGGCAGGCCACTCAGGAGCCAGTGCTAGTTGGGGTTACAAAATCAAATCAACAAATTCTTCATCTGAGTAATAAATTTTAACTAGCTTCTAAGTCCCAAATTCTAGAACCACCCAAGAGTCCTGCTTTATTGCTAACTCTTGTCACTTTTGGACCTAAATCTAAACCTTTAATGTGTTTAGCATTACCCCCGCCAACAAAACAGTGATCGTAATAAAGAAATTGATCATATTTAGCAATAGCTTTAATAACTCTTTTGGTCCATCTTTCAACACCAATTCGTTCTCTGGCAGCATTACCAATTTGTTCTTCAAATTCTTCACTTTGTCTAAAAGGTGCATGTCCTAGCTCTAAGTGGGGAAGTAATACTCCGTTTTGAAAAAGTGCTGTGCCAACACCTGTTCCAAGAGTCATAACAAATTCCAAACCTTCACCTTTAATAACTGCCGCACCCTGAATATCTGCATCATTAGCAACTTTTGTTGGAATACCTAATGCTTTGGTCATTTCTGCTTGCAAATCAAAACCTTTCCAAGCTTGTGCTAAACCTGGATCTTTTGGTCCATCTTTAATTAAACGAGAAAGGGAAGGAACCATCACCACAACACCATTTCGAACTAAACCAGGAAAACCCACACTGGCACGATTTGCTTTTGGTAAATCCTTTACAAAGTCCGCAACAATTTGCGAAAAACCTTCTGGATGAGAAGGGTAAGGAGTTTCCATTCGAATACGTTCACAAACCATTTCGCCATCTTTATTTATGACGCTGGCTTTAATTCCTGAACCACCAATGTCAATGGCCAGCGTCAAAGTATCGGCTGGCCAATTGATCATGGACTAATTATGTACTAGTTCTTTTTTGGTTTAACAAGCCCATCGTAAAGAAATACTGCGGCTAGAGCACCCAAGATTGGACCAAGAATCCAGATCCAGAAGTTATCTAATTGACCTGAGGCTATTGCTGGACCAAACCAACGAGCTGGGTTCATAGCACCACCGGTTAGTGGTCCTGAGAACAAAATGTCGGCTGTGATGATTAAACCGATTGGTAATCCTGCCACTGCAGAAAATGTGCCACGAGAATCAATTGCAACTCCCATGATTACCATCATCAAAAGAAATGTGGCAACAGCTTCAACTAATAAACCATAAAGAGGTTTGATTGGTTGAGCAAGAGTTGGAACACCAACTGTTTGTGCAAATGAACCATAAGCAAACTTCAATAGAAACGCTGCTAATAATCCACCAAGTAATTGGGTAACAATATAAGCAAGTGCATCTAATGATTTAATTCTTTTTGTTGCCCATAGTGCAATAGTCACAGCAGGATTAAATGCTCCACCTGAAATGTGAGCAAAAGCTGAAACAGAAACGAAGATGGCAATACCGTGAGCAAGGGCAATGCCGGTGATATCAGCACCACTTAAAATTGATCCTGCACCAAGTAATACAAGTGCAAAGGTTCCAACAAATTCCGCCATTAAACGGGCAGGTGCGTTAATCATTTACTAACTCCTTTTATTGAATTAGTAATGAATTTAGACGATGATGCTGGAATGAAGGGGTATTGAACCTAGGCGATTGCGCCCATTTAGTGCTGAAATCTCAATAAATACCGCACAATTTGTTAACTTTGCACCTGTTTTAGTAATTAATTCAGTTCCAGCCAACAATGTTCCACCTGTTGCTAAAACATCATCAACAAGTAAAACCTCATCATTTTTATCAAGTGCATCTTGATGCATTTCTAATGAGTCAAATCCGTATTCAAGTTGATACTGCACCACATGAGTTTTTCGAGGAAGTTTGCCTGGTTTTCTTAACAAAACCAACCCTAAATTATGTTTTGCAGCTATTGCTGCTGCAAAAATAAAACCTCGTGATTCAATGCCTGCAACTTTGTTGGCACCATTTAAATGACTTGCTAAATCATCAACCGCATCACTAAAAGCTTGTTTATCTTGCAAAAGTGGTGTTATGTCTTTGAAAAGGATTCCTGGTTTAGGAAAATCGGGTACATCAGCAATCTTGGAAAGAGCATATTCGAGATGTTCGCTTTTTGACATTTTTCATTTCTTTTTAATGGGCCATACTCATCATATGAAACATTGGCGTGTTTTAACTCGAAATTCTTGAAAAAACTGAAAATTTAAATATTGTGTTAGTGCAAGGACAAAAACCCAATGTTTCATCAGGGGAAGTCAGTCGGAAGCTGACGCTGTCCCGCAACCGTGGATCGCACACAAATTTATTTGTGGCCAAGAAGTATTAGCGATAAGTCGGGTTACCTGGAGTGGGTTTAGTCAAATATTTCGCACCGTCGTGGAAAGCGGGGCGGGGTTACGATTTATAAGGTAACTTTCGTCCCCTGACATTTTGTCAGGGTTTTTTTGTTGCCTTTTTGTGTAATTCCGTTCCTCCAAACTCGGCATTAACCGGAGGAAAATAAATGAGAAAGATCATTGCAATATCAACAGGCTTGCTATTGAGTGCTGGAATAACTTCACCTGCAAATGCTGGCGAAGTTACGCTTTACCCCACTGCCTCAGAGGCACTTTCAATTGCGGCAAGTGTTTCTGCCCCTGGAGGTTTCGTTGACACCATCGATAGCTACAAAGATTCTGGTCCACGATCTTATTGGGGATTTTGGCTTGGAAACTCAGTTTGGAATTCCAATTCGGGATGTGCAAACTATTTAACGTCAGCATTGACAACAACTTCATGGACTGAATCAGCATGCGGAGATGCGTCAATGTTGGTAAAAGATGCAGCAGTTATTGGCTGGAGACCAAATCAAGATTGGAATAATTCTTCAAGTCTTTACGTACCAACTGGTCCATCTGATTTTGCGTCTTTGTGTCCAGCATCTGCATTTGAGAGAGGTAAAGCAAGAGTCGCAGTTGTTTTACAGTTTGCGGGCGGGGCAAGTGATCGGGTGGAGTGTGTGAAAGTGGCGAATCTCCAAATCACCAATGAACCATCAAGTGGTGATTCAACAGTTGCTACTCCCGTAACTATTCCGGTTGTAAAGGAACCAGTAGCCACAATAATTAAAACTATTACTGGGGCTCGATCGATCAAACTTAACCTTGAACCGTCAGTGAAGGGTAAAAAAGTTGACGTTTTTTATCAATCCGCAACGGGCAAATTGACCAAAATAGTTACTAAGAAGGCAAATAAAAAAGGTGATATTTCAGTTAAAACAAAAATGAAGTTGAAAAAAGGCGGAAATATCATTTTCAAAATAGGTAAGAAAAAAGTGGGAGAAGTATTAGTTAATTAGAAGGCACAGTAAGAATGTCTGCCCCAGTTTTAGTCACTACCAGCGTGTGCTCAAACTGGGCAGACATCTTTCGATCTTTCGTTAATACAGTCCAGGTGTCTTCCAAAATGTCGTAATCATGGGTTCCTAAATTAAGCATGGGCTCAATTGTGAAAGTCATTCCTTCTTGCATCAACTGGGTAGCAGTTGGATCATCAAAATGGGGGATTACTAAACCTGAGTGAAACGATGTGTGAACACCATGTCCGGTGAAGTCTCTAACCACACCGTAATTAAATCTTTTGGCATAGCTTTCAATTACTCGACCAATCACATTTATTGGTCTACCAGGAGCAACTGCCTGAATTGCTCTATCTAATGCCTCTTTTGTTCTTTCCACCAACAGCTTTGTCGCTTCGTCCACTTCTCCCACCAAGAATGTGTAGTTGGTGTCTCCGTGAACTCCATTTTTGTAAGCGGTGACATCTAAGTTCACAATGTCACCGTCTTTGATTATTTGATTTGAGGGAATGCCATGACAGATCACTTCATTAATTGAGGTGCACAAAGATTTAGGAAAACCTCGATAACCCAAAGTCGAGGGATAAGCTCCTTGATCGCAAATATATTCATGAACTATGTGGTCTAAATCTTCTGTGGTCATGCCATCTTTAATTGAGGAACCAGCAAGATGCATGGCATCAGCGGCGATGGTGCCTGAAATTCTCATTTTTTCTATTACTTCAGCAGTTTGCACATCACTACCTTTATAGGCAGCTGGAGCCTTTTTCCCAACATATTCAGGTCGAGGGATGTTTACTGGAACTGGTTTTAAAGCGGTGGTCATTTAAGTAAATCTAACCAATATTAAAAGTTGTTTTGGCAGTCCTGGCAGTTTTTCCTGATTTTTTAACGGTGAAGGTCAAGGTGCAAGTGCCTTTGGCTTTCACAACGACAGAAGAGGCAGTAGCTACGCAAGCCCCTTTAGGTTTAGCTTTTACTCCCACAAATTTCACACTCGTTGATTTTGCAGTTGTGACCCCAATTCCTTTAAGAACTGTTCGAGCCGAAAAAGTCCCTCTTTTAAGAGTTGGTCTGGCAGCAGTAAAGGCCTCATCTGGTGAATACCCTGCAGTTGTCAAAGCAGTTTTTACTAAACCTGTGAAGTTACTTGCCACTAAACCAAGCACAGCTCGATCTTTTATCTCTGGGTAACAAGGTGCACCACTGCCACCGGCAACTGGTCCAACTAGCAGGTTTTCAGTTTCAGTTTGCAAAATAACTGGGCCACCACTGTCACCAAAACATGCACCACTGCCACTTGCTGATCTTCCATATAAATAAGTCTTGGCACCCAGGAACTGAAATGGGGTTTGAGAAAGGGTGAGAGGAATTAGTGAGACTTCACTTTCTTTCGCAGTTTGGCCATAGCCAAAGAAATTTAGTTTCTTACCTCTAACTGTTGCTGAAGCCGCCTCTGCTTCACTGGCTAAACGAGAAACAAGGGGAGTGCCAATTTCTTTATCAAGAATCAAAAAAGCTATATCGTTTGCTTCCACAAATCCGGTGCTTGAGTTTGAGTAACCACTTGTCAAAATAATTGCTGTTGCTCTAGCCACTGGTCTGGCCCCACTTAAGTTGGCACCTTGGGCAAAAACACTGACAGTTCCAGCATCAGCCACTGTGGAAGTTCCTTCAGCTACCACGCAATGAGCAGCTGTGATAACAATTTTTGGTTTCCATAACCCACCGGTGCAAGCAGTTTGTAAATCACCTGGCAAATCAACTCTTACGGCCACCACAAAACCTGAACCTGTGGCATCAGTTCCACCAACAACTGCATTTGCGGGGGAGCCTAAAAGTCCTATAAATAAAGCGAAAATCGCAACTGTGGCACTAGATAATTTTTTCATCTACTGTAAGACTACTTTAATGGAGTCATTAGCGCGCCTTGTGAGCCTAATTCTGTTATCAATTTTGCTTTACGGTCCAATTGCGATTGCTTTTTCGTTTGCCAGCCCCAAATTTTGGGCACGAATTCTCACATTCTTTTTCGGATCATTAGCAATCATTTCAGGACTGTGGCTTGCCTCATTGTCCATCGGAATTGGGGCCAGAGTAATGGGTGTATTTGCCATAGCTTGTGGAATTTGGGCAATTTATCGTCGCCGGGTTTCTTAACTACTTAAAATTTGGCCAAATAAAAAACCCCGGTGCAAGCACCGGGGTTTTTTCTAGCAAACCTGTAAAGGTTACGCAGCTTTCTTACGACGACGACGGCGCTTTGGAGCAGCTTTTGCTGCTTTCTTACGACGACGGCGCTTTGGTGCAGCTTTTGCAGCTTTTTTACGACGACGGCGCTTTGGAGCAGCTTTTGCTGCTTTTTTACGACGACGGCGCTTTGGAGCAGCTGATGCCTTCTTACGACGGCGCTTTGGTGCTGCTTTCTTTGCTGCTTTTTTTCTTCTTTTAGCCACAATTCCTCCTGGCGAGTGTCTTCTGTTCCGGAAATCACAGAAGAACGTTAAGCACAATCGTTCCAGAAGAAATGCATATTGTCATTAAGTAACGCGTATTTCGACGCGCCGTGTCGCAACTTTTTTTGCACTAATTTTTAATGTTTTTAACACAAATTATTTGTTAATTACTTAACTAATTTTAGGTGCAAAAAGGGTGCATTTTCGCAGGTCAGAGGGGGTTTTTGGCAAACCTCTTTTTTGCACTTTATTATTTTTGTGCACAAAATGCGCTATATATTGTGGTCATCTTTTGGAAAATAATTGAAAAAAACTTCAATTTTTTTTCAAAAAAATGACATTTTTTTACATATTTTTCATTATTTTCTTAACATTTTATGTTTTGAAATATTAAGGATTTTTATTACCAAATAGGCATTTTTTAAGCAATTTTTGTAACCAAATACTGACTTTGTAACAGACTAGATCAGCAGACTTGATCCACTAGTTCCACAAGGTGCACATAATTTTGGCCAGTGGCTATTCCTAATCCAATTTGGCAGGGCTTATTGCTGGATGCATAGGCCACAAAACGTTCAGATTGGAGTGATTGGGCCTGTTTCAAGGTGGCTTGTTGGGTTAGTTCTGGGTGAAGCAATCCTCGATCACCAGCAAATCCACAACAATTCCAATCAAGCGGGGTTATCACTTGATTACTTATCAAATTGGCGAGGGAATTCATGTGCTTATTGATCCCTAATTCCACCCCAGAGCATGTTGGGTGCAGCACCAGGGATGACAACTTAGTTTTTGGTTTCACCAAAGGCATTATTTTTGTGTCCACAAATTCTAAAACATCAACAATCTGAATTTGGGTTTCGCTAAAGATCTGGGTTAGGCCTTGGGTACAGGATGTGGCATCAGAAACCACCATCAGGTTTTCTCTTTTTACTTGTTTCATGATTTCTTTTTTCGTTTTCAAAGCCATAACTTCATAGCCGTGCGTTAATCCTTTGGATGACCAAGGTGTGCCGCAGCAAAGATCACTAATTAATTCAGGGATGAGAACTTTTAATCCAGCTTTATCACACAAGCTCAAAAAAGCTGCTTGAATTTCGCTTTGCCCATATAGGGAATTCACACAAGATGGGAAATAAACCAAATCAGGATTTGTGGCCTGTAAAGAAGTGCGCTGCTTTCCACCTATTGGTAAAGACTTATTCCACAGGGGCACAGAATTAGGTCCACTTATTTGTCGAATTATTTTATTTACTGATTCCACTAATGGGGCAGGCATATTTTTTGCTGTGGTTAAAAGACCAGAGAGAAAAGTAGTGGTGGCTGACCATTTATTTGCAGCTAGTGTTGCCAAACTTTGGGAGGCAAAGCTTTGCTGTTCACTTCTTAATCTTTTAACCAAGTCACCTGTGTTGATATGTACTGGGCAAGCTGTGGCACACATGCCATCAACAGCGCAGGTGTCTAGTCCTTGATAGTCATAGTTGCTATCAATGGCATCTATCAATTCCTGATCATTATTTTTTTCAGCATCTTTCTTGGCTCTTCGAAGAGTGATTCTTTGGCGAGGGGTAAGGGTTAAGTCTTTGCTGGGACAAACGGTTTCGCAGTAGCCACATTCCACGCAACGATCTACTTCCTGATCAATAGGTAAGGATTCTTTGAGGTTTTCAATGTGAATGTTTTGGTTCTCATTGATGATGACCCCAGGGTTGAGAATGTTTCGTTTATCGATGAGTTTCTTCAAATCAACCATGACTTGGTAGAGCTCTTCGCCAAATTGTTTTTTTACAAACGGGGCCATGATTCGACCGGTGCCATGTTCTGCTTTGAGGGAACCGTCATGGGATAAAACCAGCTCGATCATGTCGTGGGTGAAGTCTTCGTAGCGTTTCAATGAGGTTGGATCATGAAATTTTTCGTTTAATAAGAAGTGAAGGTTGCCATCTTTGGCATGCCCAAAGATAACCGAATCAAAGTAGCGGTGCTTGTTTAAAAGTCCAGATAGTTCGGTGGTGGTGTTATGTAGATGTTTTGCTGGCACCGAAATATCTTCAAGTAAAGCTGTGGTTCCACTTGGTCTATTTCCTGCCACAGCGGCGTAAAGACCTTTGCGGGCATGCCACAGCTCATTTCTGATCGCAGCAGATTTAGTTAATTCACCATTCTTAATGGGTAAATCTTTGAATACTTGGTGAGCATTATCAATAAGTCCATCAAGTATTTGATCTGTTTCTGCTTGGTATTCGATGAGCAGTCCTGCGTGGTTTTTGAATTCCTGGTTTTTCAACACCGCATCAGCCATGTGTTCTCTTTGGGCCACTTTGAGAGAAGAAATATCTAATAATTCAATTACTGCTGCATCAGTGTTTTTCAAAGCGGGTAAAGATTTGGTGGCAAGTTCAAGTTCATCAAAGATGAGCAAACTTGTGGCACATTTTGTTAAGAGGGGCAAGGTGTTGAAGGTGGCCTCAGCGATGAATGCAAGGGTTCCTTCGCTACCCACAATCAAATGGGTCAAGATGTCTATTGGTTTTTCAAAGTCAACAAAAGAATTCAAGCCATAACCCATGGTGTTTTTTATGGCATAGGCATTTTTGATCTTTTCAACTAGATGGGGTTTTTCAACAATTCGTTTTCTTAAACCAAGAAGCCCTGCATAGATTTCAGGTTCTTTTGTTCTCAGTTGTTCATCGGCATCAGCGTTGCTTGAATCAATCAGGGTTCCTGATGGCAGCACAAAAACTAGGGACGAAATAGTTTTGTAGGTATTAAATTCTGTGCCGCAAGCCATACCACTGGAGTTATTGGCAATAACTCCACCGATGGTGCAAGCAATCTCGCTTGCTGGATCTGGTCCAAGTTTTCGACCATATTTTCTCAAACTGGCATTGACTCGGTTGATGGTTAAACCTGGTTGAACTCTTACTTTTAGTCCGTTTTCTAGGACTTCTATTTCTTTAAAGTTTTTGCGAGTATCAACAAGGAGAGAATCAGTTACCCCTTGTCCGCTTAATGATGTTCCACCAGAGCGAAAAGTTATCCCAAAGTCATGTTTTTGGGTGATCTTAAATATTTCTGATATTTGTTGGGCTGTTTTTGGTTTGGCCACCAAGGAAGGTGTTAATAAATAGTGGGAGGCATCATTGGCGATGCTGACTCTGTCAAAGAGTTGATCTGAGATTTGATCGGGTAATGCTTTCTTTAAATCCTCAAATAGTTCTTGGTTGAGGTTATTAGTGCGATTCACGCAACACCTGGGATCCACTTGATCCCACTAGGAAATCTAAATCAGCACCAGTATCTGCTTGGTTGACATGTTCGACATACATTTTTTGCCAACCGCGATCTGGTTTAGCTAAAGCATCAATCATCTTTTGACTTGGTTTTCTACTATTTAGTTCTTCATCAGTAAGTTCCACATTTAATGTTCTTTTTTCTACATCAAGAGAAATAACATCACCGGTTTGAATTAGTGCTAGTGGACCAAATGCTGCAGCTTCTGGGGCCACATGCAAAATAACTGTGCCATAAGCAGTGCCACTCATTCGACCATCACAAATTCTGACCATGTCGCGAACTCCTTGAGAAAGAAGTTTTTGGGGCATGGGCATATTGGCAACTTCTGGCATACCTGGATAACCCTTAGGTCCACAT
>Ga0207939_1000437_pt1 | contig 12587 bp, 18 predicted proteins | sample LakMenEpi02Jun12_FD_150663 | JGI IMG/M metagenome (GOLD analysis project Ga0207939, IMG submission 150663) | Freshwater microbial communities from Lake Mendota, WI - 02JUN2012 deep hole epilimnion (SPAdes) | ecosystem: Environmental > Aquatic > Freshwater > Lentic | place: Lake Mendota, Madison... | reverse complement strand
GCTTCTTTAATCGTCTCAGCGGCTGCCTTGAGTTTACGAACAGGGGCTGAGGGTACAGAATCAACAGCAGGAGTTTCTTCGCGCATGCTGCGTAACTTTTGAATCTCAGAAGAAATATCTCCTTTTTTAAGTTTACTAACAGGTTTGACCGCTTCTTTACGTAAAGCGCGTAATTCATCACGGAGTTCTTTGACCGAAGGCATTATATTAAGAAACACTATTTTTTTTGGCTTCGTTTTCACTTCTTTTTTTCAACTGATGGCGTCTAACAGATTCTCTATCTCTTTCTCTATTATTTTCTCTCCATTGCTGTCTTTTTATGATTTTTTCTAATCTTTTTTGTTCGGGTTCTTTTATTGGTAAAAGTGTATTCAAACACTTTTCATTATTAAGATATTCATCAATTATTTCACTTTCTCTTTTTAAAAGTTCTTGCTTATTGTTACAGGGAAACTCTTCAATTAAAACAATTTTCATATTCTCCAAACCTACAGAGCGAAAGTGATTGTAAACTCTAGAAGTTTGGCCGATATTTACCTTTGCTTTATGATTCCATAATCTTTTATATAAAGGTACACAACAAGAACCAATATAGAAAAACCCATTATTATCAATAAGACGATAAATTTTTCCTTCTTGATATCGTTCCATATATCACTTTTTATCACTTTTCCTTTAGACCTTTTTATCTCAAGAGTTTTATATTCGCAATTACTGCAGGTACAGCGGGTCTATCATAAGGGTCACCTGGTGTAACCCACGCTGGGAAATAAGCGGCTTCCATTGTCGCGTCTCCAGAAGCAAACACAATTTCCACTTTATCTGAAGCGTTTAAACTGAGATAGTAAAAACAAGTTCCCAGAGTTTCTCCTTGCGTTCCGTTCACCACCAATTGAGAGGCTGTATTGGCGACATCGTTTCCGTTCACGCGTACCCAGAAATCAACAACATCTGTTCCTCCTCCTGATTTATCAAACTGAATACTAACTTTGAATTCATACAAACCACTCTGCGAAACCTCTATAGCACCACTGACTAAACTCACTTCATTACCGACAGTGTTTGTATCAAACGGAATAACGGTTGGTGTATTTGCACCTGTAACTGGTATAGTAGTGGTAGTTAAGAATTCTCCAAACGTATATATATCTTTGGTATTGACGTATTTAAGATTCGCAATAGTGCTGACGTATTCTGTACCTGTTACATACAAATCACCTCTGACTTGTGTATTTCCTGAAATATCCATCTCAATTCCTCCAGTGATGGATGCAGAGGGAACGTTGAATCCAAAGTTATCGGCGTTGAAGATAAGATTGAGAGGTGTTGTAAAGTTACTGTTGAAGGATTGGATTTCTGAATAGGCGGTTCTTGATAATAAATTTAAGTTCGTTCCTGCTCCTGCGATATTGTTGTTACGTAACTGTATCTGCGCTACGTCTCCTTCTACTCTCATACTTTTCGTTCCAAAGGATGCGAAACTGTTGATAGAAGAAACTTGGATAGAAGAAAGATTTGCATTACTGCTGTTTATCTGATTGTAACCGCTTATTGTTCCTGCGCCGCTTCCTACTATATTGGTATTACTGAGAGTGGTAAACGAACCGTTTGTACCTGAGATATTGGTATACCCTGACAAAGAACCTCCTGCTCCTACAATATTGGTATTGCTGAGCGTTCCAATTGTAGCGTTGGTTGCGCCAAGATTGCTTGTTGTTATAACACCGTTAGAACTCATCCCAATATTATCGCAGTTACTCATATAGGTTCCGAAGTTCTCTTGGAAATCAATTTGTTTGACGTTACTCATTCTTACGCAGACTTGGGCTAAGTTGGGTAAGATATATCTTCCTTCTATCTTCAAATCAGGAGGAGTGGTAAGGCCGTCCCAGTAAGGAGTTATATATTTCATATAGGCATCTGAAGGAATCTCTACTCCTGCTGTACCATAAATATAGGTGGTTCCTGCGGTATTGGGTAGTAAAGAAGCCAATCCTGAAGTGATGTTCACTCCCAAATCCCCGTGGATAAAGTTATACCCTGCGCCAGAACCAAAGGAGGGTGTCGCTCCTGCGTACGAGTTAATACCTGCAGCGGATAATTTAATCGCCGACGTTAAGTTACTTAATCCTATGGGTGTATTGGCGGTAAGAGTAATCAGTCCACCTAATCCGACTCCTCCTACTGTTCCACCGTTCGCGGTAACGTTCACTTCTCCCTGTACTCCTGCGAATCCTGGATTGGCGGTTAAGTTAATCTGTCCTCGGTTTCCGTTACTGGCGACAAGATTCACGGTTGCATTATTTCCTACATCAGAGCCACCGTCAGCAGTGACAGTGATGTCTCCTCCACGAAGAGCGATAGGATAATTGGCGACTAAATTTCCGTTGCTCGTGGTGATATTGAGATTACTCGAAGGGGTGATGCTGAACGTTTGACCTGTTGTATTGGTGAGCGCGTAGCCGTTGAAGTTGACCGCAGAGTTCGCGGGATACTGCGACCAGTTGCTCCCTGAGATAAACGGTGTACCATTAATACTTCCTGTACTTATAGCCAAAGTACTCAATCCCCCAAAGGTCCCACTCTGACCCGAAATTCTACCCGTGCTAATATTGTTAAAGTTTGCGTTCCCACTGATGCTAATATTAGACCCCACCGCGTTCACTGTTGAAAAGTTTGTTGTTCGTAAATTAGTTACAGTTCCTGAGGGAGCAGTCATCGCAGTCAGAGCATTCAGAGTATCAGTTTGTATATTGAGAGCGTTATAGATATTCTGACAAGTTATATTTCCTGCATCTTCAATATTGAAATTCCCCATATGGACGGTAGAGAGAGCGGGGAAGTAAGACCACTCTTGGATGGAAGAGAACGATGAAGTTCCTGTTGCAATTGGTAAACCGTTTAAGAGGAGTACTGCACCGAACCCTACACCACCAGTATCTATAGTATTACCGTCAAGAGTTATATTGTTTGTAGTGATAGAAGATATATTACCAAACAAGATAGCCGACGTTGAATTTTCAAAATAATTGGCTTCTAAATTCAAAGAACTGATGGAGTGAACGTCTATAAAATCTGCATGAATTCTTCCTGAAGAAATAAAATCAGTTTGAAGAGAAGATATCGTTGCCGTATTGGCGAGTAGCGAGTTTGTTGATATATTCTTAGCGATAAGATTGTTCGTCGTAAGGGTACTCACGTTAGCCAGAAGGAAAAAGAAATCCTTTGAGTTAGCGCTTACTTGGTTAGTATATAAACTCATCTAGTAAGTTAAGGTAAAAAACAATCAGGATAGACACTTTTCAGAGTGGAGAGTAAAGCATCCATATTTGCAGTATTTACCTTATCAGCACTGGTGATAGAGGAGAACTCGTTACTTCCTGATATAAAAGCGGTACCGGTGGAGATAGTTCCCTGTCTACCTTCCAATCCATCCATATAGAAGAAGGTCTCGTTGTCTGACGCTACCGTCACAGTAGCACCATAGACCGCCATCGGCATAGTGATGTACCCAAGCCACTCTGCGCCAATATAGGCAGTCTGAGAATTTGCGCCCACTCGGCAGGCGACATTCGCGCCAGTATCTACAGCATCATAATTAAACGTCGCGTACACAGAACCACCTTTCACCGCTTGGTCTGGACGCAAAGTAAAGAATAAAGAGTTATAATTGGGTTCATTATCTGTTGTATTCATCGTACCAGTGATACTGCTAATATTGTAAATCTGGAAAGCAGAGGTAGTGTTTGTATTATTGAGTTGTCTATCTTCAACTCCTAAGAATCTTGAGCCGTTTCCTGCCCCGTTACTTCCTTGGTAAAAAATACCATCGCCAGAATATTTTCCTGTCTTCGCAGAATTTCCGTCACCATTAATAGAATATATATTCCCTGCTCCTAAGTCTTTTTGATTACTTCCTGATAAATCTAGAACAGAGAGTGTATTGGAACCCCACGCAATATTTATAGAAGGTTGAAGAGTGTAGAGGTTGGGATTGGTTCCTATCGTAATACCGCTCGGAAAATTAGAACCACCACCACCACCTCCTGCACCAAAGAAAGTAGTCGTAGTGTTTGCGTTTGTTTGGTTAGTATACACGCTCATCTATACCTTAAATATATATTTTTAACCTACACAAGCGGGATACACACTCTTCAGAGTGGAAACTAAAGCGGATAAATTAATATTACTACCTGTTACTCCTAAATCGTTGGCTGTCAGAGTGCTGATGTTATTAAGAGCAAAATTAGGAACACCTGGAGTCGTATTCTGGAAGTTTAAAAATTGCGCTGTACCAGCGGTAGGATTCACATACGACATAGAACTAATATTGTATCTCGCCGTTAACCCAGCACCATCTCCTAAGAAGATTTCAGTGGCGGGTTGAATAAGCATAGAAGTTCCGTTACCAGTTACAGTAGTTCCTCCACCTATACCGATACCGAGGGGGAAGTTTGAACTACTCGAAAAGTAACTTGTCGTAGTGTTCGCGTTCGTAAAGTTAGGGTTGACCGCCATCTATATTTTAGGAAAAGGTTTTAAATTAATTGTTTGAGAGTGTAAGTATTCGCACCACCAGCAGAAGGAGCGGCGAAAGTACAAGTGAAGTTAGAACCCGTATTCTGCACACAGATTAAATCAATTGTTTGACTGGTTACAGAGACAGCGTTCGTCTGCGCTACACCCGAGAGACTGAGGCCGAGACTCTGCGAGAAATTGTTAATAAACAAAGGATACTGATAGTTGATTTGACCGTTATTACCAAGACGAAGACCGATATTCAAGACGAAGTTTGTTGGTTGGGCAGGAGGAATAGAGACAAAGGTGAGGGGTACATCAAACAAATAAGAAGTATTGGGTTTGAGAGTTCCAGCAGGAAGAGTGATGCTGGTAATTAATACAGCGTTACTATTGGCTGGCGCAGTAACAGAGAACTGACCGGTGTAAGAAGAATTAAAGACGGGAGTATAGGCTGCCCCGTTGATAGATGACAGCGAAACAATCTGAGGGGATGTAAGTGTACCTGTCATGGTAATATTGGAACCCGTCAACGAAGTGAAGGTTGTTCCTGCGGTGGTGGGATTGACACCGTTCAAAGAAGAAATATTGGAAAGCGCTACTGTATTGGTTGCAGTATTCAAATTGATGATAGGATAATTTGTTCCGATGGAAGTCGCGTAGTTAAACGAAGTGGGTCCTATTACGGTGGTGGGTTCGTTGGTGAAGATTGTATTCTTCAACCAGAGTTGCTGGAGAGCAAGAGGAACGTACTGATTGGCTGCGCCAGTATTGGTTCGTACACCGAGAACAAAAGGGTCTGCCGCAGAAGCGAACATCCGATTGTAGGTTTCAACTACAGAGGAAATCTGGTAGGCACTTCCAGCACCGATAATATTCGCACCCAAGACAGACCCTCCTGCGTTCACAGTTACAGTGGAGAACAAGGGATTCGGATTTGCAAAGATATTGCTAAAGTTAAAACCCGACAAATCATTCGCTATAGTACTGAGACCCTGAATAACCTCTGAACGGGTTATAAAGGCAGAAGTCGTTCCGTTCAACGAGTTGACAATCTGATTGGCTAGAGGCATTCTATATAACTAGAAACAATATATATTTTACAAATCAATCTTACATCTGGAAATTGTTCCGTTCAAGTTATCCAATAAAAGAAAGTGGTGGTCTGCCGTAAGTTTTCTGTACTCTTCTATCTTGCGGTCGTAGTTCCACGTCTGGGGAAAGTAACCACGCAAGAAAGTTTTAATTGTTTTTTCAATCGCCTCCGTATTGTTTAACATAAACAACATCACAAAGTTAATATTGCTTCTGCACGTAGGATTTAACATACCGAGATTCTGTACGCAAGTGATGCTGCTGATTCCGGAATTACGGTAGATAGTTGTTAACTTGATTAATTCTTTATCACTGCGAATGAGAGGCTGGTCGTCGTTAATAATCAAGAAAGGATAACGGTTATTGGTTTCCTTATTGATAAGAAAGAAGTCATGAATGATTTCCGGTACATAAGCGCACCCTTTTGCAAGTAACGGATAATTGAAGTCTTTGTAGGCATGCGCTTTGATACTTTGGGAAAAGAGAACTCCACAGTGTTTTTTGAAGTGCTTATCCATAATATATTTCAAAGCGGTACTCTTACCGCTACGGGTGCTTCCTATCATTAATATAGAACACCCACCAGTTTCTACTGGAGGCATATTTAACTCAAACGGTTCATCCGGAATAGTATACGTCATTCTAATATATTGATATTATAAATAAGAATGGGCGATTATCTTAAGGAAGTACTAGCGTCTGGTCGTAAGTTGTTAACGGATACCAAAAGTCCTAAGATACAAGTGGAAAACCCTCAGAAGAAGCCCGGTAAAGTGCCGAACCCTGCTGCAGGTTCTGGTCCGCTTGAAAAAGACCCTCATAAGGTCTTTGTGAAGCGTGCTATACAAGAGAAGATGAAGAAACACGAAGTCGTCAGTGAAGTTCAGAAGTTCTGCGATGATGCTGATTCTCGTTTATGAAACCTCTTTTCCGACGGCTTTCATATACATACCCGCAAACGGTACCTGACCGTAGTGAACTCCGGGTAAAGCAGTCTTATGAGAACCTCCGAGAAGGTGCTTCTCCGTGTTCTTGGGTTCACTGGATGCCTTCACGGCTGCATCTTTGGGCGACGCACCTTTCGTAGTGCTAATCATCAAACCTCCGAGAGAGCGAGTAAGAGGGTCTAATTTCGTACGTCCGATGACACCAAACAAAGTATCTTGGGGCGCTCCTTTTCCGGACATCTTGCGGGGTGATTCGGTTACTTCAAGGTAAGCCATTCTTATATTTAAGGTAAATTTTTTATTTATCGCTACTAAATATACTATGGCTACTTCTACTCAAGATATGGTCCGCCCTGGTGAATGCGAGGATATCTACTACTACGATGGCGAAACCTCTCGTAAGCAGTGCTTCCCTACTACGGTAAACACCAAGTACGTGCAGCAATTCGCCAATCTTACTGGTGGTTCTTCCGTGTTTACTATCCCGCCCAACTGCGGTATCCAGGATGTCGTTATTGAATTCAAGATGCCGAACTTGACCGGTGCGAATACTGGCCTTGCTCTCCCCAGAGGCTGGGGTTATGCCCTCATCAAACAGGTCTCTTTCCGTTATGGTGGCTCTTCCCAGTACTTCTTAACTGGCGACCAGTTACTCCAAGCCGCTCTCGCTCGTCAACCTTCTCGTTCCACTGCTGACGACCTCCTCACTCTCGGCGGTGACTACTTGAGTGGTACTGACTTGTCTTCCAACTCCATCTATGCGAACGTTGTCTTATCTCTTCCTCACAACACTCCTTCAGGTGTCGGTAAGGCTCACCCCTTCCCCACTGACCTCTTAACCCAGCAAGTCCAAATTACTTGCGAGATGAATCCTGTCAACTCCATCTTCTCCGTTCAGGCTGGCGGTGGTTCTAGTACACCTCCTACTGCTCTCTCTTCGGCTCAGTTCGTCGTACAGCAAGTCGTTCTTAACAACCTCGGAGATGCTCTTGCTCGTCGCGTAGATATGGCGACCAACGCCTACGCTTTCCCCGCGCAATTCATCCAACAGAAGCAGACTGTACCTCTTCAATCATCATCCTCCACTCAATCAATCGCCCTCACTGGTTTCCGTTCAGGTGAAGTAAAGGCTCTCTGGTGCTGGATTACTTCTGACGACGAACAAAACGGTACCGCTGCAGGTAACGCTGGTATGAAGCAACCTTTCATCTGGTACGCTGCCGATTCCATTGTTTGCAACTACGCTGGTGATGTCTACGCTCGCTTTGACAACGCTTCCTCTCCTCTCTGGGCGCTCATCAACGGTAACAAGGCTCCCGCTGTTGACAACGTAGGAATCGTCGCTGGTGCTCCTCCTACGGCTTCTCCTGTTCTCTCTGAATGGATGGAGTTACCGTTCGCCCAGACTATGATTGACGAAAACGCCCACAACACTCTCGTCCACGGTAAACCCATCACCAACGGTATCATCAATCTTGATATCACTCTCTCCCCTACTGTCGCTGCTAAACAAAACCTCAAACTCAACGTCTCTTATGTCTACAACACCACTCTCCTCTTCTCCCAGGGCTCTTGCGATTATGTATTCTAAAGTAGAAATACTCGATGGGTGGTTTGTCTGATGAAGAAACAAATTCTGAATACTATTCTTATCTCGCTAAGCGACATAAGAAAAGAATTGAATATAAGAAAGCAAAAGTAAAGAAGTATTATTTAGACTTCCGACATCTGCAAAGTCATGCGCCAGTTGGTGAGATTGTTTGTAATCTGAAGAGGCTGGAGAGAAATCAATCCCGAGTTCACATACAATTGGAAAGAAACTTGACCCAGAGGTTGATTGGGTTCCCAGCGAATCTGTTTTGCAGGTGAGAAGAGGCGTCTGACTTGGAAGGAAGTTGTACCCATCGCGATAGGGTAACCGTATTTATCAAGAGGAGCAGGATTATCCCATTCCATATACCAACGAGTCAAGACATCTCTGGCTGAATTATTTGTAGCGCCATCTTTGAGGTCTTGGTTATACGTTAATTCGGGAGAAACAAAGTCAATATATTTATAGAGTCGTAAATCAGCAACACCATCTAGATAGCGTACACCACCTGCGGGAGTGTACAGAGCGCTCTGGAAACCATTAATATATCCAGCCGCAATTAAGATATTCCACGCAATCGCCGCGTTCGTAGCGGAAAGAGTAGGAGGAGAGACTGCGTTATTAATCACAAAGGCGGTAGTCGTTGTACCCGAAATATCGTTGAAACGTTGAACCACAGCATCTAAGAGTTGAGCGACGGTATAAAATCCAACGGGTACGGATACGTTGTAGGTGGAACCTCCGCTGATATCTAAAGTGGCTACATTCGTGGCGTACGTGGAATTAATATTGGGTTCTAACCAATCAAAGACTACTTCGGTAACACCTACGCGAGTAAAGAAACCATTCATAAGCGAATTAGATTTAGAGATAGAAAAGTTCGCGCAAGTAGTATTATTGATATTATTTCTGTCTAAACTATCTACCATCAGATTAGCCGTAGAAGGTTCACGGACAGGCATCGCTTTTTCTGCAGGAACGAAGTCAGTCATTATGTTCTAACTAGAGATTAAATTTTTGTTTGTAATACTCTAGGTTCTGCTTTACGGAAGTGTACGGACCCCAGAGTATATAGTAACTTAGATACCCTGCTCTTGTATAATCACCCGTATCTAAATCTTTCGCATGACGGTTTCTGTATCGTTCTCTTCTTTCTTTATCGTGGTGTTGGGTAAAATCTTCCATAGAAGAATCCCCGAAGTGCGTCGTCTTCGTTCTACCGGAATCTGTTTCAAACGTAGCCATATATTTCTTTTCGGGTTTGTCGGACTTCTTGAACTCAACTAGTCGCATCACTATGAGATTGTACGAATTTCTTATTATAAAGATTAGGGAAAAGACTCATAGAAAGGATTCGTTCACGCAAAGAATCGCGCTTTCCTACGGTAGCCTTGGGCGCTTTCTTCTCGGTCTTGTCATGATATACAGCAGAAATTCTTGCAGCCTGTTCTTTAATTATATCACGTTCATAAGGGCTACTTGTGACTGGAATTACTGTCGGTGTTCTGCGGAGAAGAGAGGGACTGCCTTCCATTGGTTTCTACTAGAGGATTTATAATTTCAAAAGAAGGTGATTTATAGATTTGAATCTTCACGAGCCCGTTCGTTTGAACCGGACGAGAGATACTTTTATCTTCATCTTTGAAGTGAGCGTTGAATTCTCGTAAGATACTCTCGGGAGGACTCGGTGTTGTTTCCTCTAGCCGTTCCATTCCGTCGCGAATCTGGGACAGCAGACGCTCGGCCTCTTGTCTTTCGCTTCTTGGTAAAGACATCTCCACGCGAATAATACTGAAGAGTTTGCTGTACTGCAGATAAGCGATTCGGTGAGACTCTGCCTTTCTTGCGAACGAAAAATAAGAAGAAATTGTATTGAGTATACCAACACCAATACTGACTAATCCAATTACAATACTACTTATCTGGGTTTCGTTTCCAAATAAACTAGAAGAGCCTACAGAGGCCGTTCCAGCAAGAGTAGATAAGATAATAACGGGAATAGCGATTGCGTTCGCTCTTCTCGCATAGTACGCTTCAGCCTTTTGATTTATATAAGCAAGGCCGCGACACTTTTCGCCCTCTTGCGCGACTAGTTGTTCTAGGGGGTCAGACCAGTGAATATCGCGCTCCTCTTCCATATTACTTTATTCTTTGTTTTTCTTTCCCGTAGGATTGTATCCTTTGTCAACCGCTTGCAATAAACGCATCTGCTTCTTGGCTTTCTCTATCGGGATAGGTTCACCCGAATAGTGCTTACCTGTATCAGAATTAACTACGATAGCCTTCCCTTTAAAGGAATGGTATCCTACTTTATCACCACCAGAACCTAATTCAAGATGGTACGGCATTATATTATTTAGTAACTTTATTTTTAAGAAGCGCGTTGGTAATTTCCTTGAGGTCTAACTCAAGAAGTTTTATCTTGCAATCGTACTCTTCTAATTTGACTTTCTTCCTCTCTGCTTGAATCTCTCCCACAGGACAATAAGAAGAATCATAATATTTTTTTTCTAATTTCATAAAATCTTTTTGTTTTTGTAATTCTATAACATTCTTAATATGAAGATACTCGGAATGATTCATGCGTTCTTCCATTATATTCTTAGTTAAGATTATTTTTATACTGGTTCACCGGAACCCACTTTTCACCTTTAGAAGTACTCTTGGGGCGGAAGCGCTGGAAAGAGAGCCGTAAGATATTCTCGGGGTCTTCTAAGAAGGGATTCTCATACAACGCAAAGAACAAAGCGGAATAATATATTCTGGCTTCTTGTTTCTTCTTTTCAAGTTCATCTTCTACAGCAATAAGAATATCAATTGCTTGAATGGTATCTTCAGGATTGGTTAAAACCTTTTCCACAGAATCAATTTCAAAAGCGGCCAAGCGGTTGAGGTAGGTTTTGTATACCTTCTGCGTTGCAGGAGATACAGGTTTAACTTTTTTAGGCAAAGTGAATTTAGTACTCATCGTTCTTCTTGCTAACCGGGAATCCGAAAAAAAATCAGTTAAATTTTTCAAGTTACTCAAACGAAACGGAATAAGAAGGAGTTTGAGTTATTCCTTCTGTGGGGGTTTCTGCAGAAACTGTTGAGGGGGTAGGAGTTTCTAGGGTCGGATAATAAAACTTATTCTTCTGTTTGTTATAGTACTTTTTATAATATCCTTTCTTTTTATTTCTTTCTCTGTGGTATTCCTTGAGGCACTCTTTGCACTGATAAGTAAGTCCGTCTTTGTTTGCTACAAAATAAAAACAATTAATATCTTTATCTTCGCAGCAGATACAACAAAATCTAAGAGTCATTCTAGACCGGGGCAAGAATAAATTTAGTTTACTCCAATCTCACGGTAAGAGTACCCTTGGGTAACTGTAAATTTATGAGTTTCAAAGAAGGCTAATTCCTTCTTATTCCAGTTTCCTTTATTTCTATGTTTTTCAATCATTATCTTTTCATAATCATCATTCTTACCACAAAGAAGAACCATCTCATACAGTGGACTATTTACTCTGCAAATAATCGTGTTTTCTTGATGAGCGACCATTCTCCAGTTAGTAGTAGTGGTAGCAAAATTGAAAGGCTGCGAAGTACGGAAAGAAAGTAACTCGTAGAATTGGGCTTCCATTCTAAAGTATAACAACAATTTATTTTTAAGCCAGTACCGGGAGCCGGAGGCAGTCAATTTTTTGAAGTTGGTCGGAGACTTTGTTAAACTTCTTCTTCTTCATAGTACCATCTCATATTTTCGGGAATTAACTCTTTTACTTTTTCAAAACAAGAAGGACAGTATTGTCTACAAGAATCAGTCCCTGTAAGGTCAGAACGTTTACACCCCCTACAATAGTTACTATTACCCATAAAACAAGTATCACACATCACGGTGTTTTGGTCGCCTACATTCATAACACAAAATTGAGTGGGTCGGTACTTATTACATCCGATACACCAGGAATGCTTATGTGTTTTTGTCATATGAAGGTTAAGGTTTGTAAAATATTTCGTGCAAGAAGGGCATACTGTTTTGGTTGTAAGTTTCACTTTCACGGCTTCCATTATACCTTATAACAAGTTTTTATTTCTGCCGGACAACCGAGAACCGGAGGCCGTCAATTTTTTGAAGTTGGTCGGAAAATTTTGTTAAACGTTTTGCAAGAAGGAAATACACAGAAGGAAAATAATATAAAAAATAACATTCAATTTTATAAAAATAACATTAAAATAACTTTGGAAGAAGGAAAATAATATTTACAAAAGGAAAGTACAATCTGATGCATAAGATTTGCGTTTACAATCTGCTCGAACAATTAGTTTACCCAAACTAAATTTATTGGCGGCAATCTTCCCCATAAGATTTGTACGCTTAACTTTTATAAGATTTGATATTCTCAGATTTATATTTTTATAATATTGATTATAATATTTTATATTATAATTATAAT
>Ga0207939_1000424_pt1 | contig 12786 bp, 28 predicted proteins | sample LakMenEpi02Jun12_FD_150663 | JGI IMG/M metagenome (GOLD analysis project Ga0207939, IMG submission 150663) | Freshwater microbial communities from Lake Mendota, WI - 02JUN2012 deep hole epilimnion (SPAdes) | ecosystem: Environmental > Aquatic > Freshwater > Lentic | place: Lake Mendota, Madison... | reverse complement strand
ACTTTTGGATTACCTGCTGGAAAGGCTTTCTCGTGCCCTGGTGCCACTAGCGTATGTGAAAGTGTATGCTATGCAGGAAAACTTGAAAAACTCTTCAAAGGCGTAAAGGCTAACCTTCTACACAATTGGGACCTTCTTAAGGACGCTGATCAATTAACTATGGAGACATTGTTAACTGAAATGATTAACGAATTCCGTGCAGACTGCGTAAAGAAAGACGCACCTATGCTATTCCGTATCCACTGGGACGGTGACTTCTTTAACGATGACTATACCAACGCCTGGAAGAATGTAATCAATAACAATACTGATATTCAATTCTGGGTATACACACGTGTGAGATCTGCTGCACTTATTCTTAAGGATGTACCTAATCTATCATTGTACTTCTCTGCAGATAGCGAGAATGTAAAAACAGCGGTAGATCTAAAAATTAATAGCGGTGTGCGTATGGCATACCTTGCTAAGAATTTTGCTATTGGCCAGGCAGATGTTAAAGAAATGATAGGTCGCCCTGCTGCTAAGTGTCCTGAGAATAATAAACAAATTCCACTTATCTCAACTAATGGTAGCGCTTGCGTTTCTTGTTCATTGTGTGTATACTCTAAGAGTGATATTATTTTTTCTGCGAGTAAAAAGTAAATGAGTTTTTGGTTTTATTTACTCATGATACTAATCATAATGGTTAGCATGCTAGGAGGTTCAGGTTAATCCCTGAATTTTTCCTCGGGGGCAAGACTGGTCATTTGTCAAGTCCAACACGCAGGTTTACGATGTGATGTTTATCACCCCCAGATTTTGGCACAGGATTTGTATTTTTTGTATTTTTCTGCTAAAATTGTATTATAAGCAAGAAAGCCTAGTGACTCAAATCACATAGATAATGTCTCACATTTTGAGATTATTTGGAAATGGATTTGTATTTCTTAGATTTTTTTGCTACACTTAATACATAAGCAAAACCAACCTAACAAAAGGAGAAACAAAATGACAGTAGCAACAGCAACATACAAGGTGGGCGACCTCTACACTTCACAGAAGTCAAAGGTCACAGGAACAATCTTGGAAATCGCACCATCAAAGACAGGTGACACAGTTCGTGTTAAGTTAGATGTAAATGGCAACACACGCTGGACAACTTGGACGGCTAAGTAATCTAATTACTAATTCCTGAGCAAGAATAAAAAAGGCTCAACTCAAACCCCCAAACTAACAGAAAAGGAAAAGACCCAATGGCACGACAGAAAGCAATCTCAGTTAAAATCGCAACACCAAAGGTAATCAAGGCACTAGAGCAAGCACTTGCTACACTAGAAGTCAATTACACATCACAAGAAGCAAATGAAGCAAAGTATCAGAAGCAACACGAAAAGTGGAAAAAGGAACTTATTGACTATGCGGTAGCAAACATCAAGAAGGCAGAAAACTTCCGTACTAACTTCCGTTCTTGGAACAATCAACTCAACATTGACTTCGACCTCACAGTATCAGAGAAGGACTTGCCTAAAGAGCCTGTAAAGGATTTTGAGTCAATGTCTATCTACAACTATCGTGAGCAGAAAGAGGAAATCTCTAATGCTATTCGCATACTAAAGATGACAGATGAGGAAACAGTTTCCACATCAACTTATCAAGCCGTTGCCCGTTATCTATAATTAGATAATAAACGACCTGAGTATGTCGCTAAACTGCTCAACCACGACCACAGAAATGCGTGGCTAAATAAATAGAGTGGAGATTCGCCAGGCTGATTAGGGCGATCATAGAAATACTATAGAGCCAGTTCACACCAACTGCAAGAAGTGTAACTACCTGAGTATGTATCAAAACTGCTCCCCGCAAGGGCCCTTGACAATTGTCAGTGGCACCCAGTATAATTAATGTAAACCAACTAACAGAAAGAGGCCCCCATGGACCAACCAGTAATAGATAACCACTACATGACACGAGAATTTCTTGAGTCACAGTTAGTACAAAACAAAGAACGCATTCAGCAACTTGAAGAGCACATCCAAAAGGTAACCCAGCGCTCCTACGGCGAGGCTGCAGAGCGTAACCGTATGCGTAACGAAATGCAAGAGTGGACCTTAGAGCAAATGAACGACGGTACCATTTCAGAAGATACTGCACAAGAGATTGCAGATATTTGCGGCTTTGAGTTAACAAAAGAATTTGAATTAGAAGTTACAGTTCAATATTCAATTACAGTCAATGCACGTGATGAAGAGTCTGCACAAAACGCAATTCACGATATTGATTTTGATTCTGTATCATATGGTGAAGAAGTAACTTACTTGTCATCTACTGTTGACAGAATAGATATTTAGTAGGGGGCTACTAATAAACCTGAGCATGTTTAAAAACTGCTCACTTTAAATTCCTTGAAAAATTTCCCCGAGGGCCCTGTGGATAACTTTTGTCAAATCGACACGCCGTTACGATGGTGTGATCTTTGCCACAATGTCCAATTTATCCCAATCTAACTATCCTGATTTGCATATGTCAGTCAGTCCTGCTATACTTGAAATATCAACACAACAGAAAGAAGGAATATCGTGGCTCACGATTTAGAAACACAAAATGGCAAGACCTCATTCGCATCATTCCGTGAACCTGCTTGGCACGGATTGGGTACTGTATTCACAGAAGAAAAAACTACAAAAGAAATGTTAGATTTGGCTAACCTTTCTAATTGGAATGTTCGCCTTGAAGATTTGGAAACCCCATCACATCTAACAAGCGATAAAAACTATCAGTACGTTTTGCGTACTAATCCTACAGATTCAACACAGACAGACATTCTTGGTGTCGTTGGTGAACGTTATCACGTTATGCAGAATGAAGATTTGTTCTCATTTGGAGATAACATTCTAGATGGTGGCGGACGTTGGGAAACGGCTGGAGCAATTAAGGGTGGACGTGTAGTATTTGGTGCATTAGCACTAGAGCGTGAAACTGTCCTAGACCCTAGCGGTGTTGCAGATAAGGTAAAAACTTATTTGCTCATCAACACATCACACGATGGCTCAATCGCTATTCAAGCAAGCATTACACCTGTTCGTGTAGTGTGCGCTAACACTCTTAATCTTGCGCTTAATACAACACGCAAGAAGAATGGTGTCAAGCAATCTTTCAAGATTCGTCATACACAAACTGCAAGCGGTAAGGTTGCGGTTGCTCGTGAGACTCTTGGTCTTGCTCATAAGTACATGGATTCTTTTGACCTTATGGCTAACGCTATGATTCAAAAAGAAGTTTCTGCACAAATGTTTAACGACATTATTCTTGCTGCATACCCAAAGCCTGAAAAGGATTCTAAGGGTGCTTTCAAGAAGTGGGAAAATAAAGTTGATGTTATCAACGATATTTACACAGGCGAATTTAACGGAATGATTGCTGGTAATGCGTGGGGTGCTTTCAATGCACTAACAGAACGCCTTGACTGGTATCGTTCTGCTCGTGGTGGTTCTAACGAATCTATCCTTGCAAGCGCAAGCGGATTTGACCCTGCAATTAACGCAGAAAAAAATCGTCTGCTAAAAATTGTGCGTGAATTAACAAACGCATAAATAAAAATTCCTGAGCAAGAATAAAAACTGCTCACCATTAGGTCCGTTAGAATAGTTGGTTAGTTCGCCACCCTGTCACGGTGGAGGTCATGGGTTCAAGTCCCATACGGATCGCAAGCGTAAATGGGGCCCCGAGGGAATGTGATGTAGGTCACATGAGATTTCTAATAAAATAACTTTACGATAGCCATAATATTTTCCCCAAAATTTCTTTACGATAGGAAATATTTTTTTCCCAAACCTTGCATTTGTCAGACCCCTGCGCTATAATTAATATATGACCCAAACAATGAGAACGATTGACGAACTAGTCAATGAGATGTATATGGACAATGAGCAACATCTCGAATACATGGAAAATATGAACGGTGGGGATTGTGATTGTGCAATTCACACTACCTTGAATACAATTGTCAAATACTGGTGGGATGAGGAGAACTGATGCTAGGCTATGAAAGAGATGATTTAGATAACATGGTTCTTGCTATTGATTCTGCTTTAACTACCGTGAATCCTGACGATGACCCCTGGTTACACAGAAACCTAACACAAGCCTCAGACTTCCTGTCAGGGCTATGGGCAGAAGGGTACTTTGACTAATGTGGACTAAGTTTACTTATCTTTGTACTGACTGTGATGCTCTTATAGAGATTACCGCATCAGTTGAGCCTCAGATTGATCCCGCCTGCATTTGCCATGCATCATCTCATGTAATCCTATTAAGCAAATGGGATGCTACTGTTACTCATGTAGATGAAGATCCAACCCCTGACTATGAGCCTGTGATTAAGGTCACACCCCGTGAAGTTGTAAAAATCAACACTAACCCCTATAATTAATATATGGACCTAAACACATTTATCGAATACATCAAACTACATCTGATTAGTCTTGAACAAGACCTTGAAGAGAACCCTGCCTCTATCCACGTGGTAGACATTGAGGGACAAATCTATGCTACTAAACATCTTTTGTCAGTGGCAGAGGGTAGAATATAACTATGATGAACACACAACTAGACCCAAGACTACAAAAACTTGTTGACCTAGGGGAGTCAGGCACAGACATCCTACACGGTGAACTTAAAAACCTAATGCTAGAAGCAGAGAACGATTATATTGAGATTGAGAAAGAAGAGCGTGAGGGTGGATACTCTGACGCAATGCTTTCTATGGACAGAACTAGAGCAGAAGGAAGAATGGACGCTCTTGTAGAAGTCTATGCCCTTACCTATCAACTAGCATTTGCTATCAATGACAGGATAAAGAACAATGAGTAACTTTATTGAAATGACTGAGGATGAATGGTTTGATACATACAAGCCTATCCTTAATCACATTGACGACAACGCTTCTTTTAATGGCCATATGTTTGAGACTTATGGAGCAGAGGTAGAGTTTGTTAAGTCTCAATCCCCTGCCAATATATGGATGTTTGGGGATGGCGATGACGGAGGCCTATACATATGGAATGGCTGGGGATTCGTTAATAGAATAGGATACTTTGTCACTGAGGTCCCCTGCCCAGATGGTCTGACCATTCAGGTACAGGTGGGAGAGCCTGACTTGACTTGTGATTTCTGTGGTGATACACTTGATGAGGAACTAACCCACAACTGCGAAGGAATAAATGTATGACAGATAATGATGATGTAGAGACAATCATCTCTTGCCCTAACTGTGACAACGAGATTGGCTATGACGACAAATGTCCTTGTGGCTTTGATGATGACTTTAACGGAAGGATAAGCGAGTGAACGAATACAAAGTAGAAATCATCTTTGAGCCCACTGGTGACTACATGACATTTAGATACGAGGCTGAATCAGATAATGAAGCGGACCTCTGCAATGAAATTTTAAATCAACTATCAATTGTATCTTGGAAGGAAGAAGAGTAATGGGAGCACGTATTAACTTTGTATTTAAAGACGTTGAGGATGAGGCTCACGTAGTACTCTATAGCCACTGGGGTGAGACTGAATGGCAGCGGGACCTAGCAATGGCCCTGCAGCATGCAAAGCCTAGGTGGAAAGACTATTCCTATTTTAACCGTATGGTGATTAGTTATCTTATGCAAGATTCGATCTTAGATGAAACAGGGTTTGGAATTTATTCTATCACTGGTACCAACTTTGAACTAGGTGAGACCACTGTGGTCATAGATATTGCCAAAGAAACTATCTATGAGGCTGGCAGAGACCTACAGGTTGACTGGCAAATGTTTATTAATGCATACCTACCAAGTTTGGCTGAGCAAATCTAGGGAGTGGGTCCCCTAGACTAACAGGGTGGAGCGTAGGTTTTCGTAGGCTTGCGCTCCCCCTTACTTTTTGATACAATGGACAAGAGGAGATACCTATGGCTTATTCAATAAGACGAACGGCAACCCATAATAAAGAAACAAAAATGGCAGAACAGTTAGGCAGACTCCTTACCCAAGATTTTGCGGTAGACTTAGAAAGAGTAGGATACTATGTAGTAAGAAACCTACCACTAATAAATTACCACAGACTAGAGGTTTTGAGTTTGACATCTATGGAAGAGTATGATAAACTTATGTTAGAGATGAAAGGACCCAATAATGGACTTCGCAGATAAGACAGGCATACTAGGTCAACTATGGATTGATTTCCGTGATGATGAAAACTTTAGTGCCTTTATGGATTACAATGACATTGGTGTTCCAATGGCATACTATGTAGCAGAAGGCCTGGTTAATGGTTTGACAGATCTTGGTAAACAATATGTTGAAGAGAGCATCGATATGATGTTTAAACTATTAGAGATCACAGAGGCAGAGGTTGAGGAACTAGATGAAATTAATCTAACAGAAGTTCTTAACCTGGCCTATGAAAAGAAAAACTCTGGTGGGTCTCTGGGCTAAAGCCCCTGAGATTTCCCCCGAGGGCAAATCATATCAAATTGGACATATTGGACAAACCATATTTCCAGAATAAGATTACGATCAAACCTTTATTTTCCCCAGAATTAGATTACGAAGGACAAATTCTTTTCCCCAAACCTTATACCATACAAACCTTTATTTGTCAAACCTTAATATCAGGTGTATAATGTATCTATGAGCCCAAGACACTTTGCAGCATATCAACAAAGAGATCCTAAAGGCTATCAAGCATTCTCAGATAACATGTGGAATGGTTTTGTATCTATCACTAAGCATGTTCCTATAGTTAATAGGTTCTTCTCTTTCTCTCCCGCCGAGTTTCAGGTGGATCAAGAAACTGAAAATAAGATTACGAACGCCTAAAAATTTTTCCCCAAACCTGGCCGTTTTTGCCAGGGGATAAAGAGATTATATACCAAACCACTAGTACTAAAACATATACAAACCTTTTATCCTGATTTTTAAATATTTATCAAACCTTTATATATTTTTATTACGATTTATCGACAATTTCTCCTGATTTTGGGAGATTTTTTTATGCATAAAATGGGCTTGACAAACCATAATTTATAGGTTATAATGCCCAAACCATGCATATAAAGGTTTGACAGATATAAAGGTTTGTGGTAAAATGCGGCTATAAAGGTTTGGAGATATGAAGGTTTGGCCGCTAGAGATTACGACCCCATCTATAAAAGGGCTCCCTAACCCACTATCCTCCACTTCACTCCACTTCTAGAATGTCTAACAACATAATCAGTAACATTTAATTGTGGATAACATGTGGATAACTATGACATTTTTAGCCTATCAGGGTGTGGATAACTATCAAACCATCATGCTATACTTGATATATGAAACCTTTCCTAATCATCATGCTTGGCCTATTCATATTTCTTAACTATATGGCCTACCTACAACAGATAAGGATGACTGGATAATGTTAGATGTCCTATGCTTTAACTGTGGTGGTATGTATCAAGTACCTTATGGGGTATCAAACCCTACATCCAAGTGTCCAAAATGCCAGGGTATCAAACCTCTTTAATTGCTTTATTGACCATACGGATCAAGGCCCTACGAGTTATCTTTGAGGCATCAAAGGTCTCTGTGTATCCGCTTTGAGGCATATCTGCCTTATCCAGAAAATGTCCATATCTTTCCCTTAGTGTTCTTAGTACTAGGGTTTCGACCTTTCTTGCCTTATCCCGTTCGAAAAAATGCCAATACTTAATTAGTATCCAACCCTTGGTCCTATGGCTTGCAAACCTTCTTCCGCTTATATCTGATATACCTACCTTGACAGCCTTATGTAGTGGGCTGTATAGTATATATAAGACTGCTTCATCCATAGGTTCATTATACTTGACATACCGTGGCAAATTTGATATGATTGGTTTATGATTACTAAAAAAAATAAGAAGCAAATGCACCAATACGAAGAGGATTTTGTCTTTGTCCTAGAAAACCTCAAAAATGATATCACTAGATATCTTCAGGTTGCCAAGTCTGAGGATGTATCACATAATGATATTACCAGAACCATATCTTTGATTAATTGGACTGCCAGAACAGTTGCAGAAAATAGGGATGAGTTAGAGTTTAAGATTATGTACGCTAAGGAGCAGTCATGAAAAGTTCACTTTGTGCTTATAAGCGTGGAGAGCCTTACTTTACCAGTTACCATTGGTGTAATGAATGCCCACCTTCTGATGAATACCGTGCTCTTGAAAAGCAACAAAAACTAGATTGGGCTAAGGCCAATAAGGAAAGAGATGCTGCTTGGAAGACAAAGAATGCACGAAGGATCAAGCATGACAAGTCATTGGCGGACAAGGGTTTCTAACCAATATTGCCCCTGTGGGGCATGTGGGGGTTTGTTACCTCTATTTTTCGCCGAACTCTAAACGTGATATAATAATTAGATGGAAAAGTCTAAATGTTATTTTTGCGAAAAAGAGGCAACTCATTACGATATTGTCGTAAATCACGCTAACTGGATAGTCGCTGATGTGTGTATGACCCACCTATCTATGGGTCTTGTTTCCTAAGACTTGACACTCATGCCCACATAGGGTATTATTATAGTATGACCAATCAAGAAATATCTGATCTATTAAACCAGGAATCCTATCGTATTTGGGACACAACTAAGGTTATTAAGAACCAAGACTATCATGATGGCCTTGTTAAGGGTCTAAAAATGGCTGCTCAATATGTGGCTAAACTATGATTACTAACATGGAAATCCCAGATCCATTTCAAACCTTTGTAGCCAAGAAGTATGCTAACGCTAAGGGTGCTGTGTATGACTTCTTTAGTGGTGAATGGTCTTTTAGATGTTCTACATGTAAGGAAGACTTGTTTGCTCCCTCCCGCAAAATTATGACAAAAATTCGTTTATACCATACAAGAAATGAGTGCCTAGGTGGATACTGAACAAACCTTCGACCAAGAGTTTAGTGTTGAAGAGATTACGAACGCTATAGTTAATCAGGCTAAGGCTGAGGTCAAGTCTAAGTTTGGCAACAAGAAGAGGCATAGGCAATGATCTGCAAAACCTGCGGGATGAACAAAGAAAACATTGAGTACTGGGATACCCATCAAACTATGAGTGATTACAGGGTGTGGTGTGCCAAAAGAGTGTAGTCATACTTGGTATATGCGTGAGAATGGTATACAATGTACTAAATGCTTAATTTTATGGGATAGGAGTATGGATGAAAGAGCCTAAGATAGCCCAAATGGACTGGCGTAGCCTTGGCTATTGGCCTGTATGGAAAGATGGAAAGAAAGTGTGGGTGCCTAAAGATGATAAATCATTCAACCAAGACAGAAAGAACTAAGATACTTCCATTACGATGGATCGGTAATATTTCTGGAGAGTTTGCTGGGAATCATTTAGTTAAGTGTGTTAATATGGATGAACATCAGGAGCATGGGTGGCAATATAAATACCACGCAAAAATGTGGAAGTATCTTAACAAACCTTACGAGTGGTGGGGAACCTATTACACCATAGACATGGAGGCTTGGAAAAAAGAGTTGGATCAGATCAAAATTGATATGTCTGATTCAGGATGGGACGATTATGATGAATTTGGTAAAGCATATTGGGATAAGGATAAAGAATGAGTATAGATGAAATGGTATTGAGAGAGGAGATTGCAAAGGCTATTGAGTCTCTTCCTATTGAAGAGTCTGTAACTAATGCAATTGGTATGAGAATGCTTGCAGCAAAGATTGCAAGAGGAGAAGATAATTATATGACAAGTATGTTTGAAAGACAGGAGGACTTCGAATGATTAGTGCACTATTTTTAATTCCAGCATTTATTTTAGGGTATGCTGCCTGCTATTTTATTATGACTTATAATGTTAATCAAGATTGATAACAGGCCAACCGCCTACATATTTGATGTAGATGGTACTCTAGCCAATGTAGATCCCTACCTGCACCATGTTCGTGGCTCTAATAGGGACTACGATGCCTTTCATGAGGCTTCTATAGATGCCCTGCCAAATTTGGAAGTAGTTGAGATGTTAAATAATGCTGTTGCAGATCAGCATGCTATTCTTATTGTAACTTCTCGTAAAGATAAGTGGCGTGGGCTAACATCTATGTGGCTTGCAAAAAATAATCTAAGGTCTCATGCTTTATTTATGAGATCAGACGAAGACAACAGACCAGACTATGAGGTTAAAAGAGATATACTTCACAAGATTAATAATCATTGGAAAGTTCTTCATGCGGTAGATGACAACCCAAATGTTATCAGGTTATGGGAAGATAACCAAATTCCTACTACTAAGATTGGTACGTGGGATGGAGATAAGTCTTGACTTACAGAATAGAAAGTGGTATCATTAGTATATGAGCAAACGAATTAAAAAAGTATACAAGTGTAATGAATGTGAAACTATGATCACTATTGTTACAAAGGTTCATGAACTTCCAGAATCAATTATTTGTCCATGTGACAATATATCAGAAAGTCAGGGGCAGTAATGAAGAAGTCTAACAACAAAGTATCTCAGCACAAGATCAAAAGAGCAAACAAAAACAAAAAAAGAATACAGGCTAAGCCATACCTATCAAGGTTTGAGCGTAAGCAAAAGTCAATTAGAGAAGGAATCATATTTTCTGCTTTAAACTCTTAACTAAATAAAGATTAGGAAGTGCTATGGTTGATTACGATAAGTTAAAAAAAATTCCAGATGATTTAAAGCATCACATAATTAAAGAACATATGAAAACCTACTACCATTGGACAGTTGGGTTTTTATGCTTTTTAATTGGAACATTTTTTGGATTACTAATTAAATAAGGTCTAGCACCAGTAGCCAAGTTGGTTAAGGCACCGAACTCATAATTCGGCTATTCGTAGGTTCAAGTCCTACCTGGTGTACTTGACATACCGTGCAGAATTCGGTATACTTATAACATAACTACTAACAAAGGATTAAAATGAAGAAAATTGCTTTCATACTATCACTACTTGTATTTTCTGGGGGTTTTACTCCAGCACATGCAAATGAAATTTCAAAGTATGTTAACTTTATTACACCAATTACCACAACTCAGTATGAACTTCCTTCTGCACAAGGCATATCAGAAAGAAAAGAATATGAGTTTTTAATTAGATTCTCCGATCCTGTAGGAGAGGTTAGCGTTATTAATTTAGGCCTCTACGATGCAAGCAATAAAGAAATTAGTTTTGATCAACATATGAACCTAACATTTTGGCGAGAAGCATACTCTGTAGTAGAAAGCAAAGAGTTCAGAATCTATGGATATGAGTCAAAAGAAATTAAACTTCCACTAACATTAAAAATTCAAGTAAAGTTTCTTGACTCTGCTGGAAAGTTAAGTCTGCATCAGTCATATCCAATGAATTTTATACCTAATCAGTCTGATGTCATTAAGGCTGCTGAAGAGGCAAAAGCCAAGGCAGAGGCAGAGGCAAAAGCAATTGCAGATGCTGCTGCAAAAGCAGCAATTGATGCAAAGATTGTTGCTGATGCAAAGGCTGCAGGAGATGCTGCTGCTGCTTTTTGGAACAAGGCTGCCGAAGAACTAAAGGCTAAGCAAGAAGAGCAATTAAGGATTGCGCTTGAGGCTGCTATTAAGAAAGCGATTGTTGGTAAATCATGCAGTAAGTTAAGACAAAAGCAGGTGTATGGTGGAGCAAAGTTCACATGCGTTAAGTCTGGAAAGAAGTTGGTTTGGAAACGAACCTACTAAATATTCCCTAAAATCCTGCGGGATATAAAAGGTTTACATCTGTAACTCAGTTGGTTAGAGTACCTGCCTTATATGCAGAGAGCCGAAGGTTCAAGTCCTTCCAGATGTACGATGCGGATGTTGCATATTGGTAGTGCCTCTGCCTTCCAAGCAGAAGGGGTGAGTTCGATTCTCATCATCCGCTCCAAGTCTCCATCGTCTAGTGGCCCAGGACTCTGCCCTTTCACGGCAGCAACACGGATTCGAATTCCGTTGGAGATGCTTTACCTCTGTAGTTCAGTGGACAGAACGATGGACTTCTAAGCCATGCGTCGCAAGTTCGATTCTTGCCAGGGGTACTTTATGATATAATATATTTACCTGCCCAAATGGGGGGTAATTAACTTATTCGCTTGAAAGGGGAATAACATGGTAACAAAGTACGCTATGGATCTGTTCAATGATCCTTTTTTTATTGGCTTTAACAGAGAGTTAAATCGCCTAAACACTGCACATAAAACAAACTCACAATCATATCCTCCGTATGATCTTATCAAACTAGATGAAGATACATATAAGATTTCACTTGCTGTCGCTGGGTTTTCTAAGGAAGATATTGATGTATCCGTAGACAATGGAACACTCATTATTAAGGGTGACATTGTTGAAGTCACAGATGCAGAGATAGTCCACAAGGGTATCGCAGGAAGAAAGTTCGTAAGATCTTTTGCACTGGGAGAATATATGGAAGTAACATCTGCAGAACTTAAGGACGGCATGCTACATGTCAATGTGGTTCGTATCGTTCCTGAAGAAAAGAAGCCTAAATCTATTAAAATTAAGTAGTATAATAGATAACATTCCGATATAAGACTTTAAAAGGTTTTACAACGGATGCTCCTATGAGTGGAGAGTTAGCAGGAGTTGAATCTTCGTGGCTAATAGACCTGAGCAGTCGTCTATAAACTGCTCATTTCCTATGCTACAATATAATTGTCCCACACAGGACCTTAGTGATGGATTAGTTACCCATTGGATAGAGACCGTGGCGCAAGTCAGGTGAATTGCCTGTGTGGGGCCTAACATTT
>Ga0207939_1000422_pt1 | contig 12833 bp, 10 predicted proteins | sample LakMenEpi02Jun12_FD_150663 | JGI IMG/M metagenome (GOLD analysis project Ga0207939, IMG submission 150663) | Freshwater microbial communities from Lake Mendota, WI - 02JUN2012 deep hole epilimnion (SPAdes) | ecosystem: Environmental > Aquatic > Freshwater > Lentic | place: Lake Mendota, Madison... | reverse complement strand
AGGAAGCGGCCCTCTGGTGCCTGCAGCAGGGGGAGCCCGCCTGGCCCGAGGAGATCAACGATGCCTTCAATCCCTTTGAACTGGGCCTGGCCCATCGGGTGAGCCTCAACAAGGGCTGCTACGTGGGCCAGGAAACCCTGGCCAAACTCGCTAGCACGGACGGCGTCAAGCAACAGCTGCGTCGCTGGCAGGCCTCCCCCACGCTGGAAGCGCCGCAGGCCATGGCCGTTGGCCAGCTGCTTCAGACCGCCGACGGAACCCGGGCCGGGCAGATCACCTCCTGCCTGCAGCTGGCCGATGCCTCCTGGGTGGGCCTGGCGATGGTGCGCCGACAGGCCCTGGAGAGCCCCACCCTGGAGGCGATGGTCGGCAACTCCACTGTGCAGGTGAGCCTGTCCAGGCCTGCGGGCTTCAGTGATCCCCCGTAGAACCGCTGGCCCCAGGGGTCTGGAGGAGCCAGTGGGCCACCGCCCAGGTGGCGAGGGCATCATCCCGGTTGTAAAGAAAAATGCGCTCCAGTTCCCGGCGCCCTTTCCGCTGGCCACCGGGGGGAGGGGCGGCACCGGGTGCATACCACTGGCGCCACAGTCGCCAGCGCAGAAGGCAGCGGGCTCCATCGGCCCCGGGTTGGCTCCAGCGAAAGCCCAGCCAGCTGGCCACGGCCTTCAGGCCGTAGCTGTTGACGGGCAGCAACCACTGCTGGCGCAGCCGCAGATGCACATCCACCAGGCGCCCCTGCAGGGCCGCCCGATCGGCTTCACTCACACCCTGGCGCTCTGCGAGCCGCAGGAGCTGGATCTTTTCCGTTTCTCCGTAGTGCAGCACGGGCCATTCGGGGTAATGGGCGAACAGGGCTTGAAGCCGCTGCCAGAGCCGCGCCTCGCCATGCTCCGCCAGGGCCAGGAGTGGGCGGTAGCGCCCAAGGGAGGGGGCGCTACTGGAGGGGGCAGGGGCGGGCCAGCGTCCATCGGAGGGCTTGGGGAGGATCCAAAAGCCGTGGAGGAAGTGTTCAGCCGTGTCGGGATCGGATTCGATGTCGTAGATCAACACCCCCGGGGCCTGCTCGAGTTCCCCCAACCCATCCCCTGCCAGCAGGCGTTCCGGTTGCCCCGTGGCCTGCACCTGGGCTTGGGCCACCAGCTGGAGAGCCATATCGCGGTGCTGGTCCCCATGGGGCTCGAGCGCTGTGGCCAGGTGGTTGGGTTCGGCCTCCGCCAGATCCCTGAGGGTGTGGATCCCCACCTGCATCAGCAGGTCCCGTCGCTTGCTTCCCACCCCACTCACTTCGCTGAGGTGCCCCTCCCGTGCGGCCTCTTGATCGCAAAGTTGCCGCCAGCTGCAGAGGGTGCATTTCTTGCGGTCGTTCACCAGGGCGGGTGGGGTCGTCCGCTGCAGATCCTCCGCTAACCGCACCAAGCTGTCGTCCACTTGCCCATCCAGGGCCGGGGTGAGGGTGAGGCGCTCCTGAACCAGGCGCCCCCCTTGGCCCGCCAGCACCAGGCCATGGGGCACGGGTGCCTTCTGGTGCTCGGAGAGCAGCCGTCCCCAGAGCGCCAGGAGAAGGCGGTGTTCCCGGGTGGTGCGTCGTCCCTGACGGGCGAGCACCGGCCGGTAGCTATAGCCTCCCCAGCGGCTGGGGCTGTTCACCCGCACCAAGAGGGTTGGATGGGCCTCCACCTTCAGTCCCTGGGGGCCAGGTGCCCGCAGCCGCACCCCCATCACCGCCTGGTCGCCCTCCTGACAGGCCTGGGGACCGTGGCTGGGTTTGTGGGGAAGCAATTGCTGGAAGCGCAGCAGCTGCTCCTGCAGGGCCAGGGAGCGATGGGCATTCCAGCGCTGCAGCTCCCGGGGGCCGTGCCGATCGAGCCAGGCCTTCCGCCGGCAGCGCAACCAGCTGCGGAGGAGTTTGTCGGTGAGAGCAGCCGGAAGGGAACGGTCGTCTGGCGGCTGCCTCATCACACAAGACTACCGGGAAGTGGCCTCCCGCCAGGCCGGCACCAGGCCCAACCCAGGGGAGATGGCAGGCTGCTACGACCAGCCCGACGATGCTCCCTGCCTGCGATGGTCTCTGCCCCCCTGCCCCTCGAGGCCAGCCCGATCGTGTTCGGCACCGATGGTTGGCGGGGCATCCTCGGGGTGGACATCACGGTGGAGCGCCTCCTGCCCGTGGCAGCTGCCGCAGCGAGGGAACTCGAGAGCAGTGCGCCTGCAGGCCTGAGCAACAGGGAGGTGGTGTTGGGCTACGACAGGCGGTTTCTAGCTCCGGAACTGGCGGAGGTGATTGCGTCTGCGGTCCGAGGGGCGGGGTTGGAGCCGGTGCTGTCGGCCACCCCTACCCCCACCCCGGCCTCCAGTTGGGCCGTCGTGGAGCGGGGTTCCCTGGGTGCCCTGGTGATCACCGCCAGCCACAACCCTCCGGAGTGGCTGGGGTTGAAGATCAAGGGCCCCTTCGGCGGATCCGTGGAGGGCGACTTCACCCAACGGGTGGAGCGCCGCCTCGCAGCCGGGGGGATCACGGTGCCGATTGCCGGGCTCACGAACCGTTTTGATGCCCTCGGCGCCTATGTGAGTGGCCTGCAGGCCAAGGTGGACACCGCTTCCTTGGCGGCGGGCCTGGAGCGGCTGGGCTTGCGGGTGATCGTGGATCCGATGCACGGCTCGGCGGCGGGAGTGCTGCCTGCCCTCCTGGGGGAAGGGGCCGTGGCCGGGGGGGTGATTCGGGAAATCCGTGCCCAGCGCGATCCCCTCTTCGGGGGGCATCCTCCGGAGCCCCTGGCCCCCTATCTGGAGGAGCTGATCAGCGCGGTGCGCCGTTCTACAGCGGAGGGCAAACCAGCCATGGGGATTGTCTTTGATGGGGATGGCGACCGGATTGCCGCGGTGGATGAAACCGGCCGCTTCTGCAGCACCCAGCTGCTCATGCCTCTCTTCATTGATCACCTGGCCCGGGCCCGGGCGCTGCCGGGCAGCGTGGTGAAAACCGTGAGCGGATCCGATCTCATGGCCTTGGTGGCCGAGGACCTGGGCCGCCCCGTGCTGGAGAAGCCCGTGGGCTTCAAATACATCGCGGCTGAGATGCTCGCTGGTGAGGTGTTGGTGGGGGGAGAGGAATCCGGTGGGGTGGGCTTCGGCATGCACCTGCCGGAGCGGGATGCCCCCTTTGCAGCCCTGTTGCTGATTGAGGCTTTGGTGGAAGGTGGGGTGCCCCTTGGCGCCCGGATCGATGCCCTGCAGGAGCGCTGCGGGGGGGCGGCGGCCTACGACCGGCTGGATTTGCGTCTGGCCGATATGGCCGCCAGGGCCCGGTTGGAGGCCCGCCTGGCCGCCTCTCCCCCTGCGGAGGTGGCTGGCCTCCCCGTGCTGGAGGTGATCCGCACCGATGGGGTGAAACTGAGGCTGGGGCCAAGCCACTGGCTGATGCTTCGTTTCTCCGGCACCGAACCTCTGCTGCGTCTCTATTGCGAAGCCCCGACAACGGCGCGGGTGGCCGCGGTGCTGGCCTGGGCCCGGGAGCTGGCGGAGGGGAGCTGAGGGCCTGCGATGCTTCCCCTGAACCCACCCCCCCGGCTGGTGATTGCGAGTGGCAATGCCGGCAAGGTGCGCGAGTTTGCCCGCTTGCTGGTCAGCATGGGTCTGGACATCAGCCCCATGCCGCAGGATCTGGAGGTGGAGGAGACAGGAGCCACCTTCGCGGAGAACGCCTGCCTGAAGGCTGTCGCCGTGGCCCAGGCCACGGGCTGTTGGGCCCTTGCTGATGATTCTGGCCTGGAGGTGGCTGCCCTGGGAGGAGCGCCGGGGGTGCAGTCCGCCCGCTACGCCGCCACGGATAGGGCCCGCATCGAACGCCTCCTGAAGGACTTGGCCCGGGCCGAGCAGGACGCTCGGAAGGAACAGAGGGAGGGCGATCGTCGGGCCCGCTTCGTGGCGGCCCTTGCCCTGGCGGATCCACGGGGCCAGGTGGTCGTGGAGGTGGAGGGGGTCTGCGAGGGCACCATCCTCCCCGCCCCCCTGGGGGAGGGGGGCTTCGGCTACGACCCGGTCTTTTGGGTGGAAGAAGCAGGGCAGTCTTTTGCCCAGATGGATCCGGCGGTGAAAGCCCGGTTCTCCCACAGGGGCAGGGCCTTTCAGGCCCTGAAGCCCCGACTCCAGGATCTATGGGCCCGTTGAGGTCACGTGTCCCCGTCTTTCATGGCCAGATCGCCCACCACCGCCATCCACTGGTGCAGCTGCCAGCTCACCCCCCCGCTGCGCACCATCGGATCCTGTTCGATCACCGCCAGGGCGCTGCCGTAATCCTCCGCCTCCAACAGAAGCAGGCCGCCCCCGCCTGGCTGACCTTGACCATTTACCAGATAGCCGCTGCTGATGCGATGGCCCTGCTGTTGCAGGGAGCGCACCCAGGGGCCATGGGCTTCAAGATGGGGCCTGAGACGCTCCCGGGGCCACAGAAAGGATTCGCGCTTGATGAACCAGGGCAAGGGTGCAGCTCCCTAGGCGGACACCCAGCTGCCGTGCAAGCCGTGGGGTAGGGCCAGGGGCAGCGCGATCACGGCCACTTCCTCCATCCTGGCGGCATCCAGGATCACCAGATCACTGCCACAGCGCGCACCGTTCCACACCAGGGTGAGCACCCAGCCGTCGTCTTCCGCGCTGCTGCCGGGGCGTGGCACCATCAGGGGCTCGCTCACAAAGCCCCGGGGGCCGGCGCTCCACACCTTCCGCTCGCCGCTGGTGAGAGCAAGCTTTTTGATGGCCTGCAGGGGGTCGTTGCCCACCTCGCGCTCGGCTACGGCCATCCAGGCCAGCTGGCTTTCGAGCCCCTGATGGCGTGGATTCACCATGGCGAATTCGCAGCAGCGCTCGCTCAGCCGCTCCGTGCGCACGGTCTTGCTGGTCAGGTCAATGGTGCAGCGTTCCAGCAATCCTTCCGGGATGAGATCGAAATCCACCGTGCGGAAGTCCGTGTCAGGGCCAATGGAGGGGAAATCGGCGTAATAGATGCTCTCCACCACCACCGTCTCCCCCTTTTCCCAGGCGTTGAGGTGGTGAAACACAAAGCCTTCCGGAGCGGGCACGATCCTTGGGGCCTGCCCTGCATAGGCCCCTGAATCCCTTGGGATCAACCAGAATTGGGCCTGCCCACCGGGCTTGGAGGTGAGGCATTGGGCCGCTCCCTTGAGACCCAGAGCAAAGGGCAGGGGGTTGAAGGCGATGGCGTTCTGGAGAAACACCGCCCAGTTGGGGGTGATGGCGAAATCGTGCAGGAAGGCGAAGCCGTTGAAGCTGTCGCTGCGTTCGCTCAGCAAGGTGCCCGCCGCCTCCCCAGCGGGGCCTTCGCCACTGGCGAATTCCATCAGTCGGATGGTGCTGCGCGGACCGGTCTTGAGGCCGAAGGTGACCATGCGCTCGCTCCCGTGGTGGCCAGGATCGAAGCGGGGGTGGGCGCTGAAGGCTTCGCCAGGCTTGAGCACCCCATCGAGCAGGGTGAGCCCGCGGGTGTCGAGGGTGTGGGGATCGAGGGCGTGGGGGCCGGCGGCCTCCCAGAGGGCCAGGAGCTGGTCTCCGAGGCGCACCACGTGTGTGTTGGCGATGTTCTTAAGGCGCAGATCAAAGGCATTCGCCAGAGGGCCGCCGGGCTTCTGGGTGCCGAAAACTCCTCGGTAGAGCGGCTGATCGGCCTTCTCTTCTGCGAGCCAGCCTTCGGTGCGCACAAAGCGATTGGTCAAGCTGGCGCCTTCAGGGCCAAAGCGCACCGCAGTTACCATGCCGTCGCCATCGAAGGGATGGTGCACCCAATGACCTCCGCGCTCGAGCCTGCCGGGCCCATTGCGATAGAGGGTGCCTTGGAGCTCAGCCGGAATGGCACCTTTCGTGGCCTTGAGGGGCTCATCCGTGAGCTCCAGGGTCACATTCCGGAAGGCACTGGCCCAATCCGCGCGGTCGTAGGCCCTGGGCGTGGCCGACTCCTCTGGAGCTGCTGGGGAGGGGGGGCGACCGGGGGCAAGCGTCATGGACTGGGGGTGCGAGGGAGCCGTAGAACTCCATCATCGCTTAACACTTTGTCAAATGTGTGGTCTGCCGCCCCGGGGCTCACCCACCGGCCTGCTCCAGCACCCCCTTGCTGCTGGGCACGGCCCCACCGCGCCTGGGGTCGATCTCCACCGCTTGCCTCAGGGCTCGTGCAAAGGCCTTGAAGCCGGCCTCGACGATGTGGTGGGAATTCACCCCCTCCAGTTGGCGGAGATGGAGCGTGAGACCAGCGTTGTTGGCCACAGCCACGAAAAATTCCTTTACCAGCTCCGTGTCATAGGTGCCGATCTTCTGGGCGGGGATCTGGAGGCCGTAGCTGAGGTGGGGTCGTCCTGAGCAGTCGAGGGCCACCTGCACCAGAGCCTCATCCAGGGGAGCCAGGAAGTGGCCGAAGCGATGGAGTCCCCGCCGTGCCCCAAGGGCCTGGGAAAGGGCCTGGCCGAAGGCGATGCCCACATCTTCATTGGTGTGGTGATCGTCGATGTGGGTGTCACCGGTGGCGGCAATCTCCAGGTCGATCAGGCCGTGGCTGCTGATCTGGTGGAGCATGTGGTCGAGGAAGGCCACGCCCGTGCAGGCTTGGCACCGTCCGGAGCCATCCAGGTTCAGGCTCACACGCACATCGGTTTCCCCGGTGACGCGATGGATGGAACCGCTGCGGCCGGAACTCCCGATCGTCATGGATGAACCGCGCCTGGGTGGCGATCTAGCAACAGGGTTGATCATGCCGCGGCATCTGCACCTATGAGAAGGCCAGGTGGTGCTGACCACGGAGGGGCGAGCGGTTTAATGCCTGGAAATTTCTCTCCTCCCGGGCTCTAGCATGTGATTTCAGACAATCAATTCTCTCAGGCGATTGACAATCAAGGTGCGGAATGAAGATATGGCCTCACCCCTGCTCAGAACGTTTGAGGATGTTCTGGCCTTGCCTCAGGTCCGATTTTTTCTTGACGGCAGAAGGCCAGAAGGCCTGATCTGGGATCCCGCTCGGGAGATTGTCATCGAAGAGGCTCTCCCCAATCTCCATACCCTTCCTCCTCTCCAGGCTCTGCAACTGGAGGAGAAGGACCTCATCCCCATTGCGGGCCCGTCTTGGCTGGAGGCGGAGACCATCGACGCGCCGGCCATTTATGGCGGTTTTCTGATTCGTCATTTCGGCCATTTCATCCACGAAAGCCTTAGTCGCCTCTGGTGGCTGGCCCCTGGTGAGGGAATGGAAAGGCCTGCCCAGGAGGCCAGCCAACAATTGCAGCAATTAAACGCAGATGTGGTGTTCTTTATGCCCGAATGGCTGGATCATGGCAAGGATCTCCTCCCCTATATGGAGGAAATCTTGTGCCTGCTGGGTTTGCCAGCCAGCCGGATTCGTATCCTCCAGCGCCCACTGCGATTCCGCCAGCTTTGGATCCCCGCTTGTGTCTGGGGATTTGCAACAAATCCGCAGGTGTTGGATCAGCGGCTGGGCTGTGATACCCGGGCCCTGATGCGCCATCTCCTGGCCAGCTCCCAGGTGGAGCCCCAGGAGTTGGACCAACCCGGCAAGGTCTATGTCACCCGCAGCGGCCTGCCCTTCAGCCTGGGGCGCCTGATTGGGGATGCGGTTCTGGATCCCTTGCTGGCGGAGGCCGGCTACAAGGTGTTCCATCCGGAGGCTGTCTCCATTGCGGAGCAGATCCGCGTCTACTCGCAGGCGAAGGATCTGATTTTTATGGACGGCAGCTCTGTGTATGTGCTCTGGTTCGCCAAGCTCCGCCCAGGCACCCAGGTGCGTGTGATTTTGCGTCGCCGCCAAGGACGCTGGATGTGTCAACAGCTGCTGGCGCTCTTGCCGGCCGCTGGGTCCATTCAATGGCAGGTGGTCGATGCCCTGCGGGCGGAGGCCCTCACATCTGGCCGGGATTGGGAATCTCACAACGTGGCGGATCTTGCCAGCCTTTTGCATCAACTTTTAGGCGATGTCCCTTCCGTGTTGCCGAAACCGGCCCAGGAGGTTTTGGCCTCCTACACGCACCAGCTGGTTCAGGAAAGCAGCCCTGAGCAGCTGGCCCGTGTCATGGAAGCCCTGATGACAACTCTGGCCACGGACTTGCCCAAACCCCTATCTCGGCGGAGGCGGCTTTATCGGAAACTTCGCCGTTTATTCAACCAACGCTGACATGCTGATCTAGGCCAGAGGGAAGGTTGTCCATAATCTGAAAATAACGAATCATTTTTTCTGTTGGCTGGATGATCCTGCCGATCCCTCCCCTTTTGGACTCGTAGGGAATGAGGCGGTATAATCTGCGCTTCTTAAAGGAAAGGTCGCTCTCAGGTCGATGTCGATGTCGATGTCCATGTACATGTCGAATTCAGCCCCTCTTCACGACTTCTCGATTCAGCTCAGCCTCCTGAAAGCCCCTGGTGTGGAGCCGGATTCCCAAGGCTTGGCACGCGTGGAGCTGGCAGCAGTTGCAAAAGGTCTTTCTCAGAAACCTGTTCGCCGAAGGGAAGATACATCAGAAGATACATCAACCGAACTCTTCCAACCGGTGAAGCTATCCATCTATGCGTCAACAGATCACCAATTAGGTGGAGATGATCTTCTTGTTGAACAGCGCTTCGTCACCCTTCCTTTTGGTTCTAATTCCTCCAAAGAAAAGACTGATTTCAAAATTGAATTTGACACCCAGAATGGAACTCTGGCCTCCGGTTCCTACTATCTGATTGCCAGGGTTGAAGGGGCGCCTGGGGTGGAAGCCGGCTCCGATCTGGCGAACAATCAAGACCGCCAGTTGGTGAACCCCAAGGGGGCTGATCCGATTCTTGTTTGGACCAGCTGTGCCCTGAACGCGATCAAATCTGCAGGCAGCTACGGCAAGCCCGGAATCCCTCCCACCACGGGCACCCGGCTGATGGCCATGCTCTCCACGGCCCTTTTAGACACCCTGGCCGCCTTTGGGGATGAGGTGACTCCCTACAAGTTCGACCAAAATGCTCCGGAGGGGGCCAACCGAGATGCGGCCCTCATTGGCGCTGCCTACCGAATTCTCTCCCTGGAACTCCCAGGGGAGATGGGGTTGTTCCAGGATCAGTTCAATCACAGCCTTGGAGCTCTGGATGGCTCGAAGGCAAGCCTCGAGAGGGGCCTGGCCTTCGGCGCCAGCATGGCGGATCAGATCCTGGCCCTACGCGCCAATGACGGCTCGAAGAACTCTGCCCCTTATATCCCCCCCAGTGGTGGCTTTCCGGGATACGTCTGGACCCCTGCCTCCTCCGGGCCCATGGCCGATGTGGCCTTGGGCCCCCATTGGGGATCGGTGACGCCATGGGTGATCGGCAGCGCCGATGCCTTCAGCTCCGATGGGCTGCAAGCCAGGCCCGATGTCAACCTTGCGCTCTACGCCGAACAGCTCAACGAGGTGCGCCTCTACGGCGGCCTCACCAACACCGCCCAGACCACGTTGCTCCGCACACCGGATCAAACGGAAATTGCCCTCTTCTGGGCCTACGACCGACCCGACACCTTCCGCCCCTACGGCCAGTTGGTGGACATCGCTATGGATGTGGCCGTTGAGGAGGAGACCTCTCTGTTCACCAATGCCCGGCTGTTGGCAAGCCTGAATCTGGCGATGGCCGATGCCGTGATCTGCGCCTGGAAGGAAAAGTACACCCAGGTTCAACCCCGCCCCTGGGATTTGATCACTGGCAGCCTCTCCGACACAGATGGTTCTCCCCTCACCGTGCGTGACCCGCAATGGAGGACCTTGCTGTCGTCCATCAATGGCATCGAGTCGCCACCGTTTCCGGATTTTCTTTCCGGCCACTCGGCCATGGGGGGCACCTTTGCCAGCGTGATGAGCCACTTCTTTGGCGACGACCTGACCTTTGCCGCCACCTCCGAAGAGCTGCCTGGCGTGAAGCGCCGCTTTGCAAGTTTCAAAGATCAGGCTGGAGTGAAACGCAACAGCTTCTACCAGGCTGGATTGGAGGATGCCCTCAGCCGCATCTATGGCGGTGTTCACATCCGCGAGGCCTGCCTGGATTCCTTTGACGTGGGGCTCAACGTGGGCTCCGCTGTGGTGCAGAACCTCTGGGCCTGAACCCTTACATCCCAGTGATGCAATAGCCCCCGTCCACGTAGATCACCTGGCCGGTGATGCCGCTGGCCAGCGAACTGGCGAGGAAAGCAGCTGTGCTGCCCACTTCCTCCTGGGTGACCGTGCGGCGCAGGGGTGCTTTCGCCTCCACGTTGTGGATCATCTCGAGGATGCCGCCAATGGCAGAGCTGGCCAGGGTGCGAATGGGGCCGGCGCTGATGGCGTTCACCCGCACTTGTTTTTCGGGGCCCAGCTCGGCGGCCAGGTAGCGCACGGAGGCCTCCAGAGCGGCCTTGGCGACCCCCATGACGTTGTAGTTCGGAATGGCTCGCTCCGCCCCCAGATAGCTCAGCGTGATCACGCTGGCCCCTTCGTTGAATAGGGGTTTCGCGTAGCGGCAGAGGGGGGCCAGGGAGTAGGCACTCACCTCCAGGGCCCGGGCAAAGCCCTCGGGGCTGATGGCGCTGTAGTCGCCGATGAGCTCCTCCTTGCCGGCAAACGCCAGGCAGTGCACGAGCACATCCAGCGTCCCCCACTGCTGCGCCACCTTGGCAAACACCGCCTCGATCTGAACGGGCTCTTGCACGTTGAGGGGCTCAAACAGGGTAGGAGCCAGGGGAGCGGTGAGATCCCGCACCTTGCTCTCGAAACGGCCCTTCTCATCCGGCAGGTAGGTGACGCCCAGTTCGCAGCCGGCGGCATGAAGTTGTTGGGCGATGCCCCAGGCGATCGACTTGTTGTTGGCGATGCCGGTGACGAGGGCCTTCTTGCCGCGCAGGTCGAGGAGCATGGGGTTGGGCGTGGGGGAAGGAATCGAGGAATTCTCCCGCAGCGCGTTGCGGCAGCTCCTTTGGGCATTAAGCTCCGAGAAAGTCGAACGCTGGGACCTCCGCTTGCATGGACCAGGCTCCAGATTTCGTGGCGTGGTTGCCTCAGCCAGCCGGTTCCATCTCCCTGCAGCACCCTGAACCATCCTTCGTAAGCTGCTGGCTGCCGGTCTGCGATGTATTCCCGCCGCCGACCTGTGAACCGGCTCCCTGGTACTCGGAGTTGGTACCCGATCCCGGCGCCATCGATGGCGCATACGGGCAGAAAGTATTTCCCTCCCCCTGCATCGATCCGCTTACCGGAATCGACGAACAAGACTTGTTTGATGAACAAGGCTATATCGGGCCGGTCCCCGCCCAGGAAGGGGCGGTGGATGAATTCGTGCCCGAAGAACCGACCAGTGAATGGCCTCTTCACATCACCTGCTCACTGACGATCGCCACCGACTTCATCTATCCCATCTATACAAGTCTTATTCCCTTCGTCGAAGAGGATCCCGCCCTCATCCTCGATGGCGGCTCGAAGTTCACCGGATCCACTTCCTGGCTGGGGGAGGTCACCCTATGGACCGCTGAATCCTTCCCGTGGCTCGGCGAAGGCGATCCCCTGGAGCCTGTTGCAGTCGATCCGCAACCCATTGAGGAAGATCCGATTCTGATCGTCTGCCCTCCCCTCCAAGGGCTTGCAAAGGAGCCCAACGATGCGACCGAGGAAATCACCTTCCTGCCGTTCGAATTCCCACCTGAGACTGCCGCGGAGGGAGAGCCTCTCCTGCAGCCGATTCGGCTGACCAAGCCCTATTTCCGCGGAGTCACCACCGGCGTTGATCCAATCAACCCTCCCGTTGTTCTTGCCGAACCGGATTCCACCCCCCGCATCATCGGCGGAAATGTTACATCCCCAGATCTTCAGATTCAGAACCCATCCGGCGGCGATCCCCTGGCGGAATATAAGTCTTTCCTTGCCAAGAATCCCCACTGGCTTGATAGCCACAGGCTGGGAGATTTCGAGCTGCAGGTGGTCACTCCCAGCACCTTTCTGCCTTCGATCGAGCTGGCCACGCCCAGTGCCGCCCGCGCTTTCGATGCCTGGTACGCCCTGATCCAGCTTCCGCCTGCTGCCCCGCCGCTTTCCGAAACTATTGGACCTTCCCTCCCTCAAGGCGGCTTCGTCATCTGTTTCCCGGTCGACCTGCCTTCTCCTCCGCCTCCCTCTGCCTCCGAGGCGAAGCCAGGATCCGTCCTGCCACTGTCCGAACCCCAACCGGCCCCTGAACTCCCGCTCGCCGATCCGGTTCTTCCCGCATCGACCAATCAGGCTGCGCCCAGCTCTGGAGCGTCCAATCCGGAGATCGTTCCCGGCAGCGAATCCTCGGCCGAACCATCGGTGGATTCCTCAGGCGCTCCCGCAGGTCACCCCCCGCTTGATCCGATCGTTGACCGTCCCGCTCCGATCCAGGGGGTCGACCCGCCGCCCTTTTCCGGCGAGGGGGATCTGTTGCTGGTGCGTCGCAGCCGTGCTCCTCTTCCCGAAGACCTGACCCTGCTGCCGGTGGTCTGAAATGGTTGTCCGATCTCGCGAACAGGCCGGTCGGCGTAGGACTCTGAACAGCACCGTCAACGCCGCTGCGCTCGGTCCGCGGACTCCGCCAAGCTGACACCGAGCACCATCTCTGCCTGATGGTCTGATGAGCGTCCCTGTTCTTCGCGGTGGCCGTAGGGCAGCGGCAGCACGGCTGGCGGCCCTCGATCCGGCCCACTACGGCGCCACGCGCAACCATCTGGATGGCGCCGTAAGCCGCCTCTCGCCCTACATCCGCCACGGGGTGCTGACGCTGGCGGAGGTGCGCGACGCGGTGTTCGCGCGGCTGCGGCAGCAGGAGGCCCCACCCGCCGCCCT
>Ga0207939_1000421_pt1 | contig 12872 bp, 20 predicted proteins | sample LakMenEpi02Jun12_FD_150663 | JGI IMG/M metagenome (GOLD analysis project Ga0207939, IMG submission 150663) | Freshwater microbial communities from Lake Mendota, WI - 02JUN2012 deep hole epilimnion (SPAdes) | ecosystem: Environmental > Aquatic > Freshwater > Lentic | place: Lake Mendota, Madison... | reverse complement strand
GGCGAAGTCTCGGTCGAGGTGCTGCACGACCCTGCCGTGAAGCCCGTCGCCGACCTGGCGAACGTCGCCACCAATCAGGTGGTGAGCGTGTACTGGGCCAACGGTGGCACGGCCGTGACGCTATGGTCGGCGTTCGGCTACATGACCGGCTACGAGGCCGGTGCCCAGATGGAAGACATGCAGTCGGGCTCTGTGACGATCAAGCTCTCGGGTGCCCTCGGTTGATTGGTGTGACGTAGGGAGGCGCGCATGGCTCTGAGTCGTGATGAGTTCTTCAAGCGGAAGCGTCCGCTGCCGAAGGTGAAGGTGCCGGTGCCCGAACTTGGCGAGGACGCCGAGGTGTGGGTCACCAAGTTCACCAGCCGGATGCGAAACCGTTTCGAGGAGATCGCCACCGGCGGCAAGGTCGGCGGGTCGGTCAACCTGAAGAACGTGTCCGCGAAGGTCGTGGCTTTGTCGTGCGTGGACGACGACGGCAAAGCGTTGTTCACCGAGGCGGACGAGGAGCGGATTGGCGAGTTCGACGCCGACGCCGTGCAGCGGATCGTCGATGCGGTGTTCAAACTCAACGGGCTCGGTGCGAATCCGGTGGAGGAAGCGGCGGGAAAATAGAGCGCCAGCCGGTCCTGCAGTTCCTCTACCGGCTGGCCTTGAAGCTGGGCATCTGGAACGTCGAAGAGCCTGGCGGCCTGGCGGACTCGATGAGTGTCGATCAGTTGTACGGCTGGATGGGCTACTACCAATTGGAACCGTGGGGCGACGAGTGGTTGAGGGACGCGATGGCCATGTCACAGTTCGCGTCCGCCCACCGTGCCAAGGGTTCGCCGCGTCGCAAGCCTGACGACTTCATGCCGGTGCCGAAGCGGACGCAGACGCCTGAGCAGATCGTGGCGGCCTTCCGTGCGATCGGAGGCGGTTAATGGCGAAGAACTTCGGCCGCGTCAACGTCTCGATCACAGCGTCCACGGGCGGGCTGACTGCCGGGCTGGCGAGCGCTGGGAAGCAGTTGAGCGGCTTCCAGGGGCTGGTGAGCCGGATGACCGGCGGGATGGGCAGCGGCTTTGCCAGTGCTGCAATGGGGGTTCTCGGGCTTGGCCGGGGAGCGTCTACGGCGGCGGTTGGCGTAGCGATCCTAAGCGGGGCGATGAAGACCCTGCTGATTCCGCTGGGCGTCATCGCTGCCCTCACGGCCCCGTTCGTGGCCATCGGCCAGGCAATGGCCTACGCCGAAGGCGTGCAAAACCTGTCCACGGAACTGGGCGTGGCAGCGGGGCAGCTGCAGGTTCTCCAGCACGCGGCCGGCGAAGTCGGCGTGAGCCAAGAGCAACTGACCGTCGGCTTGCGTCGCACGGCTCGCATGACGAGCGAACTGGCGTCTGGCACGCCGGCTGCCGTCAAGGCGTTCCAGGGTCTCGGCCTGACGATGCAGGATATGGCGGGGCTCGACACCGCGGCCCAGTTCTCGCTGATCGCTGACCGCATCGCTGCCCTGCCGCCTGAGATGCAGGCCGCAGCGGCGATCGACATCTTCGGCCGGTCTGGGCAGGGGATGCTGAACTTCCTGCGGCAAGGCGGCGACGGCATCCGCGAGATGGACACGCTGCTCACGAACCTTGGCGTGAAGATGAGCGGCGAGCAGACGGCAGCCATCGAAGGGATGGGCGACGCGCTCGGCCGACTGATCCTGCCGGTCAAGGGGTTCATTCTCCAGTTCACGGCCGGCATTGCGCCGGCGATCACCGCCGTGTCCAATCTGATCGTCGGGTTTTTCTCGGAGAACACGAAGGGCTGGAGTCTGGCATCTAGTGCGGCCACGGTGTTCACCGGCGTACTGCGTGGCGTGGTGGGTGCATTTACGGTCCTGTACGGCGTGTTTCAGGTGATCTTCGCCATCAACGCCAAACTGAGCCAAGCGTTTAGTGCTGTGTTCTCGGTGATCCTTTCTGGCGTTCAAAGCCTAGCGAGGTCGCTGGCTCAGTTGGCCGAGGCTGCTGGGTTCACGGACCTTGCCGGTTCGCTCGATGCCGGCGCTGCGGGCGCCGCCAAGATGCAGCGAGGCGTGGACAAGCTCGGCAAGGAGTACGGGGAGCAAGCGGCCGAAGGCTTTGCCAACGGCATCAACAACATCACCAACCCCTTCGGTGCCTTTGACGCCGCCCTTGCTAAGGCTCAAGCCGATGCTGCCGCCAACGCTGCCAAGGGCGGCAAGCCGGGCCAGCCGGGTGCCGGTCCTACCGCCCAGGCTGTCGGTGCTGCGATCCGCGCCTCGAGCCAGGAACTCCGTGCCATTGTCGTCGGCTCGTCCGAGGGCGAAGCGTTCCGCAACAACATCATGCGCGGGGCCGACCCTCGGCTCGACGTGAAGGACGACGCCCGCAAGACGGCCGATAACACGGAGCGGTCTGCTGACGCTCTGGAGGACATCGCCGACAGGCTCGACCCGACCGGATTGGCGGTGATCGGCTAATGGCTATCATCGACGTTCGAGAACTGCGGTCCTTCGAGTACGGCGAAACGCTGGGCGACAAGGGCCGAATCACGCTTGCCGGATCCGTGGACCTTCTGGCGTTGCACGACAGCACGCCCGACTTCGGCACGCTGGCTGACGACTCCACGTCGTGGACCAACCTTGGCAATGCGACGATCCCGAAGGTCGGCGAAACCCGGCTGGTTGCGGGTGTGATGTTCAAGGTGAAGTCGCGAAAACTGTCCTACTACAAGGGCGACGACGCCGACCGTGCGATCAAGATTGCGGTGACCTACGAGGCTCAAGACGAGTCGGAGCAGCCATCGCCTGAAGATCAAGAGACCGAAACGTGGAAGCGGATTAGCATCTCGACCGAACAGAAGGAATGCCCGCTCACGGACCAGGGCGAGAATGGCGAGTACAACGCTGCCCCCAAGCCGGCAACAAACTCGGCGGGCGACCCGGTGGACGGGCTGACGGAAAACCGCTGCCTTCTTCGGCTGACGTACACCAACACCAAGGTCGTCAGTCCAAACATTGCCGCGTTAACATCCTACGTCAACACGACCAACGAGGTCGCTTTCCTAGGTGCATCGCGGCGGACGATGCTGTGTGTCGGCTACAACGCGGACTTCGACGACAAGGTGGACCAGTGGGTTGTCTCCGTCGAATGGCTGTACGACCCCAAGGGGCATTTCGTCGAGTTCCACGACGCTGGCTTCAATGAGGTTGTCGGCGGCGAGCGGCGGGCAATCCTCGACCTTGCCGGGAATCCAGTCAGCAAGCCGGTGCAGTTAGACGGGTCCGGCACTGCAGTCGCTGCTTCGCTGCTAACGGGCGTTAATGCGTCTTCGTACATATTCACGCGCAAGGCGTATCCGTATGAAGAGAAAGTCCACAGCAACCTGTTTACGGAGGCGGGCATCTAATGGCTGACGAAATCAAGGCTTCGGTCACGCTGCAGTGTGACAACGGCAACTTCTCCGACCGGTTCGCCGCGGCATCGGTCAAGGCCAACCAGGCGACGCAGGCGGCGGCGGCCGGCGTGGTGACCATCGGCACCTCGGTGCAAACGCTGTCGCTCGGAATCGTGTCGGCCCCAGGCTACGCGGCGTTCCGCAACCTGGCCACGCAGACGGCCGGCACGCACGCCGTATTCATCGGCCGCTTCGACGGGACGAACAGCCAGGAAGTGCTCGAGCTTCAGCGTGGCATGGCGGCGGTCCTGCCGCTGGCCGAGACGATTACCCTTGGCCTGCGAGCGGTGACGAGCACGCAGTACACGTCGGCCGCTCGGCTGCAGTACCTCGTCCTGTCGAGGTGACCGATGCCGGTCTACGGCTTCAGCGAGGATGACGCCAAGCGTATCGGCCACGCCGTCAAGGTGGTCGAACGTAGCGGCCCTACGCTGAAGACGAGCGGCGCGGTGAACGATCGTGGGGCGGCAGGCGTCCGCATCATGATTGGCAAGGTGGGTACAGCGGAGTGGTCGAAGGCATCGTCGGCGGTCATCACGCTCTACGTCGGTCCGCCTTCCACGGCCACTTCGAGGCCCACGGCGACGGCCGGGACGATGGTCGCGCACAACATCTTCGCCGCCATTCCCAGTTCGGCCTACGTCGCCATGAGCAACAACGGGTTTGGGTGGTACGTCATCGCCGCGGAGTGTGAGTGATGCTCCTACCATGTAGCGCCTGCTGCGGCACGCCATGCACCTGCCAGACGTGCGACGCTTGCTGTTCGTGCGCTCCGTGGGACTGGGCATTTGACGCCCGGGAGCTATCGCCTAGCCAGTATTCCCTGAGTCTCTATGACGACCTGCTTGACCTACTGCCGGGCTGTATAAGCCGGCTATATGAATCACAAGAGGCGTGCGTTGATGCAAAGGTGGCGCAGGCTTTGATTAACTTCCCTGGGTGGACTGAGCAGCAAATTCGCGATTTTTTCCAGGAGTCTTGGGAGGCTAACGAGTGCCGGGATGACATCTTTTTTAACGGCTCCACGTGGTTCGGCTGGAGCGTGCCGTACATCAACGGCGTGGTGGCCACGGCGGCAGCGCTGGAGGAGCAGTGTCCAGACGGCGCGCCGCCGGCACCGGATTGGTGCTTGCCTGGCGCCACTCGCTACTGGTACGTGCAGGAGTTTTCCGGCTCGTCGGGGGCCATCCCCGACATTCGCAAGCTTGTCCTCGCCACTCCCGGCACCGGCGACTGGATCGTAGACGCCCTGCTGGAGCGTGGCACGCAGGACGACCTGCCGGCTGAGGGGTGGGTCGAGGCCGACGACTGTGCCTCTTGCGACGACCCGGCCGAGCTGGAGACAGACTGCGATCCAGCCGCGGACTACAAGGTGTTCTACGACAAGACCGTCACCGTAGAAGACTCGTTCACAGACTTTTGCAACTCGTCTACCGACTCGCTGGGCCTATGCCCGCCGCAGAACTGCAAGCTCGTCACCATCACGGTCACGCGGACGAACCAGTGTTCGCCGAACTCGCCGGCTTCGCCGGACGTGACCACGTACACCGTGGTGCTCGCCGTCTGCCCGTGTGGCTCGCTTGTCTCCGTGGTCTCGTCGCCGCTGAACGCAGAGTCGGACCCTGTGGTCATCGACGGCTACGGGTACGCGAGCGAACAGGACTGCATCGACGACCTGACTGAGAGCAACTGTCTGGGCGGTACGGCCAGCAGCCAGTGCATCGGGGACCAATGGAAGCAAGTGCGGCACGCGATCGACGGCACGCGAGACTGCCTGGAGTCTGTGTGTACCAGTGCTTGTGATCCGCCGGGGTGCTGTTCATGACTACACGTAGCATGGTCATCCCGTACTCGGGGGGCGTGGACCCGGCCACGCTCGCGGCGGCGATTGCCAAGCTGCTGGGCGAAAACCCCGGCAGCGGCCTGCTCCAGCTGCGAGTGGTCGAGCATGCCCCGCCCCCACCGAACGAAGGACCGGGCACGGAACTGAAAAAGCTCCTAGCCAAGGTCGGCATCAAGCCGAAGGCCGGCTGTAAATGCCTGGCGCGTGCCGTGGAGATGGACATCCGCGGCTGCGACTGGTGCGAGACCAACGTGCCCACGATCGTCGGCTGGCTCCGCGAGGAGGCCACCAGTAGGCGGCTGCCGTTTGTTGACGCGGCGGGTACGGTGCTGGTGAGACGAGCGATCAGCAACGCGAGGAGGCTGCATCGTGGCAAAGCGCACGGATGAGCGCGGGTGGACTGGCCTCGACGACGTTGACTACGAGGAAGACGCGGACGGTGCCAACCCGATGCCGGATGACGACGGCAACATAGTTCTACATCGCAAGGAGGCGGCAGATGCAGCGAGGGGACGCGATAACGCGAAAGGCCGAGCGGCTCGCAAAACTCCATCCCGAAGCCCCCGCGCAAACGCTCGCAAGGCGACTCGTAAAGGAAAGTAACGGCGCGATCACGCTGCACCAGGCACGCATGCGGATGCAGCGGCAGTTCGGGCAACACGGCAAGAAGAACCGCAAGACGCAGAAGCCTACGGTCCCGCGTCCCCCGCGAGAAGCCGGCGAGATCCTCGCCATGCCGAAGTCGATGGCCCAGCCTTGGACGCCGTACGTCCTGAAGGTCACCGGCCCAATCGGCATCCTGTCCGACGTGCATGTGCCGTATCACTCTGAGGTCGCCGTGGCTGCCGCTGTCGGCCACCTGAAAGAGCAGGGCTTGTCTGGGCTACTTTTGAACGGCGACATAGCCGACTTCTACGCCATCAGCCGGTACATGAAAGACCCGGCCTACCGGGACTTCAAGGGCGAACTCGAGGCGGTGCGTGGGTTCCTCGGCTGGCTGCGGCAGGAGTTCCCCGACATCCCGATCGTCTACAAGACCGGCAACCATGAGGACCGGTGGCAGCACTGGCTCTGGCAGCACGCCGCCGAGATCAGCGACGACCGACGCATGAGCCTGACGGCGTGGCTCGACCTAGACAAACTCGACATCGAACTCGTCGATAACCAGCGGCCGGTCATGCTGGGGAAGTTGCCGGTGCTGCACGGCCATGAACTGCCGAAGGGGATGGCGGCTCCGGTCAACGTCGCCCGCGGTGCGTGGATGCGGACGCTATCGACGTGCCTGGTGGGACATTCGCACCGGACCAGCAACCACGCCGAGTCGGACATGTGGCACCACGAAACGGCGTGCTGGAGCACGGGATGCCTGTGCGACCTACGGCCCGACTACGCGGTCATCAACCGATGGAACCACGGGTTCGCCGTTGCCACCGTCCACGACGGCGGGGCGTTCGACGTGCAGAACTACCGCGTGATGGGTGACGGCACCGTGCGGTCGGCTTGACCACGGGCATAGGCTGCGGACTCACCCCGAGGAACCAAGCATGACGACCACGACACTGGAAGAGCACAACGCCGCACTGCGGGCAGCCGTCCGCGAGCGGCTCGACGCCACGCCAGCCGATGACCACAAGGTGTCGCCGCGGGCGACGGAACCTAGGCACATTGTCGCAACTACCGAGGAAACGCAACACGACGAGTCGGACGTGCCCTACGTCGAGCACCTGCTCGGGCGGCAGCGTGGCGACTCGGTCCTGAGCGAGACCTACGCCGAGTGGGAGCCGGGCTTCCAGCCCGTCACTCCGGCAGAGCAGACGCTGCGGGACGCGATCGCCACGATCCGAGACCGGCACGGCAAGTACGGGCCACCTACGGAGCATTTCGCCAGGACGGCGTCGCTGGTGAACGCGGCGTTCGGCACGACGTTTACGCCGGCCGACTGGGCTCTCGTCATGGTCTTGGACAAGATCGCCCGCCAGATGGGGCCAGCGGCGACCGACGACGCTGCTATCGACATCGCTGGCTACGCGGCCTGCCACCAGGAGTGCCGACGTGGCTGAACCCCTCACCGACGCCTACCTCCAGCAGTGCGAGCAGGACGCCCGCCGGTTCAGCGGTGCGTACACCGGGACCAGCGGTACGCTCGCGGCTCACGTCATGCGGCTGCTCGCGGAGTTGAGCCGGGTCAAGGGGACGCTCGCCGTTGAGCGAGCGAGGCGTGAGCAACACACTTGCCGCTGGGGCGACGACCCGAGCGGGCCTTACGTCTCGGACGAATTCCTCGGCGGCCTGCGGGCTGATAGCAACGAGTGCTGGCCGGATAGATGAGGGGGCAGGACGCATGATTGGTCTGTACGTCCTCTCGGCGTGGCTCGCTGCCGACGTTGCCACGGGCATCGTCCACTGGTGGGAGGACCGATACGGCGACCCCGCGTGGCCGGTGCTGGGGCGGCACGTCGTGGCGCCGAACATCCGGCACCACTCTGAGCCCCGGGCGTTTCTGGCCGGCGGCTACTGGCAACGCAACTGGACGACGATCCTGCCCGCGGCTGCCGTATCGCTCGTCGCCCTGGCGGCGGGGCAGCACTGGCTCGCCCTTGTGGCGGTGTTCTCTAGCCAGGCCAACCAGGTTCACGGGTGGGCGCACCAGCGATGCTCACGCCCGATACGGGGGCTGCAACTCATCGGCCTGCTGTCGTCGCCAGACGGGCACGCGGTCCACCACCGATCGCCGTACAACACAGACTTCTGCGTTATGAGCGACTGGTGCAACCCGCTGCTGTCTGCGGTGGGATTCTGGCGTGGGCTGGAGCAGGCCGTGGGCTTGGCCGGCGTGCATCCGAGAGCGGAGCGAGAGACTGCTTGACCGGGCGGCGGGTTGAGTGCGACGACGTGTCCTCCTCCACGTTGCCGCCTCCCCGCTTGCTCGGTCACGCCGCCGGCCTACCCCCGTCCTTCGGCGGGCCTTCAAGGTCGAGCGGCGGCAGGTAGTCCAGCCCCCGGTGCGTCTCCGTGATCCGCGGATCAAGGTAGTGTCCACGGGTCATCGCCGGATCGGCATGTCCGAGGTGGGCCGTGGCATCCCCGCCGGCAGCGGCGACGTAGGAGGCCGACGCCTTGCGAATCGCGTGGAACGCCCTGGCGGGCACGCCTGCCGTCTGGCAGAGCAGCCGCATGCTGGCGTAGTGCGACAGCGGATGGCCCGTCCTAGGCCACACCAGAGCGTCAGGCGGGCCCCGGCGGCTCTCCAGTTCAGCAGCCAGGGCAGCGGTGATCGGGGCAACGAGGTCACGCTCGCGGCCCTTGCGGGTCTCGGCGAGGAATACGAGCCGCCCCTGCGACGTGTCCACCTCACGCCACCGCAGATCCAACAGGGCTCCAATCCGCTCGCCGGTCTGCCATGCGGACTGGAGAAGCGTGCTCCACCACCAGGCCGAAGGCACGCCGGACATTGCCCCTCGGCGGGCTTTGGCGGCTCGGACCAGGCGGCTCATCTCGTCCAGTGTGTAGGCGGTCGGCGTCCGCCGCACCCGCTTCTGGCGTGGCAGGCCCGGCCACTCGCCGCCGTGCAACTTCTTTTTGCAGGCCCACGTCCAGATCGCCAGCAACTGGCTGCGGTCCTTGGCGACGGTATGCGGGCTGACGACGCGCCCCCGGCAGGGGTTCGTGGCTCGCCACCGCAGGAACTTCGAGACCTGCACGTCCTCCAGATCCGTGATCAGCGGCTCGCGGCCGAGGAACTCAGCGAACTTGTCGATCGTGTGGCCGTAGAGCGTCATCGACCTGGCCGACAGATTCATGAGTAGGGCATACCGCTCCAGCAACTCTCGCATCGTCATCGGGCACCTCCTTCCCCCATAGTGTACAGATGTTTAACGGAGCCCTCTCCGTTGAAACTTCCCCCGCCAGTCGATCCTACGGAGGGTCGGCTGGCCGGGGCAAGTTGGGAGGATTGAAGGTGGGGATTGGTTGACTGTTGCGACTACGCCACTACGATTGGGACATGATTGCCATGGCTGTTCACGATGACTGGGTTTCGGTAGCCAAAGCCGCCGAGATCGCCGACTGCTCAGAGCAGTTCATCCGGCGTCTGTTGCTGAAACACCTGCCGCGCGACGCGAAGGGCAAGCCCTCGTCGGACAGAACCCGCGGCTGCCCGCTCGATGGCTGGCTCGTCAACGGCCGGGCTTGGACCGTGAGCCGTGCGTCGGCGGAAGCCCTCAAGGGCACCCTGACCAGCCGGGCAGGGAAGCGGAAGCGGGCGGCCACACGTCCGACCAAGAAGCGGAAATCCCGCTAATCCCCGAGCGAAACGGGGCTCCAAAAAAATCCTCTCAAGTGCTCTTGACGGTAGTTGCGATATTGCTACTATCCCGTTCGTCAGGCAATTGAGACCTGACGCAACGCCAACCGGGAGACGAACGATGGAACGCCTCCTTTCGCAGCTCATGCCCGCACTCGTCTTGATCCGCATCGGCCAGGAACTCGGCACCGACTCGCCCGCCGCTCGCGCGGTTCACGACCTGCTCGAACTGCTGGCCGCCGTCCCCTGGAAGATTCTTGGTTGACCCTAGTTGCCGTACTGCAACACGCTACCGTCCCGAAACCCGACCCGCAAACCTACCGTTTCCCCCGTGCTTTAGTCGCCTTGCAGATTCCGGCCAGTGAACGCTTGACCAGTTTGGGAGAACGGATATGTTGACCCCCTCTTGTGAAGTGAGTGCCCCGTCTATGACTGCACAACCTGAACACACGACCACGCAGGTCCGCAGGCAATACCAGCGTGCTTACTACCTCGCCAACCGCGAGCGATTGAAGGCACAACGCAAGGCCTATCGCGACGCACATCGGGACGAAATCGCACGTCAAGGAAAGGCCTATCGCGAGGCAAACAGTGCCGCCTTAAAGGCCAAGCGTGACGCCTGCCGCGAAGACACTTCAGCGAAGAACCGCAAGTACTACGCCGCCAACAAAGAAGCCATTCGGGCCAGGACTAAGCGATGGCTGGCTAACAACGCAGAACGAGTTTCTGCAGTTGCCGCGGAGTACCGAAGGAAACACCCGCAAAAGGCACGCGCCTATTACCTCGCTAACAAACGGGAGCGGCACAAGTGGTTTTCCAAGTGGCAAACCGCGAAGAGGCAATCTGATCCGAGCTTTGCGGTGCAGTGCAAGGTGTTGAGTTGGACTTGCAGGGCGATGAGACGGCATCTGTCTGGCCTGCCAGTTTCTAAGTCAACAAGGATCGTGCAGCTGCTTGGCTGCGATTGGCTTGAGTTCATCGCACATATCGAGGCCAAGTTTGACCAAGGCATGTCGTGGAGCAATCACGGCCGGTCCGGCTGGCATTTCGATCACATCCTCCCTCTTTCTTCGTTCGACCTCACGGATGAGGCCGAACTCAGCAGGGCTTGTCACTACACCAACGTTCAGCCGCTTTGGGCTGCTGACAACGTAAGAAAAGGAGCAACGATCGCATGAGCATCAGCAAACACCCCGGAGACAACGAGTACCAGGCCGCCGTCGCTGGCATGCCCGAGCACACCGTCTCGGGCGGCACGACCCGGCTCATCGGCGGCAAGTTCGTCACGACCTACGCGGTCGGCGACCGCATCAAGTGGCGAGACAAGGGCCGCACGCTGGCCGGAGTCGTGGTCGAGGTGCTTACCGACGACACCTACCACGTTCGGCGGCATGTCCCTGACCGCGGCAACGAGCACCACGCGGTGACGGCGGAGCAGATCGTGCCGTTCTGACGCACGCACAAGGACCGTCGCCTGGTGGAACCAGACGGCGGAAGGAGCCCGGTGGAACCGGGGTAGCACGGACGCAACGACACCCCGCCGAGCAGGACGCGGAGCGGGTTTTTGACAACGCAGAAAGGGATGCGATGAGCAAAGACGAGTTCACGTTGCCGGCAGGATTTGTGCCGCTGTCCGATTGGGATCACCGTCACCGTAGCGGTAGTGATGGCCATTCGGCTGAGTACAAAGCACTGCGATTGGCCGCAGATGCTGGGAAAATCCAGGCATTCAAGATGGGCGGCAGCGGTCGCTGGTACGTCCACCGCAAGGCCGCAGCGGAGTTTCTGGCGTCACAACTGACGGAGCCGCAGGCGGCTACGAAGTCCAAGGCGAAGCAGCCGAGCGACCTGCAGTACGAGTCCGTGTGCGAATCGCTGGCAGACATCGCTTCTGGCCTTGGCCACGTTGTGACGCTGCTTGAACGGCTCGCCACTGCCGTTGAGGCGATTGCAACGCAACCGAAGACGGAGCGCGAGCCGGCTGGAGTGTGGCGAGACATGAACGGCGAAGTGATGAACTGAACGACACCCACAACGAAAGGAATGACAGATGACCACGGAAATCAGCACGCATCGGGCCGGCGGATTGGCCCTGCAATCGTTCGACGACGCCTTCCGGTTCGCCAAGATGGTGAGCCAGTCGGACTTCGCGCCCAAGGACTTCAAGGGCAAGGCTGAGTCCTGCTTGCTCGCCATCCAACACGGCAGCGAAGTCGGGCTGTCGCCGATGCAGAGCCTGCAAAGCATCGCCGTCATCAACGGCAGGCCGACGATCTGGGGCGACGCGGCCCTGGCCTTGGTGCAGTCGAGCTCGCAGTGCCTCTACGTTCGCGAGTACACCGAGGGCGAAGGCGACAGCCTGACCGCCGTCTGCGAGGTGCAACGTCGTGGCTACCCGCAGCCGACGGTTGCCAAGTTCAGCGTCGCCGACGCCAAGAAGGCGGGGCTGTGGGGCAAGACCGGGCCATGGTCCCAGTACCCGAGCCGCATGCTTGGGCTGCGGGCTCGAGGCTTCGCCCTGCGGAACGCATTCGCTGACGCCCTGCGTGGCCTTGTGACGGCCGAGGAGGCTCAGGACTACCAGACGCCTGAGCCGGTCCGCGAGACGCCACGCGAGCCAGTCGTGGTGCGGCCCAAACTGGACGCCCCCGTTGCTACAGAGACGCCATATCAGAAGGCCCTTCACGCCATCCAGCGGGTCAAGACGCTCGCCGATTGCGACAAGCTCCGCGACCTCATCACGGCACGGCACGCCGAGGGTGTGTTCACCGACGCCATCCGCGACGACCTGGTGGACCTGCTCCACGGCAAGGCCGAGATCCTCATCGGCGAAGAGGAGGTGACCGCATGATGCCACCGAAAGCCGTCATCGACTACCTGCGGAGCGTTGGGCAGGACGCTATGGCCGACGCCGTCGCGCGGCTGCGGGACGACGCGATGCGATTCCAGCTGCGGGCAGAGGCGAACTTACGTGACTACTACGAGTTGAGGGACAAGCACGAGCCGCGGGCACCGTCGCCGTCGTGCTGGAAAAACAACTGGACAGGGGATTGAGACAACCGGCCCACCATGGCCGCAGCGGCTGCATTCATCGGCCGCATTGGTCGCCTTGCGGGAGTGGCGAGTAACCACCGCAGTCGCCGCCGACTCCACGGTGAGGCGACCGAGCCCGGCGTAACCGGGCAAATACACGAAAGGATGCGTGATGAACCACTACGGCATCGAAGACTGTGCCGGCCCGCTGTTCGCCATGGCCCCGGCCGTTCGCGGCTCGGTCACCTC
>Ga0207939_1000418_pt1 | contig 12936 bp, 12 predicted proteins | sample LakMenEpi02Jun12_FD_150663 | JGI IMG/M metagenome (GOLD analysis project Ga0207939, IMG submission 150663) | Freshwater microbial communities from Lake Mendota, WI - 02JUN2012 deep hole epilimnion (SPAdes) | ecosystem: Environmental > Aquatic > Freshwater > Lentic | place: Lake Mendota, Madison... | reverse complement strand
AGGCAGAAAACTATGCATTCCCTGCATAGAAAGCCTGCCCATGCCTTGCGATTAGCCACAACAGCCCCCAACCAGGCAGACTGACCACAGCGCCGACGACCCAGCCCCTCGATGCCCGATCAGGAGCTGCTCGACGATTTCCTCGAAGCCCTGGAGCAGGCCGGCAGCCCGGTGAAAAACGCTGTGCTGCGCCAGGCCCTGGGCTGGGACGATAGCCAATACGAAGCGGTGAAAGCCGAGCTGGTGACCCGCCGGATCGTGGTGCGCGGCCGGGGCCGCAGCGATTCGGTGTCGCTGGTGGGAGCAGAGCCGGCCGCCAAACCCGCCAAAGCCAGCCGCAACGGCAAGGCTGCCGCAGCGGAGCCCAAAGACAAATCGCTGGAATCCTGGATCTGGGATGCGGCCTGCTCGATCCGCGGCGCCAAGGATGCTGCCAAATACAAGGACTACATCCTGCCGCTGATCTTCACGAAGCGGCTGTGCGATGTGTTCGACGATGAGCTGAACAGGATTGCCGAGCAGGTGGGCAGTCGCGCCAAGGCGTTCCAGCTGGTGCAGCTGGACCACAAGCTGGTGCGCTTCTACCTGCCGCTGCGGCCAGAGGATCCGGAGCAGCCGGTGTGGAGCGTGATCCGCCAGCTGGCCGATCGGATCGGCGAGGGGGTGACCAGCCAGCTGCGGGCGATCGCCAGGGAGAACCCGAGGCTGCAGGGCATCATCGACCGGGTGGACTTCAACGCCACCACCCACGGCCAGCGTGATCTGGATGACGACCGGCTGTCGAACCTGATCGAGGCGATCAGCAACAAGCGGCTGGGGCTGAAGGATGTGGAGGCCGACATCATCGGCAAGAGCTACGAATACCTGATCCGCAAGTTCGCCGAAGGCAGCGGCCAGAGCGCCGGCGAGTTTTACACGCCACCGGAGGCGGGCGAGATCATCTCGAAGGTGCTGCAGCCGGAGCCGGGCATGGAGATCTACGACCCCTGCTGCGGCTCCGGCGGCCTGCTGGTGAAATGCGAGGTGGCGATGGAGGAAAAGGCGGGCCAGGGCGTGGCGCCGCTGAAGCTCTATGGGCAGGAGTACGTGCCGGAAACCTGGGCGATGGCGAACATGAACATGATCATCCACGACCTCGAAGGCGAGATCGAGATCGGCGACACGTTCAAAAACCCCAAGTTCCGGCTGGGTGGCGGCCGGCTGCGCACGTTTGATCGGGTGGTGGCCAACCCGATGTGGAACCAGGACTGGTTTACGGATACGGACTACGACAGCGATGAACTGGGCCGCTTCCCGTCCGGTGCCGGCTTCCCGGGCAAGCAATCGGCGGATTGGGGCTGGATCCAGCACATCGCCGCCAGCCTCAACGAACGCGGCCGCGGCGCCGTGGTGCTCGACACGGGCGCTGCTTCCCGCGGTTCCGGCAATGCCGGCACGAACAAGGAAAAGAGCGTGCGCCAGTGGTTTGTGGAGCAGGATTGGATCGAGAGCGTGCTCTACCTGCCGGAAAACCTCTTTTACAACACCACGGCGCCGGGAATCGTGGTGTTTTTGAACAAGGCGAAGCAGGCGGAGCGGCGCGGCCGGGTGTTGTTGGTGAATGCCAGCCAGGTGTTTGAGAAGGGCGATCCCAAGAACTTCATTCCTGCCACTGGGATCGCACGCATTGCAGAGGCGTTGATCCAGTGGCGCGAGGAGGAGAAGTTCAGCCGGGTGGTGGAGCGGGAGGAGCTGGCGAAGAACGATTTCAACATCTCTCCCAGCCGCTACATCCACACCAGCGACGCCGCCACCTACCGGCCGATCGCTGAAATCGTGAAAGAACTGGATGCGATCGAAGCCGAAGCCCGCGAGGCAGATCGGGCGCTGCGGGAGATTTTGGGGAGGTTGGGGGTATGAGTGCTGGTTTCAAATACCTGGATCTTTCTGCTCTTCCTGATGACTGGACTGCCGATCATTTTGGCAACCTAGTCGCCTACAACCTTGGCCGAACTCCACCAAGGAACAGCCCTGTCTTCTGGAAGGACGGCATTTATCCCTGGGTGAGCATTTCTGACATGAAACCGTATGGAGTCATCCAAGAAACAGTAGAGAAAGTTTCACAACAGGCTTTTGACGAAGTCTTCCGAGGCAGATTGGCGCTAGAGGGGAGCCTGCTGATGTCCTTCAAGCTCACGATCGGGCGCATCTCCTGCCTTGGAGTTCCGGCATTCCACAACGAAGCGATCATCTCCTTCAAGCCAGACCCTAAAAAAATATCACCTGAATACTTAGGCTACTATCTGTCTCAGATCAATTATAAAGACTACCAAGATACCGCCATTAAAGGCCAAACCCTGAACAAGGGCAAGCTTGATTCACTTGAAATTTCGCTTCCACCACTCCCCGAGCAGAAGGCTATCGCCCATACTCTCGCCACTGTGCAGCGGGCAATTAGAGCTCAGGAGCGGATCATTCAGACCACCACGGAGCTGAAACAGGCGCTGATGCAGAAGCTGTTCAGCGAGGGGTTGCGGGGGGAACCCCAGAAGGAGACGGAGATTGGGCTGGTGCCGGAGAGTTGGGGGGTGGTTCCCCTTTCGGATGTCTGCCGCTTCCAGAGCGGGGGGACTCCATCCAAGCAGAATCCAGATTTCTGGCAGGGAACTATTCCGTGGGCATCCCCGAAGGACATGAAGCGGCCTCGCCTTAATGACGTTGCAGACCACATTTCAATAGAAGCACTCGAAAGTGGCAGCAAACTCGCCCCCGCCGGTTCGGTCTTCGTTGTCGTTCGCGGGATGATCTTGGCAAAGACGGTTCCAGTTGCACTTGCGACAGTTCCGATGGCCATCAATCAAGACATGAAGGCCATTGTTCCCGGAGCCGAACTCCGCTCGGACTTTCTGCTCTATGCTCTGGAGGCTTTTCGCGAGAGCATGTTCAAGAAAGTGGGTCGCTCAGGACATGGAACCGCGACGTTGATGGGCTACGAAGTGGCAGCATTCAAAATCCCGTTGCCAGATATGCAAACGCAGGAAGAGATCGCTTCTGCGTTTGAAAACATTGAACGGAAGAAGGAGCTTCATGAACAGAAGCACACCTCTATACAAGCTCTTTTTGGTACCCTCCTGCATGAACTAATGGCTGCAAAGACCCGCGTTAATCAACTTAACTTGAATACTGAATTAATCCCATGACCAAACGAGGCGCTGAATTTCGAAAGACTGATCTCCAAGTTCATTCGCCACGAGATGCGGGTTGGGATGGAGCAAGACCAGACGACGCATTGGCTAGCGAAGCCTCGGCTGAGGATCGAAAGCTGGTAAGAGAAAAATACTGCAAAGACTTCATCGAAAAATGCATCGAGAATGGACTGACAGCAGCTTCAATTACGGATCATCACGAGGGTGTTTATGCATATGATGCGATGAGAGTGCTTGGAAAGATGCGGGAGGCAGATCCATCACTGGATTATTGGCTCTTTCCAGGAATGGAACTGACCTGCAAGGATTCTTGCCAGGCATTGATCATATTCGATGGAAATCTCGCCCAAAACCTCTTCGAGAAAGCTCGATCAAAGCTAGGTCTGCCAACTGACGTGCGACCTGAAGAGAAACAAGGAATCCAGGTCGAATTGCTCATTTACAATATTGAGGATTTGCAGCAACTCCTCGATAGCGATGATGAACTGCGAGGACGATTCATCATCCTGCCTCATGTAAAACCAGACGGGCACAAAACGGTCTTGAGGAAAGGTTTTCACAAACGCTTCAAAGACATGCCATATGTAGGCGGCTACATGGATAAGACCAGACCGGACGACCTTGACTCGGGAGATCGAAGGATCTTAGACGGAGCAATCCCGGCATGGTCTTCGGAAAAGCGGGGAGTGGTTTCATGCTCGGATGCCCGCCATGCTGATTTTCGGCTCATTGGTGATCACGCCACATGGATCAAATTGGCGTCGCCTTCTGCGGAATCTCTTCGACAAGCGATGCTCGCCCCAGATTCGCGGATTCGACATTCAGAACCGTTATTGCCCGAAGCGCTTATTAGTGAAGTATCTGTTAAGGGATCACAATATCTTGCTGATGGAATCTACGTTTTCAATCAGCAGATGAACTCGATCATCGGCGGCCGCGGAGCCGGCAAATCTACTCTTCTTGAATATGTTCGATTCGCCTTAGGTTGCTCGGCAATTGACGATGACCAAACATCACAAACGACCGCCACGCAACGGCTCAAAGAAATCCTAGAAGGCACTCTTGATGCCGAAAAGGGTGAAATTTCTCTCAAGATTCTCCTGAACGGAGCGCCAATCACACTTACTCGCACGGTTGCAAAGCAGGATGTAATTTCTGTCATAACCGAAGGATCGGTAAACCTCAGTTCCGTTGCCGATGTGCGGAAGCTCGTCCCTACTCAGCAATATCGCCAAGGAGAGCTGTCTGACCTTGCAAGAGGTGATGCTGAGGAGCGCCTGTTAAAGCTTGTGACCGCCCCTGCGACACACCAGTTGAGTGAGATCGAGACCAAGCTGAAGCGCAATGGTCAGGCGATAGCAGAGGCGCTGTCGAAAGCGGTGAGACTATCAGCGGCACAGCATGCACACAGTCACGCACTGACACAGCAAAAGCTCCTATTGTCGCAAATTGATAATCTTGAGAAGCAGTTATCTTCTGACGGTCATGCAATTACTCCCTCGATCACAGATCATGAGAAGTTTGTCCGCCAAGGCGAAGCTCTCGCGACGGCTCGCGGAGTCATTGTGCGCAATAAGGAAGCAATCAGCGGAGTGTTTTCCGAACTGATTTCAGAAATAGAAAGCGCTTCGACTGGCCAGCCGGTCTTTCCTGAAAAGGAGAAGCTTAGTGAGGCATTTGAATCACTTAAAACCTCGGCTTTGCCCGAAGGTTCGCTACAGTCAATTGTCGCGACTGTCTCGGCATGGTTCGATTCTGAATTAGCGAGAATCGCTTTGGCCGAAGCGGAATGGGCCCCCGCCAACGAAGCCCACGACAAGGAATATACTGAGCAGAAGCAACTTCTCGCTGGTAAACAGTCAATTTTGGAAAGTATTGAACGACTACGTAGCCAGCAAGGCGAGGTCGGAAAGCAATTGGTAGCTGCCGGTGTTGAAGTAGCTGAACTACGCAATGCTGATTCAGAGTTGACCGAGTTGCGGGAACATAGAACGGCATTAGAGTCGCAGCTCTCATCGGCCGTTGAAGCTCAGATCGCAACAATCGAGGCAGCGTCATCAGAATTGGCGAACGGACGTTTGGCAGAAGATCTCAACTACGCAGAAATTGAGGGGGCGCTTCAGCAGGCGTTTGATTTGCCGAGACTCCGAAGCTCCCGAATCGAAACCATCCTGAAAAAGGTTCAGGACGCAGCAGAGAAACCAGTGAAGTGGAAGGAGATTCAGGACGAGTCACTCCAACTGCTGAAATGGAAAGAAGGTGCGCCCGAGGATAAAGGCGATGCTCCATCAACCCCAATTTTAAGTGAAGCCCTTGGGCCAGAGTTTATGGAGCGATTGAAGGAGGCTATCACCACCGAACGAGTATCAGTTCTATTGCGGGCTATACTTCGTCCTCGAGTCGAGGTCTTCCATATTCGCGAAGGGAATCCAATTGAATTTAGGAAAGCTTCTCAGGGCGAGCAGGCAGCGACACTTCTGAACATATTGATGAATCAATCCCACGGACCGTTAATCATTGATCAGCCAGAGGAGGACCTGGATAACAAGATCATCAATGAGATTATCAAAACGATTCGAGTAGCAAAGGACAGAAGGCAGCTGATTCTCGCGACACACAACGCAAATATCGCAGTCAATGGAGACTCGGAAAACGTGATTGAAATGGTTTTGGGTCGACAGGTTGCAGGCGGTGCGATTGATGAAGAACTGGTCTGCACCGCGATCACTAATACGATGGAAGGCGGCAAGGACGCGTTCGAGCTACGGCGCAAGAAATACAACTTTTAGGTTTCATCGATGCCGACACTCAGAGAATACAAAACCATCCAGGTGCGGATCCTTGGCTACGCCGAGGCCATAGGTTGATCCATTGTTTGCCAAGAGAAAGGCGAGCAGCGCCTTGGCTTTGAGCTAGTCGTTCCTCTCAGCGATCGAGCAAAAAAATGCTCACTGTTCTTCGAGGATCTGCTCGATGCCAAGATCAGAGAATTCAATCCGTGCTACTCCAGAGCTTAAGGTACCTTGCTCGGCCAATTCCTCCATATCCATACCGACATCTACGTCAACCGGCAATTCGTGGAGCACCTGCGCAACCAGGGCAAGCCCCCGACCACGAGGAGAAGCGCGAACGTGATCTGATCCTGATTGATGGCAACAAGGCCGAAAGGATAGACCTGGATATGGATGGTGGCTTGAAGCTGTGCCCAGCGCTAAACCCAAAGGCCGATTAAAGCGGTGCGAATGGTGCCCGACACACCCTTACCCACCCCCGATTAGGCCACCTGGCTCCATACCCTCAAGCCGTGCATCCAAACCGTCCGGATCTCGGCTGCACGGGCCGCCAACCGTGAACTGTTCCTGCTCTACAGGGACATGGGCCGCAGAATCGTGGAGAAGCAGCAGGCTCTGGGCTGGGGCAAGACGGTGGTGGAGCGTCTGTCCGCCGATCTTCATGTGGAATTTTCAGGGCTGAAGGGCTTCTCCGCCAGCAACCTTTGGCTGATGCGGCAGTTTTATACGGAATAAAGCATCGCTGAGTTCCCGGTTGCGGCCCCTCCTGAGTCTGGCTTGCTGGAAGCTTCAGATCTTGAACAGCCTGTTCAAGATCCTGCGGATCGCGATCAGGGCAGAGCCGCTTCACACCCACCAATAGGCATGGATTCATTGATGCTATCCTTCAGATATGTCAGTTATCAGTCGCTTCCTTGGGATTGCCATCGCCATCCTGTATCGGGATCATGAACCACCCCATTTTCCTGCCATCTATGGAGATTATGAAATCACCGTCAGCATTGCTGATGGCGTTGTCACTGGCCAATTCCCAAGAAGAGCGCTCTCTCACGTCTTGGAGTGGTATTAGCAACATCGCGAGGAGTTGATGCTGGATTGGGATCGTGCACGACGTCACGAACCCCTATCACCAATTGCACCACTTGATTAATTCCCTCTCTGGAGCCCATCATGCTTCACATCACATCAGCGCAAGTCATTGCTGGACATTCTCTTTCACTTCAGTTTAACGATGGGACCCATGGAGATGTGGACCTGTCCGCAGAGCTGACAGGTCCAGTGTTTGAAGCGCTTCTTGATCCCGATCAATTCAAACAGGCCTATCTGGATCCTGTGCTTCGCACCGTCTGCTGGCCAAACGGTGCCGACTTCGCTCCAGAGTTTCTGAGAAGCCTGGTCTCGGAAAAGCAAGTCGTAGGACAACTCAAATCTTGAACAGCTTGTTCAAGAAACCCCGAGCTGATACCTTGGGGGCAAGATGTAGTGGTTTTACGACCGCCCCATAGGGATCCATAGATGCCCATCCCCGGCGAGCACAAAACCGTCCAATCCCGCATCCTCGCCTACGCCGAGGCGATCGGTTGGACCGTGGTGTCCCGGGCCCAGGCCGAACAACGGCGCGGGTTCGCCCCCACCAGCTCCCCCGCCGAATCCGCCACCGGCAGCTCCCTTTATTTCTTCGACCTACTGGACGCCAAGGTTCGCGAATTCAACCCCCGCTACAGCGAATCCCCTGGCGCTCTGATCAGCCGGTTGCGCCAATTGCACGCCACCATCCACGGCAACCGCGATTTTGTGGAACTGCTGCGCAATCACGGCAAGTTCTTCGACCAGGGCGAAAAACGCGAGCGCGATCTGATCCTGATTGATTACGACGATGCCGTACGGCCGCCTGAAGCCCGCAAAAACATCTATGAAGTGTCCGAAGAGTGGGCCTTTCACAATGGCCACTACGGCACCCGTGAAGACGTTGTGTTCTTGATCAATGGCATCCCGGTGCTGGTGATCGAATGCAAAAACGCCGATAAACAGGAAGCCATCGCCCTTGGCGTCGATCAGATCCGCCGTTACCACCAGGAAACGCCGGAGCTGTTCATCAGCCAGCAGCTGTTCACCGCCACCGATGCGATCGGCTTCTCCTATGGCGTGAGTTGGAACACCGTGCGCCGCAATCTCTTTTCATGGAAGCATGAGCAGATCGGCCAACTGGAGGCCAAGATCCAGAGCTTCTGCGCCATCCCCCAGCTGCTCGCCTTCCTGCAGCACTACATCGTGTTTGCCGAGAAAGACGAAGAACTCAACAAGTACATTCTGCGTCAGCATCAGACCGCCGCCGTGGAGGCCGTGATCGAGCGCGCCCTCTGCCCGACGCGCACGCGTGGGCTGATCTGGCACACCCAGGGCAGCGGCAAGACCTTCACGATGATCAAGGCCGCCGAGCTGCTGTTCCGCCTGCCCGCCGCCGACAAGCCCACCGTGCTGCTGATGATCGACCGCAACGAGCTGGAAGATCAGATGCTCAAGAACCTCGCCGCCCTCGGCCTGGGCAATGTGGAGCACGCCAGCAGCATCGCCCGCCTCAACCAGCTGCTCGCCTCCGACTACCGCGGCATCATCGTGACGATGATCCACAAGTTCCGCGATATGCCCGCGGATCTCAATACCCGCACCAACATCTTCGTGCTGATCGATGAGGCGCACCGCACCACCGGCGGTGATCTCGGCATCTACCTGATGGCCGGCCTTCCCAATGCCACCTTCATCGGCTTCAGCGGCACCCCCGTGGATCTCACCGTCTACGGCAAGGGCACGTTCAAGACCTTCGGCAAGGACGACCCCAAGGGCTACCTGCACAAATACTCGATCTCCGAAAGCATCGCCGACGGCACCACCCTTCCCCTCTATTACCAGCTCGCCCCCAACGCGCTGCTGGTGCCCCACGAGACGCTCGATGCCGAATTCCTCTCGCTCGCGGAAGCCGAGGGTGTGGCGGACATTGAGGAGCTGAACAAGATCCTGGAGCGGGCCGTCAACCTCAAAAACTTCCTCAAGGGCAAGCCCCGCATCGAGCAGGTGGCCCGCTTTGTGGTGGATCACTACCTCAACAACGTGGAACCGCTCGGCTACAAGGCCTTCCTGGTGGCGGTGGACCGCGAGGCCTGCGCCCTTTACAAACAGGCGCTCGATGCGATCTTCACCGAGCTGGGCCTGCCAACCGACTACGCCCAGGTGGTGTTCACTGGCAACAACAACGACACCGCCCTGCTCAAGCAATACCACCTTGATGCCAAGCAGGAACGCCAGATCCGCAAGAGCTTTTGCAAGCTCGATCAGAATCCCAAAATCCTGATAGTGACTGAAAAGCTGCTCACCGGCTTCGATGCCCCGGTGCTGTATGCGATGTATCTCGATAAGCCCCTCCGAGATCACACCCTGCTGCAGGCGATCGCCCGGGTGAACCGCCCCTACGAGAACGAAGCGCTGGAGATGGTGAAGCCCCATGGCTTCGTGCTGGATTTTGTGGGCATCTTCGACAAGCTGGAAAAAGCGCTGGCGTTTGACAGCGATGAAGTGAACGCCATCGTGAAAGACATCCAGCTGCTCAAGGTGTTGTTCCAGAACAAGATGGAGCAGCACGCGCCCCCTTATCTCGCCCTGATCCGCCACAACTTCAACGACCGCGACGTTGACGCCCTTATTGAGCACTTCCGCGATCCCGAGCGCCGCAAGGCCTTCTTCAAGGAGGTGAAGGAGATCGAGATGCTCTACGAGATCATCTCCCCCGATCCCTTCCTGCGCCCCTTCATCGAGGCCTACACCACCCTCTGTGCGATCTACGCCGTGGTGCGTAAGGAATACACGACGCAGAAAACCTATGTGGATCGAGAGTTCCAGCGCAAAACCAGCGCCCTGGTGCAGGAGCACATCAGCACCCTCGGCATCGAGGAGCCCGTTGAGCTCGTGGCCATCAACAGCGACACGATCGAACTGATCAAAAAGCTCCACGGCGGTGCGCCCCGCAAGGTGATCAACCTGGTGAAGAGCATCGAGAAAGCCGCCCAGGAGCAGAGCGACGACCCCTATCTGATCGCCATGGCCGAGCGGGCCCGCATCGTGCAGGAGAAATTTGAACTGCGGCAAACCACCACCAGCGAAGCGCTCGACAAGCTGCTCGCCGAACTGCGCAACAACGAAGCCCGCAAACAGGAGCAGGCCGCCAAGGGCTTCGATGGGCTCACCTTCTTTGTGTATCGCACCCTGCTCGACGCCAACATCGCCAACCCGGAAGCCGTGAGCGCCCGCATCCGGGACGCCTTCGTGGCCCATCCCAACTGGAAAGCCAGTGACACCTCCCTACGCGAGCTGCGCAACCAGGTCACCTTTGCCCTCGCCGCCGAATGCGACCAGCTGGAGCAGGTGACCCCGCTGGTGGAGGAGCTGTTCACCCTGCTGGCCAAGGGCGATCGGCTGGCATGACCCTCAGCGCCAAACAGGCCTTCAAACAGCGCGTGCGCCACTGGGCCCGCCAGCTTGATGTGCCCATTGCCTGGCTTGCCGTCCGACCCATGCGCCAGAAGTGGGCCTCCTGCTCCACCAGTGGCCACCTCCATTTCAGCGTCGATCTGCTCAGCCTCGACCCCACCCTCTGGGACTATGTGATCGTGCACGAGTTGCTGCACTTCAGCGTGCCCAACCACGGCCGGCTCTGGAAAGCCCTGATGCGCGCCCACCTCGGCGATTGGGAACTCGCTGAACAGCGATTGCAGCAGGTGGCAGCGCTGCAGCGCGGGTGAGTTCGGTAGTGCGCCATGCAACACCAAGGCCCTCAAGACCCACAAGCGAGGCCTGATGCAGCAGTTGTTTCCCTCCCCGCAGGAACCCCGGCCATGAACGACCTGATCCTCTACAGCACAGACGACGGGCGCAGCCAGATCACGCTGCGCGCCAAGGATCAGACCGTCTGGCTGTCGCAGCTGGAGATGCCGCAGCTGTTTGACGTGAGCACGGACAACGTGGGACTGCATCTCAAGAATATCTTTGCGGATGGGGAACTGGAGCCCATGGCAGTTACCGAGGAATCCTCGGTAACTGCCGCTGACGTAAACAACTACCTCACCAAGCTCTACAACCTCGATGCCATCCTGGCTGTGGGCTACCGGGTGCGGTCACCGCTCGGTGTGCAGTTCCGTCGTGGGTTCCTGTGCCATGAACCGTTGGTGAGATGAGCTCACCTGAAGAAGTAACCCGAGGCATGCAAACGATCGAAGACTGCTTCGGCGTTGCGGTGAGGCTGACGGCTGAGCGCGTGGCGCACATTCTGGAGCATCCGGAAATGAAGGAGATGGGCGCGGAGATCGAGCGGGTTCTGGCTGCGCCGCAGATCGTTCGCCGTTCCCGTTCTGATGATGCCGTGCGTTTGTTTTATGCGTTCTACCCCGAGACGATCGTCGCTGCCAAATGGCTGTGTGTGGTTGTAAAATACGCAAGCAGCGATGCCTTCGTCATCACCGCCTACCTGACCGACAAACCCAAGCCTGGAGCACCGTTATGGCCAATAAGCTGAAAGTCTGGTTTGATCCTGAGGCGGATTTCCTGGAAGTTCGCTTTTCGGATGCGCCTGGCTACGCCAAGGAAACCAACCATGATGCAGTCATGGAGCGGGTGGACGCTGAGGGCCAGGTGATCGGATTCAGCATCCTGGGCGTCAGCCAGTTCAGTAAGGACAAGCCCCTGGAGGCCGACCTGGTTTCGGCCTGAGGCACGAGCTTCGGCCCAACTCTCCATGAGCGACTCCACCCAACAATAACTCGGTAACACCCTCTGGGCGATCGCCGACCAGCTGCGCGGGGCGATGAACGCGGATGACTTCCGCGACTATATGCTCGCCTTCCTGTTCCTGCTCTATCTCTCCGACAACTACGAGATCGCCGCCAGGAAGGAGCTGGGCAGCGAATGCTCAGCGAGATCGAGAATTGCGTCAGGGAAAAGGAGGGTTTTGCCCTGGAAACCACCCTGTCAGGAACAGGGTATCAACGCAAGATCCGCGGATGTCGATCACTTGGCTACTCCGTGAGCCTCTACTTTCTCAGCCTGCCCAACCCCGAGCTGGCCATCTCCCGCGTAAAGGAACGGGTGCGGCAAGGGGGGCATCCGATCCCAGAAGAGGTGATCCGTCGCCGCTTTGCCGCAGGTCTTCACAACTTTGAAACCATCTACAAAAAAGAGGTGGATGACTGGATCAAGTTCAACAACATGGGCGATCAACCCATCTTGTTAGAATGGGGCGAAGGAGGACGGTCATGAAAGACATCAGCGAAGCCACCAATCCCGCCCTGCGAGGCTCCCTCGCTGCCTTGCGGCGCGCGGCCGAAGAGGCGCGCCGCATCGCCCTGCAAACCGGCACCGATCTGATTGTGTTCCGCAATGGGGAGATCACCCGCATTCCTCCCCAGGATCTCGCCGAGCCAGCAACCCCTGCCGCGCCTGCCAACGCTCCAGCGGCATCGCCAGATCAGCGGCATCCGGCACGCTTTCCAGCTTGCGCAGCAGCCGTTGATCCTGCGTGAGCAAGAGAGCCGATCGCTGCTCCGCCAGGGCCAGATACAGGCAGTCGTAGGCGGGATGATCGAGCTGGCGGCACCAGCGCTGCGCCGAGCTCAGCAGTGCGGCGGCAGGCACCAGCTCGCTGAACAGGCTGGGAGCCAGTTCGGCGATCGCCGCGAACTGGGCCTCCGTGATCGCCCCGATCCGCTGGGCCTTCCAGCCGGCGTTGAGCAGTTCCACCAGCACCAGATCCGGTGCGATCAGGTCTGCCGCTGGCGTTGCCTCCAGCAGCGCCACCGACCAGGCACTGCCCTCCACCTCCGCAAACCAGCCGAAGGCCACCGAGGCATCCACCACCCAGCGACGGGGCTCAGCGCTGCTCACGCGCCTCGCGAATCAGGGCGTCCACAGCCAGG
>Ga0207939_1000416_pt1 | contig 12954 bp, 30 predicted proteins | sample LakMenEpi02Jun12_FD_150663 | JGI IMG/M metagenome (GOLD analysis project Ga0207939, IMG submission 150663) | Freshwater microbial communities from Lake Mendota, WI - 02JUN2012 deep hole epilimnion (SPAdes) | ecosystem: Environmental > Aquatic > Freshwater > Lentic | place: Lake Mendota, Madison... | reverse complement strand
TATTGACCTTGCATTTAACACTGGAGGTATTGAAGGCTTATCTGCAAATGATGTAAAGATGTACATTCGATATATTGCAGATCGAAGATTAATTTCTCTTGGTCTAAAAGGTATCAATAAAGTCAAAAGAAATCCTCTACCTTGGGTAGAAGAAATGATTAATGCACCAACACACACCAACTTCTTTGAAAACAGAGCAACAGACTATGCAAAAGGTGCTCTAGCTGGCGATTGGGGTGATGTTTGGGCACACTAAGGAAATCAAATGAACGATAAAACAATAACAGCAGAATGTCATAGCTGCGAATCATCCTATCAAATCAACTATACAGAGGAATTTGTGTCTCAAGAATATCCAGAGCATTGCCCATTCTGCGGAGAACTCATCGAAGAAATTGAAGAAGAATATATAGAAGATGAGGACTCTGAAGATGATGAAGAATGGAATTAAATTGGAAATATAATAACGAAGATTTTACGGAAGACTTGATTGGTGATAATTACGGGTTCGTCTACGAGATCATAAATCTGACGAATAAAAGAAAATACATAGGCAAGAAATTTTTCTATTCTGCCAAAACCAAACAAGTCAAAGGTAAAAAGAAAAAAGTGAAAGTAGCTAGTGATTGGCAAACTTACTATGGTTCTAACGCAGAACTGCAAAATGATGTTATACTACACGGGAAAGAAAATTTCTCCCGTCAGATATTGCATTTGTGCAAATCAAAAGGCGAATGTGGATATTTGGAAGCAAAAGAGCAGTTTGTTCGTGGTGTAATGGAAAGCAATGACTATTACAACACATGGATAATGGTAAGAGTTAGAAAATCACATATTAAGGCGTACAATGCTAGAATTTCTGAGAGAACTGAAGAATGATCGGTTTGATGCAGTATTTTTTATGCCTGGACCAGAAGAAGATATGGTAAAGGTCGAGGCAGCAAAATATAAAATACCAGGAGAAGATGTCGATAGATGTGATCTGGGAAATATGTATCATATAGTACTATTCAAACAGGATAATGAAGGACATCCTATAGATCCTGATCTGTTTGAAGCTATCCTGATTGAACCTTTGGAATATATTTCTAGAGTTATAAACTGCGACTTTTATGGATTAGTTGCTAAAAAAACAACTACCTCCAGTGATTTCATCCAAAATATGTTTGACAAACTGAAAGAAATAGAGTAGACTGTAGTTTCCTAACTATAGAGTGTTATCATGATACTAATTGATCTAAATCAAGTTTTGCTATCTGGCATTATGGCACAACTCGCATCACAAAAAAATGTCAAGCTTGAAGAAGGTCTTATTCGTCATCTGGTATTAAATGTTCTAAGAACTCATACCAACAAGTTTAAAGAGTATGGCGAGATAGTGCTTTGTTGCGACAATCGTAATTATTGGCGTAAATCTATTTTTCCTTTCTACAAGGCTGGGCGTAAAAAAGCCAGAGAAAAGTCTGATCTCGATTGGCACCTCATATTTGATATTCTATCTAAACTAAAAGCAGAACTCAAAGAAAACTTTCCATACAAAGTAATTGATGTTGATGGTGCCGAAGCCGACGATATCATTGGCACACTTGTACCTCGTCATATTATGCATGAAGATATTCTTATTATCTCCAGTGATGGTGATTTTCTTCAACTTCAAGCATATAATGCAAACGGTAAATACAAAGTGAAGCAGTATAATCCTGCAATGAAGAAATTTGTTATTTCTGAAAATCCGGCAATTGATCTCAAAGAAAAAATCATCAAAGGTGACAAAGGCGATGGTATTCCTAATATACTGTCACCTTCGGATTGTTTCGTTTTAGATAAACGTCAGACACCTATCACAAAAGGCAAACTTGAAAAGTTTTTGGCTGAACATTACAGTGAATATGAATCCACTGCAAATACTGGCTTTACTAGAAATCAACTATTGATTGATCTGAGACTTATACCAGGCGATATAAAAGAAAAAATCATAAATACTTATGAAGAAACAAAACCAGCCCCAAGAAGTAAGTTATTAAATTACTTTATTGAATATAGACTTAAAAACTTGATGGATGTAATTGAGGAATTTTAATGAAAAATATATATGAAATATTTGATGAGTTTGAGGAAGCTAAAACAAAAGCAGATAGAAAAAAAATAATAGAGCAAAATCTTTCTCCTACTTTTGTAAAGGTATTAGAATATGCGTTTCATCCTGATTATAAATGGACAGTAAAAGAAGTACCAGATAGTTATAGAGTTCCTGATACTTTACCTGGAGTCTCTTTTGCCCATCTTGGAACAGAACTTAGAAGAATTTACTTGTTTCAGGAAGGACACCCAACTGCACAAAACTTGAATGTAGAAAGAAAAAATGAATTACTGATTCAACTCTTAGAATCTTTAGAACCAAGAGAGGCTGAAGTAATTATAGGAATAATGAAAAAAGACTTGGGTGTAAAAGGACTAACTTATAATTTTGTCAAGGAGTGTTTTCCTAACATGTTACCATGAAGTTAAGAAAAGAAAAAATAATAGTGACAATTGGTGCGTTTGATCCTATAGAATTATCCGATATCGATTTTTTAAAAAAAGCTAAAGCAAAAGGCGATTGGTTAATCATCGGTGTACACTCCGACATATATCTAACAAAGTATGATAAAGGCTTTATTCAAAACTATCACTCTCGATCAGAGATCGTCAGACACTTAAAATTTGTAGATGAAGTTTTCATGTATAATGATACTGACGGTACTGCATGTCAATTACTCAAAATAGTACAAATGTGCTATCCTTATTCCGAAATAATCTTTATATCCAAAAATGGAGACAAAGAAACCTCGCCTGAAGGTAAAATGAAAGGCATCAAGTTCCTACTAATGAAATAATGGAGTTCATAAAATCAAATGACTAAGTTTGCTGGTAAATTCCGTAAAAATAATGATTACGGTGACGATTTTGAATTTGCAAAAAACTCAAGAAAGAAACGCAAATTTAAAGAACATGGCGAAATTAAGAAAAAGCTAAGACAATGGGAATATGAAAACCGCCATGAAGATGATGATCGTCATTACAAATATTGAAACAAAATAGTCCTTGACAATTCGTTCATAGATTGATATAATATAGTCTCATTGAGTGGAGATATCATTATGATAGTTTATGGCTACATTCGCAAATCAAAACCGAAGAAGTTGACAAAGGTGCAACAAGCTGAGTATGATGCATGGTGCCGTAAAGTTGGTATTGGTACTTCACCGAAAGTTACTAAGATAACAAAAACAACTTTCAAAACTAGCAACAAAATGCCTAAGCTTGTTATCCCTGCCGAACGAAATCCTAAGCAATATCCTTCAGTAGACACTGGCGTACAGGTTGCAAACTGGAATAAAAAAGATAAAGTTACACAATATACTGGCGACAAAATGCTAGGTGTTGGTACTTTGCATAAATCTAACGCTGTTCCTGTTTTTAATGATACCGAAGCAAAAGATATGGCCAGAATGAGGCGATAAAATGAAGATACTTGTGAAAATACCGAAGCCAATTTGTCGTACACCCATTCCTGCCCCACAAAAACACAAAATTGATGTACGATATACCCGAAAAGTGAAGCATAAGGAGAAAATTGATGTTCGCACCTGTGGATGAATGTGTTTTATATAATGAAGATTGCTTAAAGACCCTAGATCGGGGTCTCCAGTATCACTATGTCATTACATCACCCCCGGATTTTGATGAAATTGGTGAAAATCCAGATGAAACTATGAGAAAATGGGAAAATTTGATGTATGACACCTTCTCTAAACTCAAACCAATCAACAATGTCGTTACAATTGTCCTCCGAGACCGAAAATCCGGTGGAAAAATCATCAAAAAGCACACCTTTGTGACCCAAACAATGGAAGAATTGGGCTGGGTACATAAAAGTCAAAAAATATGGGTAAGATCAAAGGCAGCTAATCTATATCGTTTTAACTACTCCTTCGTTTTAACCTTCAAGCGCCCCGGAAAACAGTTTTCTCGGGAGGAATTTAGCGACCTTGCTATTCCTGATGTGTTAGAACATCCTGTCAAACCATATAAAACCTATGTTGACAACTATCCTACCGGATTATTGAATCATTTTATTGATGCATACACAAATCCTGGTGAATTAATCTTTGATCCATTCATGGGATCGGGTAGTACCGCAGAAGCATGTGTTTATGCCAGCAGAAAATGGTCTGGAGCAGAGATTGTTCCCGAAACATTTGAACTTGCAAGAAATCGTTTATCTACAATTTATGATGAGAGGAACAACGGATATGTTGGACTTAAATTTGAGTGAACTTGAGAACTTCACAGATGAAGAACTTATTCTGCTTGAAGAAATGGGAGAAATGCTTGAAGAAATGTCACAGGAGGAAATCGATGACTTTGTAGAAATGATTGAGATTATGGGTAAAAAGAAAAAAGAGAAAATGATTGTTATGCCAGATCGAAGCGACTTTTATCATTAAGGAAAATATTATGGAAAACACAACAAACGTAGAACAACAAAGCGAAGCATTGACTGAACTTGAAGAAATCGTAAAGAAATGGGTTGTTATGTCAAGGTGGAAAAAAGACTTAGAGTTTTATGAAGAACTAAGACAAAAGGTCGCAAATGGATAATCCAAAAGTATATACCACAACAGTAAAAGATTGTAACGACGGCAGTGGAGATGTATACATAGAATTTCCAGAAGAAATGTTGCAAGAACTTGGTTGGGGAGAAGGTACAGAAATAAACTTTGACCTAAAAGTTGACGAAGCTGGTAATGTCATTGTGATAAGTGCTGTTGCATAAAAAACAATAATCAGGTTTGCTATTGACAAATGGTTTGTTTTGTGAGATAATGTCTTATCTTCAATAGAGAGATATCAAAATGTTAACAACTCAAGAATCCAAAACTCAACTCGCTAAACTTCTGGCGACAGAAAACCTGATTGTTGAACATAAAAATGTTCCTACCGCATATTTCAATACAAAGGAACGCAAGCTTGTTGTTCCTATCCTCAAGGATGAATTAACTCCTGAACTGTATGACCTTTTCATTGGTCATGAAGTTGGTCATGCATTGAATACACCAGCAGAAGGTTGGCACGATTCAATTATCGATCTTAAAATTCCTAGGTCTATTCTTAATGTTGTAGAAGATGCACGAATTGAAAAACTAATCAAACGCAAGTATCCTGGCCTTCGTGCTTCTTTCTCAAAAGCCTATCGTGAACTTGTTTCCCGCAATTTCTTTCAAACCAAAGGTGTTGATCTGAATGCCATGAACATTCTAGATCGCCTGAATATGCATTTCAAAGTTGGTGCATCTCAAGGCATTAAGTTCAATGCTGAAGAAATGGTTATTGTCCGTAAAATGGAAGAACTAGAAACATTTGAAGAGGTTGTTGCTCTTTCGCAAAAGATCATGGAGATGTATCGTCAAGAAAAGAAAAAACAACAGGAAAAACGAGCCTCTGATGGTGAAGGAGAAGAAAGCGAAGAATGGTCTGATGAAACCGATTCAGATGATTCTTTTGATTATGATGATTGGGATGATTCTGAAGAATCTGAAAGTGAAGAAGAATCAAACAGTGTCGATGCTTCACCAGAAAATGAAAAAGCTGAAGATGAAGAATCTGAAGATGAGAGTGGTAAAAATTCTGAAGATAATAATATTGATAATGAATTTAAATCTCATACCGATGATGCATTCCGTAAAAACGAGAAAGAACTAATCAATGCCAATGGTGCTGATTATGTTTATGGAAACATTCCTGAGAATATTGATCTGAAAAAAATTATTGTGCCATTCAAGCATATTATTGAAAGACACAAAAAGAGCATTTGGTGTCATGATGCTAATCCTGCAACATTCAATCAGTTCCGTGCAAAATCAGGAAAAGTAGTTTCTTATCTTGTTAAAGAATTTGAACTCCGTAAAAACGCAGATCAAATGAAACGAGCATCTGTTGCAAAAACTGGTGAACTCAATATGAGCAAGGTTTATTCATACAAGTTCAATGACGATATCTTCAAAAGATTGACTGTTGTTCCTGGCGGTAAATCACATGGTCTTGTCATGTTCATGGACTGGTCTGGTTCTATGTCAGACAATCTTCACCAAACAATTAAGCAACTTTTGAATCTGGTTCTTTTCTGCAAGAAAGTAAATATTCCTTTTGAGGTGTATGCATTCTCAAGTCGCTTCTATGATGAAACTGGTACTGCTGGAAAATTTGATTCATATACTGCCGTAAATTATAATGATGGCGATATTATGTTGAAGAAAATTAACCTCTTGAATTTGTTCTCAAGTAAGATGAGTTCTAGTGAGATGACTTATATGGCATCTGCATTACTTAAAGGTTCTCATAATCCTAGTGGTCGTAGACATTTCACCGCAGACCTCCCCGACTGGATGAGTATGCACTACACACCACTAAATGAAACCATTTTCTGTGCAATGAAAATCATTCCAGAGTTTCAAAAAGAAAACAAACTACAGATTGTGAATACTGTATTTTTGACAGACGGTGAAGGACATCACCTTCAAAGAAAATTCATGGCTAAATCTGATGAATATAATTATTTTGGATCTAGTGGAAAAGTAAAAGGTATTCTTCGACATGTAAAAAGCGGTGTGTCTGAAAAAATTGAAGATAGTGCAACCGAAAACTATACAAAGGCTGCACTTAAGATTTTGAAACAAGTTACAAACACTAACATTATTGGATTCTATTTGTTAGACAAAAAAGATTCCAGATATGTAATTGGCAGACTGTATCCTCCAACAGCAAACAAAGAGGCTCTGCGTGATACTTTCATGAAAGAAAAGAGCATTGTTTGCACTACTGGTGGATATGATGAATATTATTTGATTCGTGCCGAAACTGATGTTGACGATGATAGTGAACTTGAAGTAAAATCGACAACTACCCGTAGTCTTGTTTCTGCCTTTACTAAGTACAATACAGGTAAAATTGTTAATCGTACCGTTCTGACTAAATTTATTGGATTGATTGCATGAAGAAAGCTTTGATTACTGGAGGTACTGGCTATATTGGTCATCATCTCCAGAAAGAGTTAAAGAAAAATGGTTACTATGTGATTGTGATGGATAGAAAACATCCATCGCAACTCATGGCAACAAAATATTGTGATGAGTACATTCATACCGATATAAGAAACTATGACCATATTCTTGATGAGATAGAATATGGTAAAATGTTTGATGATGACAAATTTAGTTTTGATATTGTCTTTCATCTTGCCGGTTCTATAGAAGTAGGTGAGAGTGAAGAAATGCCTACTTATTATTATGAGAACAATGTTTCTGGTACAATCAATATTCTAAAGCTGATGAGAGAATATGATTGTAATAAGATTGTATTCTCATCTTCTTGTGCTGCTGAGAATCCAGAATCAGTATATGGTCAAACAAAACGAATGTGTGAGACTATTTTGAAGGATGCTAATAAAGAAGGAGTTAATAGTGCTATTCTTAGGTACTTCAATGTTGCTGGTGCTGATCCTGATGGGGAGTTTGGTGAGAATCATGATCCTGAATCACATCTCATTCCTCGTATTCTTACCATGTATGATTTCACTGTGTATGGTAATGATTTTCCTACTCCTGACGGTACCTGTATAAGAGACTATATACATGTATCTGACTTAGCAGAAGCTCATGTAAAAGCAGCAGAGTTTTTAAATGAAAATAAAACTTCTAGCATTTTTAATCTCGGTTCTGGTACAGGTTATTCTGTTCTGGATGTTATTGCAATGGTAGAAGAAGTTACAGGAATTAATTTTGAGATTTTCTACAGTGATCGTAGACCCGGTGATCCTGCCAAGTTAGTATGTGAAGATGTTGAACGGTCAGAAAAAATATTAAAATTCAAACCAAAATATGGTTTAGAAGAAATAATCTCTACTGCCTATCGGTGGGAGTCAATTCAAAGGAGAACACCAAATGCTACTATCGGAGTTTCAGATTGATAATAGAAAAGCAACTGTATCTAAATTCTCAAACACTTATATGATTGATTTCTATGTTAATGGAAAACATATACAAAGAGTAAGTGAAATGAGAATTAACGAAGCAGAGAAGTTAGCAGAAGATTTTGTACATGAAGGTTCTTCACCAATATTTTTGACAGAATAATATGATGGATCAAGAAGCTAAAGAAAAACACTCTAAGCGAATTCAGCAAAAAGAAAATCATGTAAAGAAGCAGGTTCAGTTAGCGAAGAATTATGGTTATCACAAGTTAAGTAGTAGTATGAGTAAATGGCGCTATTTGACTCAACCACATCGTGCCCACAAAGTACATATTTTTAATTGTGGTGATCCCAAGTGTTCTATGTGTGGTAATCCTAGAAAGTTCTTTGAGGAAGAAACCATGCAAGAGAAAAGCCATAAGCAGAAAAAACTATATCAAGAATGAGAAAAATATTTGTTAATGGTACCTTTGATATTCTACATCGAGGTCATCTTGAAATGTTATTGTTTGCAAAAGAACAAGGCGATTTTCTTACTGTAGCTGTAGACACAGATGAAAGAGTTAAACGACTAAAAGGTCCTACAAGACCAATCAATACTTGTGCGGATAGAATGTTGATGTTGATGCACTTGAAAGTGGTTGATGCTGTTGCGAATTTTGAAACAGATGATGACCTTCGTGAACTGATATCAAAACATGATGCTATGGTAAAAGGTTCAGACTATATTGGCAAAGATATTGTTGGTCAAGATGTATGTAAAGAAATCATCTTCTTTGATTTAGTGAAAGGATACTCTACAAGTGAAACGATTAAACGTGCTTCTTTACGGTGATGATTGTATTGATGTTTATCAGTATGGTACCGTAACTAGAATAAATCCCGAGGCACCTGTTCCTGTGTTCGACTTTGTTCGTGAAGAAACAAAGAGAGGCATGTCATCGAACGTTGCAGAGAATCTAAACAGTCTTGGTTGTAACATAAAGTACATAACTGGTAATGTTGCTTCAGTGAAAACGAGAATCATTGATGAGAGAAGTGGTCAACAGCTTTTACGCATCGACGAGAATAACATTTCCGAACCAATAAAAGTATCTAAAGAAACTATAAAAGAATATAATCCAGATTGTATCATCATTTCAGATTATGATAAAGGTTCTTTAAGTTACGAAGCAATAGAAGAAATTATAGATTGCTACCAAGGTCCTATTTTTATTGACACGAAGAAAACTGATATTGAATGTTTTGATCACATTTGGCCACAAAGAGAAGTATATGTGAAAATCAATGAACAAGAAAGTAAGGCAATCAGGTCTTACCACAGAAACTTGATTGTGACAAAAGGAAAAGAAGGAGCTTTGTACAAAGGTGTTTTACATCCTGCTCCTCTAGTAGAAGTTTCAGATGTATGTGGTGCAGGTGATACCTTTCTTGCTGCTCTTGCGTACTATCATACAACGAATAATAATATAGAAGCTGCTATCAAATTTGCAAATTGTGCAGCATCAATTACAGTAAAACATTTGGGAGTCTATGCACCGTCTCTAGAGGAAATTAACGATGCGATTATCAGGTAAAGTAGAAAAAGGTTGGGGTCACGAAGAAATCTGGGCAACCAACGACAAGTATTGTGGTAAGATGATGCACTTTAAAAAAGATGCAAAGTTCAGTATGCACTTTCATTCTGAGAAAGATGAAACTTGGTATGTGCTATCTGGTGACTTTCAAGTAAATTGGATAGACACAAAAGATGCAACAATAAAACATTCTAGATTGTCTGCGGGTGCTGTTTGGCATAATCCTCCATTGATGCCGCATCAATTGATTTGTCATGAGGAAGGAACTATTATCGAAGTATCAACACCAGATTCTGTCGAAGATAATTACCGAGTATTGCCAGGAGACTCTCAAAAGACTCTTGACAATTAGTCCAAGTATTGATATAATGTGACCATGACTGATAAAACACCTAGCCAACTTACCAGCGAAATCATTGACCGAATGAAACAGGTTCAGAAGTTTCGTATTATACGACCCGTACCTGAAGATTTTGAGTTTCGTGGTGGCCCTGTACCTTTCACCATGTCTATCAATGCAAAAGGTATAATGGCGTTTACCGTGTATGCATTAACACTTGAAGAAGCAAATCAGAAAGTAGATGAATATCTAAATCCATATGAGTCCTGAACTAGATAAAAAACTGTGTGAAAAATATCCTGTGATATTTCGTGATCGCCATGGTGATAAAATGACAACTGCCATGTGTTGGGGGTTTGATCATGGCGACGGATGGTATCATTTGCTAGATAGCCTATGTCACACTATTCAATCACACATTGATTCAAACCAAGAACATATTCACTGGTGTTATCAGAATGGTGCAGAACCACCAGAAGAAATACCACAAGTTGTTGCCGTGCAAGTAAAAGAAAAATATGCAACCCTTCGGTTCTATTACAATGGTGGTGATTCTCATATTGATGGTGCTGTTCATGCAATAGAAACCTTGAGCCGTTATGTTTGTGAGGAGTGCGGTAAACCTGGAGAAGTACGAAACGATGGTTGGTTAAGAACTCTATGTGATGATCATTATGTCAACCATCATCCCGTTTAAACAACCAGAACCACAAGCAAACACAGAACCTATTATAGATTCCGATTATTGGGGTGCTTCATCATACTCACTATTAGAACTATTACTGGCAGTAAAGGAAAACAAAAATGAACATAGCAAAGATTAATGCGTATGTCAATCTTTTAGAGTTACGCCGTAATCTCCGCATAGAAGATTACAGAGATCAGATGGATCGTTTAGAAGCGGCAATGAAAAAAGAAAAGTTGCAAGCTCACCAAGAGAAGCAACACCAAACGGTTGTTTCGGCAACCAAAGTAGATGTTTATGTTTAATTTTGTTGTTTAACTTATATGGAGTAAATCATGAAAGAACATTTTGATACTATCGCTTTTGTTGCAGGATTTTTGCTTTTCTTTGCAATGCTGTTTGGTGTTGCTATGAATTCAAATTCAAATACACATGAGTGCCATGTTAAAGCTATCGAAAAGGGAATGGGTGCAACAGACATCCTAGCTGTATGTGGTCGATAAAACGATGAACCGTAAATTGTCAGAGTTGGCTATAAATGCTGGAGTTCTCAATTATGTCGATAATGAAACTCCTAGGCATTACTTTGTTTCTGGCTGGGCAGAGACAGAGGATATTGACAAGTATGGTAAAATGATTCTAGAAGAAGTGTTTAGAATCATACAAGAACAAGACAAAATCCCAGCAGGATTTAATTATGGTAAGAGTGCAGATGTTTACATCCGTGCAATCAAAAATGACTTTGGGATAATATAATCATGAAAGAGAACATCAAACAACTTGCAGAAAAAGCTGGCTTTATGATGTGGGAAGATGAACCATGGAAGCCAGAAGGTGCCGTTATTGATTGGTCAACAAACTACGATTCTGAAATAGAAAAGTTTGCAGAGTTACTAGTTCGTGAATGTGCAGAATTTATACGAGCCAGAAACTATGATTTAATACGAGATGACTATCCTATTGGGGTATCATCAGATGAATTACTTTATCATTTTGGACTAGAATGAAAGAAAAAATTGTTGAATGGTTTCTGCAAAACAGAACAAGAATTGGTTATACCATTGGTGGAATGAATATGTTCTGTGGTCTACTCAATCTAGTCGTTGGAGATTGGGTCGTAGGTCTGTTCTGGTTTTGCGTCGGTGCCTTTATTATCTTTGATGTGAACACCTACAAGTGATCTATGACGATCCTTCAATGGTTGTACACGCCTTCCAGACTTTTACTGTTGGCCGCCCTATTTCTATCTGGTTGTCAATCACCAATCATGATAAGAGCATTACCGAGTCCGACAGGAAATTTCAAAGATTGTATACAAGGTAACCAAATAACCTGCGAGTGGTCTACAAAATGAATGAACTCTTGGTCATCCTACAAGAAGAATGTGCAGAGGTATCTCAAGTTGTCTCTAAGATACATCGTTATGGTCTGTACTCTTATAACCCGATAACACAAGAAGCTAATGATGAACTGCTTCATAAAGAAGTGGGTGATCTGCTTTGTATGATTGATCTGTGTATTGAACAAAACATATTGAGTGCTGAAGTACTCAATGAACAAAAACTAAAGAAACGAGAAAAACTAAAAACTTGGAGTAATGTATTATGAGAAACTTTGATTGGCGTGAGAGAAGTCAGAAATGGTATTACTTTGACTCAGAGACTGGTATGATAGTAGGTACAGTGAATAAGTACGCCCTCCAAGAAGTTTGGTCTGCCCAAGTGAACACCGGAGAATACATTTATACTGCCAGAGCGGATGACGAGAAGCCACTAGGTCAGTACATAGAGCAAGACTATGCTAAGAAAGCCGTAGAGAATTATTGGAGTATACAGAGCAGAACTTTACTAGAGGAGTCATTATGATTGAGTGTTTGATCATCGGAGACAGTATCGCTGTAGGAGTCAGTCAAGTCAGAACAGAATGTCAGTCAATAGCAAAGAGTGGCATTAACTCAAAAGACTGGAACAAAAAGAATCTTCACAAATTAAAACCCACAGGAACGCTGATCATCAGTTTAGGTGCCAACGATTATCAAGGTATCGAAACAGAAGCTAATATTAGAAAACTTAGAGAAAGTGTTTCAGCACAAAGAGTGTTCTGGTTACTGCCTAGTCAAAAGCTAAAGCCAGATCAAGTCCGTGCTGTAAAGTTTGTGGCACAAGACTTCAACGATACAGTCATTCCTAGACCTGAGAGAGACATATCAGCAGATGGAGTGCATCCTACCTACAAAGGTTATAAAGTTTTAGGAGACTTAACAAAATGACAATGAAAGAAATTGGCATTATGGTTGCAATAGCCACAGTAACACTGTTAGCATTATTCAAACTTCCTAGTC
>Ga0207939_1000412_pt1 | contig 13038 bp, 12 predicted proteins | sample LakMenEpi02Jun12_FD_150663 | JGI IMG/M metagenome (GOLD analysis project Ga0207939, IMG submission 150663) | Freshwater microbial communities from Lake Mendota, WI - 02JUN2012 deep hole epilimnion (SPAdes) | ecosystem: Environmental > Aquatic > Freshwater > Lentic | place: Lake Mendota, Madison... | reverse complement strand
CATTTAAAAAATTGGTCTTTATCTAAAATTTTTATTTTAAGAGAATTGATATGGCAGATTAAGATATGTAAATTAAGAAGCATACTTACATCTTTAAATCCAGCGTTAGCATATTTTGCAATTAGGTCTAAAGTATCTTCAATGTTCTTTTTACCTCCTTCAACCGAAAAATTATACCAAACAGCTGAATTATCGGTATAAGCAGAATTTTTTGCTCTCTTTGAGATGTCGGTTTCTGCACCATATTTGTTATATACGGAAAGAAGAACAAGTTGTTCATCAATTTTTAGGCGAACATTTTCTCTCCTAAAAATACATTTTAATTTAGGACCATATTCAGAGGAAAGTTTACGAATTTCGGCAGCAAATGGAACTAAGATAGCGTTACGCAATTCCTGGTCACTTAGCTTAATGCCGTCATTAATATTAATAAACAATTCTGACAAGTCCTTACGCTTAGCAACAACATACTCACATACTGCCACGGTAACATTATCACGAATGTGGTCTTTTAATGGTTTTGGGTGCGTCTTAAAATTATCATTATGCGACTTTATTACAAAAGAGGCACCTGCTATATGATATTCACCATGAAGAATTGCAACCTCGCCGGCAAGATATTTGTCAATTGTTGTGGTACGGTTATTACCATCAACTGCAATTTTATCAAATCCTGCGTTTAACCATCTTGAAAAGTATATGTAATCCCAACTATCTGGTATTGTTTGTTCCAAACATTCTTCAATATTTGCAACGATGATTTTAGAGGGAGCCTGACCAGTAACTAATGAGGTCATATAACGAGATTCTTGAGCTTTGTCCCAACAACCATTACGATTGAAAGAATTGTCAAGACCCGTTTTCTTTTTGAATACAGCCATCTTATCGCTTAAGAGTTGATACTCACGGTTGCGACAAACCGTTATGTTTTTTTGCACAGTCATAATATATTCCTATAAACAGGATTAAAAAAAGTTCTTATATAAATTAAGAACCAACAGTTACTACACCACTACCATAACACACTCAACAAACTTTGTCAAGAACTCTTGCTACATTTACCTATAAAAAAGACCCGGCTATTGCCGGGTCAAGTGCCGAACAACTAACTATTAGAAAGGTTGATTTTCTTCAGCCTCAGGATTTTCATTTACCGGAACTTCTGGTTCAGGTTGTGGTGCCAGAATTTCTTCGGCAGAAGCACCAGCGTCAACTTTGGTATACAAGTCAACAAAACTTGCCTTGGTATCATCATCAAAGCGGTTTAAACACAAGGTAATTGCTTTCATTTTATCGCCAAAGATACCATAGGTTTCTACAATATGGACTAAACGGCGAGTGGAAATCACTTCATCACAACCACCATCCATAAATGTTTTACGAATTACATCAGCCCATGTAACAAGCTTCTCGGCGAATTCACTATCAGCACGACCAACGGAAGATAATTCTTTATCAACAATCTTACGCTCAATCTTAACAGGAGGAAATTCCTGTTCCATTGTAGTGCGGAATCTTTCTAAGAAGGCTTCGTTAAGCACATTGGTAAACATGTAACGACCATCATCAGAACCTTTACCTTTAGTATTAGCAGTAGCAAACACCGTAAAACCAGGTGCAGGTACAATCATCTCGCCTTTTTTCTTCAGCATAAATGGTTTGCCTTCAAGCACACGCTGTAATGAGGAAAGATTTTGAGCACCGTAATCAATCTCATCAATACAAAGCACAGCACCTTGACGAGCAGCCGTAGTTACGGGGCCGTCACGCCATTCCATGTTACCATCAATCAACACATAGTTACCAAGCAAATCACTTTCATCGGTTTCAGGTGTCATTGAAATACAAACGAATTTGCGTTTGGCTTTGGCACAGGCTTGTTCAATAGACATGGTCTTACCATTACCAGAATGACCTGAAATGAAAACAGGAAAGAACCGCATTGATGTTACGATTGAAAGCACATCGTCAAAGTTGCCAAACGGCACATAATTTTTATATGATTTAGGAACCAAATCAGTAGTATCCAAATCGGTTTGGACATTTTGAATTTTGTTCTCAGATTTTTGGACTGGTTTTGCCATTGGAATCACTTGGGCTTGTAAAGCAATTGTCGTAGCACCAGTAGTAGGTACTCGGTAATTACCACGACCAACACGATTGGCTTCATCTTTAGTAAAAAATTGAGTTGAAGCAATACCCAATTCACCAGCAATAGCTTTAATTTCTGATTTACTTATGGTCTGTTTACCTGTAGCAACTAAAGCATCCATAAATTTTTGTTTAATTTCGGCACGACTTGTCATTATATAATAACTCCATTCACAGTTTCAATACTACCATTTTAACATAACAAATGCTCTTTGTCAAGAGCACCTGTTGCCTAAAAACAACACCTTAAGCCGCAATGCCTTCAATGAACTTGGAAACCAGCACACGATTTACTGTTTTCTTTTTGTTCATTTTGGCAAAAGCTGACGCCAATTTTTTAGTGGTAAACTTACCTTCAATTTCAATTTCATCTTGCTCGGTTTTCAAATCATTTCCACCAGAAATAAGGAAGAATGAATTATAACCATCATTTTTTGAAATCAAAAACTTTTCAGTTTTGAATTGTTTTACCAATTCTTTTTGTTTGTTGAACCATTGGTAATAATCTTTATTATGTAAATCGCCCAATGTTTGATTTTCGCCAATAGAATATCTATTGTTAATTGCTTGACGAGTATGGCCTGGACTTTGATTTGAAATAATAAAGAAACCAAATATTTTAGAATTGGTTACTTTAGCAAACCATTTGAACATAGCAACGCTGACCGATTGGCGATTGCCGTCAAGTTTCATTTGGAATTTATTCTCACGGTCAACAAGGTAAACATTTTTGCCATTGAAGTCCATTCTTTCGCTAGTGTGTTTAGTTATTGTTTCACCATTTTGTTGTACCACATCATAAGTGGTATGAATTCTGTTAATCCAATCGGCATCGCCATCATGGACAATAATCAAACTTGTTAAGTCAAGGTTGTTCTTTTGTTTAAACTGTTTCATCACTTCAGCTGTTGCGACCAAAGCTTGTGTCAACGGAGTATTTGAAAGGTACTCAGAGTCAGGCAATGGAACATATGAACGAGAAAGACGGCTTACTTCAAATGCTTTTTTGAGCAATAACATATTCTTTAATGCACCAGTAAATTCAGCATTTGACATTTGCGAATTAATATACTCACGCAAAAATACTGTACCTAATTCAACTGAACCGAGTTCTTTGGTAAATGAATCACGACTTGTTTTAACATACTCTTTCCGTTGCTCAAGGGTCATATTCAAATCACATATGCGAGCTTCTTCACTATCACCAAAACCATACACAGCAAAAGGAATATTCACTTTGCGACAGAACATGGCAAGTACCAAAATCTGTTCAATTGAACCAGACATATTGCTTGACATAGAACCAGATTTATCTAGCAACAAAATCAAACCATGGCTTTTGCCTTTTGGTGTCAACATCACTTTACGGAAAATGTTGTCATCAAATTTGTATGATGAAAGCTTATTGATATCAATGTCACCAGTATCGGCAAGCTTTGATTTACTAAATGCTTTGGCTGCCTTACGCATTTCAAATTCTTTGGCAAGTAAACCAATGTATCTTTCATTTTTGCGTTTGAAATCGTTTACCAGTTCCATGGCTAAACCAGGTTGAATATATTGTTTAGTAACACAATCACCATAAAACTTGGTTAGATTTGCTTGAACCGTTTTAGCAGGTGTAACAATGTTTTTCAGAATTGGTTTTGCCATATTTACATAGCAGAACTCTTTACATTTTTCATCCAACAACATAGTTTCATTATTACGGAAAGATTCATCCGTAGAACATGATGGAGAAAACTGGTCTTGCCATGATGATGCTGATTCTTTCCAACGATTATATGAATCGCCATCTTCATCGCTATCGGTTTCTTCACCTGAATCGTTTTCACCAGATTTTTGGCCTTTATTGTCATCAGATTTATTATTGGATTCTTTATCGGTCTTTTCACCGTTCCCGTCACCTTCATTTTCTTCATCTGATTCTTCACTTTGGCCGTTTTCGTTTTTTTGGCCTTCAGTAGTTTCAGCGGAGTTTTCTTTATCATCAAACTCCTCAAAATCATAATCGCTGTCAATCTCATTATTGAAATCATCACTTTCAGCGGCTTCTAATTCTTCAAAGTATTGAAGCTTCATTTCCATTTGTTCATCTTTGGAATAAGCATACACTTCATCGGTAACACGAATCACATCGTCCCAAGATTCACATGCTTGGACTTTTTTAACTAAGAGCTCTTCTTTAGCAGAGAATTCAATCTTGGTATTTGTCCATTGAGATTTGCTGTAAAGGTTCAGGCGGTCAATGAAGCTAAGCTCATTAACATCAGTACCTTTAATACCAAAAAAATCACGATTGATTAATTCTTGGTAACCATTACGGAAAGAATTATTAAGGCCAGGATATTTACGCTTGACCTTCTTTTCAATTCTAGCATCTTCAACAACATTAAGGAAGTTTTTATAGAATTTTCCTTTTGATTTGTCAGAGGCAGTATTATGCCAACCATCAGCAGGAGTATAGAGAGCATGGCCAACTTCGTGACCACAGAGCAGGTCGTAAATAGCGCCTGTCATATTTTGCCAAATTGGAAGATATAAAACCCTATTCTTAGGGTCAAATTTGGCAGTTTGGATTTTTTGGTGTTGAACCGTGAGATTCTCGGTTGCCATTAATCTGGCTAATTGAGATTTTTGTTCAGCAGTAAATGTCATTGTAGTATAGTCCTATTTAACTAATTTATACTACCATTATAACAGTATTGAGTTGGATTGTCAAGGCCGCCTGTTGCATAGAAACAACAGGCTAAGCTATTGATTCTTAAAGAGATTTTACTTAGTAATGTTTTCCCAGAGCTCTTTATACGCAATAATAACAGTTGTCCATAATTTAACAATTGTTTTTATTGGTTGTTCAATAAAAGTGGCAAAAGCAATCAATGATGCTGGTAAGGCCACCAATATCGTTATAATAAGTCCGATTATACCTAAAAATGTAAACATAGTTTCTTTATAAAAAATGGAGCGGTGTTCTGCTTTGCTCAGATAATTTAAGAGGGTGTCTTAAATCGTGCTATCACCCACCGCATAAGGACATAATACACTAATACTTTAACTTTGTCAAGCGTTTTAACGACCAACTTGGCAAAGATACTTCTCTTTTGCCGATTGCCATGGCAAAACTGTAAGGTCGTCATAGAAAAGGGTATCATTATTGTTACGCTCTTTTTTGACCAGTTGTTTAATACGAGGCTTGGCATGTTTTGTTTTCCAAATCTCTGTAAGTGCTTCAATACTGGTATCAAATGATTTTACCAACTTCTCATCACCAATTCGTTTGTTAAGATAATCAATTGAGTTATCATACAAAGGCGACCAATAAATTCCACGAGCATGGTCGGTACGAATAATTTCCTTTGGTATATTTAGTTTGCTATATGTAAACTGTAATGAACGATTCTTGTGGTCACGCTTATGTGGTTGACCGCTTGGTTTCTTTGCAACATACCACTCAAAGTATTTTCTTGTATGATTAACTTTCAACCAATCACGAATCATATACCGAGTTTTCTTTTCAGGTTCAAACGATACAGAACCTGCCGTGAAGCCCATCTTTTGCCAATGGTCTAAGTTATCATACTGAGATAGACCATCAGCCTTGGTTCTGCCATACAATGATGTAGTTGTTACTGAAACAAGTGTATCACCATACAATTTCTTCCACAACTCTTGCACAGGATCAGCAAGGCATAATAGCGCCAACAATTTACCACCAACATAATTGAAACCAAGTGGTTGCAATGGCACAATTGTAGAACCAATGGCTGTGTGATTAATCATACCGCCTTGTGTTTTCAATTCTCTTGGCCAACCAATGTGATTATCTCTTGGTGTTAGGTCTAAGAAGTCAGATGAAATACAAATAACACCAAGATACTTCTGTGTTACCTTATCACGAATAACAAAATTAAGATTGCGACCAATGTTAGAATTGTTTTTCATTGTAGATGAAAAGGTACGAATACAATTCCATAACTCAGGCAGGTCTTTTTCTTTATTGGTATACAACATCTCTGGTTGTAATGCCAAATAATCTTCAGGTGTATTAGGTATCCAAAGATTAGATTTAATTTCAGAAATGGCTCTGCGTTGCCCTTCATCTGCAAGAACTCGTTGCTCGCCTTCCCATAAATCGTTTACAATCACAGCAGGATACTTGTCTTGCACCTCACACCATTTTTGGTAGAGTGTATATTCTTTTACATCCATCTGTGAAACATATTGTAGGTCATTAATTATCTGCTCACGCAACCCATCTTCGGTAAACTCTAATGTAGGAAGTGGCGTGTTATCTTGCCACTTTTGCCATTGGGCTTCTACATCATCTTTTGGATCAAAACTATATGCCATTATTTTTTCTTTTGGTTACGAATTGCCTGTTTCATTATCTTTTGTTGTTTCTTTCTTGCCATCTGTAAAGCAATTGGTTTGATGTTATCAATAAAACGAATGCCATTCATATGGTCTAACTCGTGTTGAAAACATCTAGCTGTTAATCCTTCTAAACGCATTTGAACCAATTTGCCTGTATCATCTGTAAACTCTACTTCAACCCACTCAGGTCGGTCTAGTTTAACATAAAGACCAGGAAAAGTCAAGCAACCTTCATCACTTCTATTCATTTCTGCCGAAGAACGGACAATTCTAGGGTTGATACAACTGATTTGAAACTGGTCAGTACCAATTACAAATACCCTTTCAAATACACCACATTGATTGGCAGAGAGGCCAATGGCACCATACAATTTCAAAGTCATCTTTAACCGACTGGTCAAATTAGAAATTAACGGACTTGGTATTGGCCCTTTGTGCTCAGGAATTCTTTGTCTAAGCATTGGATGGTTTTCATCATACACAGGTAGAGGTGTAATGTCTGGTGTTTTAGGTAAACTAGCACCAGTATCAATGGTTAAAAATTCACTCATACTTTCATCACCCAATCTTCAGCAAAAATCTCTGCATCTTCTTCTGATGAAAAATTTGCTCTAAAAGAAGTACCAAATTCATTTGTCATTGAAACATAATATTTACCATCAATCTGTTCTCTGAAAACTGTGGCTTTTCTTTTCTCGTCATCACTTATATAAGAGCTTAATGTTATCATTTTACTATCCTTGAAAAGTTTTTTTCTTTCTTAAATCTAATTACATTGGCAAATTTATCTTGTAATATATCTCCTTTGTGTGAGATAACAAATAAATTTACACCTTCTAACATGTGAAGAATTTTCATTAGTTCTTCTGTGCCATTGGTATCAAGGCTAGAATCAAATGTTTCATCTAAAATTAATAGATTTGTATTTGATGAATTCTTCAACTTAGCAACAGCCCGCCAAGTTAACATTAATGCCATATCAATTCGTTGTTTCTCACCTTCAGAAAAAGAAGCGTAAGTAAACTCATCACGGTGCCTAGATTTAATTGTTTCTTTGAACGATTCATCTAGGTTAAAGTTCACAAAGAAATCTAAAGATGCCAAATACTTATTGACCAATTTATTAATAACTGGTAGATATTGGCGAACAATCTTTGTTTTAATGCCAGAATCTTTTAACAGATTGCCTGCGGTCTCTAAGTAAGTTTTTTCATCTATAAGGCTATGTAGATGTTGTTTTAACTCTTTTAATGTAGCGTTTATGTTGTTTAATTCTTGTTCTTCTAAATCAGTTACCGACCTAGATTCTTTTAACTCGTTGGCCAATTTGGTCAAACGAGCAATCATTTTATTTGTTTCAGTAATCGTTGTGTTAAGTGTGGCAATTTGAACTTGCTTTTCATTCAATTGCTTTTGTTTGTTGGCAATATCATTTAACTTTTCTTGTTCTGCATTTAGTTTTTCTTCTAGCTGTTGGAGGCCGTGTTCGCATTCCGTAACTCTAGTGGAAAGATTGCCAAGTTCTTCTTCTTTAAATTCCATGGCAATGGTTTGCCTGCATGTTGGACAATCGTTATGCGATTGAAAGAAGCTGATATCCTTACGAAATTTGGATAAGTTGCTTTCAATTTGCGATTCAATCTTTGTAATCTTCTTGACCTTAGCTTCAGTTTCAATTTTAGCTTCCACAATGGCATGGAGCGATTGAACTTCGGTTGCAAGAACTTCAACATTTGATGATAAGGTGGATATGGTTTCGCCATGACTTTGAATCTCACTCTCATATTCTTTTACTTTATCGTCATTGTTTTGTTTAAGTTCTTCAATGTATTTTTTCTGTAAATCATATTTCTGTTGTATCAAATCAATGTTATGTTTTTTATCTGAGATGAAATCTTTGTTACTAGATAACTTCTCTTTTAATATCGTATTCATGGTAGAAAAGATTTGAATGTCCAACAAATCTTCAATGATAGCTCTGCGGTCAGATGCCGATAGCTGCATGAATGGAGTAAATGATGCCGAACCAAGAATCACAATCTGCGTAAATGATTTATAGTTTAGCTTTAGAATAAACTTTTCTAAGAACTCCTGATAATCTCTGCTTGCCGCTTCTTGGTTTATTAACTCATTGTTACAATAGATTTCAAAGATGTTGGGTTTAATACCACGAACAATGCGATACGCTTTATTGTTTGTGTCAAAGGTGACCTCAACAACACAATCTTTATTGTTGATACTGTTTATAAGTTGTGGTTTATTAATTGACCGAAATGGTTTGCCAAACAAGGCAAAACACAACGCATCAAGCATCGTGCTTTTACCTGAACCATTTTCACCAACAACCAGCGTATTGCTGTTATTAGACAGATTTACTTCTGTATAATAGTTACCGGTACTTAATAGATTTTTCCATTTTAAATTACGAAATATTATCATTCAGCCACTTCAGTATTAATTGCTTCAATGTATAGTTCACGCATGATTGATTTTAGTTTTTCTGGTTCAACATCCAGAGGCAAGTTGTCTATGTATTTTGAAAGTATCGTCATCGTATCTTCAGCTTGGTCAATCAACTCTTGGTCATCATTAATTAAAACATCACTAAAGTCCTCTACGATAGCTAAGTCAGCAACACCTGCCTTATAAAAATTATCAATCACATGGTCAAACAAATATGGATTTTGTTTGTTTAATACCACAACTTTGATGTAGGTATCTTTTAAAGACGCAAAATCATATTGTTTCCAAGATTCAAAATCAGATTGGCCATCATCATATGATATCTTATGAAACATTGAAAATGGGTTTTTTACAAATTCTAATTCTCGTGTGTCTGTGTCAAAGATATGAAAACCTTTGGTGTCATTAAAATCAGCCCATGTCATTTCATAGGGTGTTCCAACATAAGTGATGTTGCCATCATTTGACTTATGATGAAAGTGTCCTGTTAAAACAATATCATACTTGGATAAAGCTTGTTTGTCAATACCTACCTCACAAACATTGCCTTTGTCCATCTCAAATCCTGAAATCTCAAAGTGACCAAAACAAATTTGTGCCTTACTATCTTTTATCTTTGCAAAAATATCGGCTTCGTTTTCATCACAAATCCAAGGCACAACATCAACTTTAATGCCATCAAAATCTACTGTTTCAAATTCATCATAGATTTTAATGTTATCGTATCCCTTTAAAAGTAAATTGGGAGAGTTGACTTCAAGTGTGTTTTTATAAGCAACATCATGGTTACCAACCAAAGCATACAAGGTTATGTCATGTTGTTTGAGCTTATCAAAAAAATACTTTCGTGCTAGGTAAAGTGAGTTGAAGTTGATAAACTTTCGCCTATCAAACAAGTCACCCATTTGAAATACTACCTTGATATTGTTTTCAACCAAATAAGGAAAAAATATCTGGTCGTAAAATTTTTCAAAGTAATTATGGAAATCAATTGAATCGCCTCTGGCCCCTAAATGGGTATCACCAAGAATACATATCTTCATACTATTTGTTTTTTGAAACCTTCTATTTCATCTTTCAATTTTAGCTTGTTCTTTTTCAGAACACTAATAACGGCACAGTTGCCATGATGAGCTTCTTCTTCTTGTATCTGTTTGTCTAAATTGTCATGCTGTTTTTGTAGGTGTTTTATATGATGCTCAATTTTTAATTTATCCATTATAACTCCTATTTTTGATTATGTCAAGCAGAATCAGGCAATTCTTCATCTAAAAACTTCTCTAAGCCTTTGGTCTTGCCTTCTTTTTTCTTGCGTTTGTTTTCTTCAAAATTAAAAATAAACTCGGAGATGTTATCATACAGTTCAAATTGCCGTGAATGGCCTTCAGAATCTTCAAGCATTTCAAATTCATCTAGTATACCAATTTGTTCTGTTGCCTTGTATTTGACATAGAGTTGTTTCTTCTCTTTCATAATACGGCGTAAAAAGGCATAGTAAATAATCTGTGTAAAGTAAGCAAATGGGTTCTTTGATTTGTCAGGATCAAAGTTACGGAAATACATTAGGCAGTTTTCAATACCATCTGCAATCATCTCATCACGGAAAGAATAAGAGATAAAGTTTGGCTTACGAGATAGATGGTCAGCAATCTTTAGAAAACATTCGCCAATATAGTTTGGTATTTGTGGGTCAGGCTTCTTATTTTTTTTAGCCTCATCACACAACCGTTTATACTCCACCAATGCAGCCAGAAAATCGGCATTGTTTACATAGTGTTTTGGTTTCTTAGTGCTCATATTTGCCTTCTTTTTCGCTTGACATGTGTTATTATCTTGGTGTTCCGTTTAAATTTAGATTGGTACTAACAGTAGCTAAGAGTTTTAATACTCTTTTTCTATAATCAAATCCCAACATAGATGCTTTCTTTCCTTGTTCATAAGGAGGTGTTCTACCTGTTGAGTAGTATTGGTCAGCAGTAATATCAATCAGTTCTCCCTCTTTAGTTACTGCCCACCAATGCCAAATGTCCTCATCATCTAAAGCCCTATACAGTTTAATGTTTTCACTACCAAATAGTTTCTGTAAACATGCTGATGCGGTATGACAATGGCCAAACATAGGGTTAGTTTTATTTCTTTCTATCCATTTTTTAGGTAACAGGTCACAGGATAAACTATTCTTAATAGTTTGGCAAGCTTGTTTTACATTATCACCGTTATAATCAAACATTTCCATATTTTGTATTCTTAATCATTGTAAAACCCTTTAACAGTTCTTGTATTCCGTTACTCAGGTCATAATTAGGTTTAAATCCTTCTAGTTCAATCTTTTCATTTGATACCACATAGTTGCGTTGGTCTTTATCTTTACCAATTTCAGCTTCAACAATCTCAAAACGAGGTACATATGTTTTAATGATATCACATAACTCACGCTTTGATACATTGGCAGAAGAAAGTCCTACATTGTATATTTGACCACGCATTGTTTCTTGAGCAATGGCCATTTTAAAGGCCTGAACCACATCACGCACATGGATATAATTGCGTTTGAAGTGCGATTCAAATAACACCACAAAGCCATCATATACGGCACGATAGGTCATATCATTTACTAACAAATCAATTCTCATTCTTGGTGACATACCAAATACTGTTGCAAGCCGTAAACTTGTGGCATTAGAATGATTCATCAATACCTTTTCTACTTCAACTTTATCAATGGCATATCGTGAAATAGGATTCAATGGTGATTCTTCCGTGCAATTATCTCCTGTACCATAGGCACTATTTGTTGTAGGCATAATTACAACTTGGTCTTTGTCCAAGTATTTCATCATCATAAAAATTGCATCTTTGTTTGTAGTTGTAGCACCAATTGGATCTCTATCACAGAATGGTGCACCAACATATGCTGCCAATGGTATGATTATATCAGCACCATTCATTAATGGCAACATATCAGCTTTAATACGAACATCACCACGATACACCCTAAAGTTTGGATGATAACATACATGATTCAAAGAAGATTGGCCAAAAATAAAATTGTCCAATACAGTAACATTATGTCCATCTTGAAGCAACTCAGGTACTAAAACAGAACCAATATATCCTGCACCACCTGTAATTAATATGTTTGCCATTTAAGCCTCATTCAATGATTTGGTAATAAAATCAATTTCATCTAACGACATTGATGGAAAATTACCAAGATAGAATCCATAAAAGTGAATATGTTCCGTATTTGGAAAATTCAAATGATAATTTTCAGGTAACATATTCTTTAAATATGGTTGTCTTAGTTGATTACCACCGCCAGCACTACCACGGCGAAACTCAATCTGTTCATCTTTCATCTTTGTCATTACTCTATTCAATAAATCTTGGTCTTTATCTTTCAGTATTAAATTGAAAGCATAGTTGCTGGCACCAATCAACTTAAAGCCAACACAAAACTTTCTCTGGTCTAACTTTGATAAAAACCTTTCGTGATTTCTATTTCGGAGTATAACATTATTCTCCAAATTTGGCAACTGTGATAACCCAAGTATACCGCCTAACTCGTTGTTACGCATATTGTAGGCTGGGTGAGCAAAGATAAAATCTGAATTTAACTGTGGGTATAGCATAGTATAAGCCAGTTTCATTTTTTCACTAGCACACTCTCTGACCATGCCGTGTGAGCGTAACATACGAACAGTATGGTAAACTTCTTCATCATTGGTACAAACCATACCGCCTTCAATCGTTGTCATATGGTGTGCATAATAGAAAGAGAAATTAGACATCCATCCAATACTACCGCAAAGTTCTGTTCCGTGCATTGCTCCATGTGACTCGCAAACATCTTCAATCAATGGAATCTTGTATTTGGCTAGAGTTGATATCAAGTCATCAGTTAGTGCATCAAAGCCTTGGATATGTGATAAAAACACAGCACGGGTATTTGGTGTGATGGCTTTAATAATGGCATCAGGATTCATACCTAAAGTGTCCATATCCACATCAACAAAAACTGGTGTAAATCCACATTGTATTACTGAA
>Ga0207939_1000406_pt1 | contig 13117 bp, 15 predicted proteins | sample LakMenEpi02Jun12_FD_150663 | JGI IMG/M metagenome (GOLD analysis project Ga0207939, IMG submission 150663) | Freshwater microbial communities from Lake Mendota, WI - 02JUN2012 deep hole epilimnion (SPAdes) | ecosystem: Environmental > Aquatic > Freshwater > Lentic | place: Lake Mendota, Madison... | reverse complement strand
GTCCTAGAATGGGCAGACGGCATTCTCGCGCCGCTAGAGACTGAAGAGAGGTTTGACGTGAAGGAACTTGAAACTCGCGCACTCCCGATGGGTGAGTTCACCGTTCGAGAAGACGAAGACGGTCAGAAGACCTTCACTGGCTACGCCGCGCTCTTTGGCGCACCGTCGGCTGGACTTCCGTTCACCGAGGTCATCGCTCCAGGCGCCTTCCGACGCACGCTCTCGCGCGTTGCTGACGGCAAGAAGATTGTCTCCTTCCTATTCGGACACGACGAGACGCGAGCACTCGCCACGACCGCGAGCGGCCGCCTCACGCTGACCGAAGACGAGCGCGGCTTGAAGGTTGAGGCTCGCCTTGACCCAGCCGATCCAGACGCCGCTGGCGTCATCTCCAAGCTGACGCACGAGGCGTTGGCGATGGGTATGTCCTTCGGCTTCACCATCCCAAAGAACGGCGATGAGTGGAACGAGGATGAGCGCACGCTGCGCGAAGTGAATCTCTTTGAGGTGAGCGTCCTCTCCGCAGGACAGACTCCCGCCTACCCAGCGACGCTGGGCTTGACCTCCGTTCGCAAAGTCGCGTCCCGAATGGGCGTAGACGGCGACCGGCTTATCTCAGCCATCGAGTCCTTGAAGTCGGCGCAACCGCTGACCGAAGAGGATGTCGAGGTGATTGAAACCGTCACGGAGAAGTTGGCTCCGAAGCGCACAGGGGTGGACCCATCCATCGCTCGCGCCAAGTTGCTGCTCGCCGAGATGGAATCAGAAACGCTCTAGAAGCCACGAGACCCCGCCCCGCTGCGCTAGTACGCAAGCCCGCGATCAGGTCATCCCGCTAGGCGAGCCGCAACATTGTGGAAACCAATAAAAAAGGAGACAGAAATGTCAGACGTTAGGAAGCTACACGAGAAGCGTGCTTCCCTCTTGACCGAGGCTCAGTCCATCGTGACTGACCTTGCCGAGAAGGGCGAGTCGCTTGAGGGCGAGTCACAGGCTCGCTTTGAGAAGTTGACCTCGGAGGCTGCAACGGTTGCGGCCGCGATCCGTTCGGAGAAGGATGCCAGCGAGGCACGAAGCGCTGCTGATGCAGTTCGCGCTGAGTACGCCACGGCAATCGCTCCTAAGGTCGAGAAGTCCGAAGGGTCAAACGACGAACTCCGCGCACTTGCTCGCTTGGGCGGGTCGCAGACGTTCGAGTACCGCGATGTCTCACGCAGCACTGGCTTGGGCAACCCAGTCACCATTGCTGACCGCGTGAACGTTGTTGCGGCACAGTTCAACCCATTCATTGACCCAGCGATCATCACGGTCGTTCGCACCACCACCGGCAACAACATTCAGTTCCCACGAGTCACGGCTCTTGGAACCGCTGGATCAGTTGCTGAGGCTGGCACGATCGGCGAGTCGGACGGAACGCTCAGCGCGCTGTCCCTCACGCCAGTCAAGTACGCGACCATCATTCAGGTCACCGAAGAGCTTGCCGAAGACGCAGCCTTTGACCTGAGCGCGATGATCGCCGAGAAGTGCGGCGCGGAAGTCGCAGTTGCTCACGGTGCCTTCGCTGGTACCGCTGTTGCCGCTGCTGCAGCCGTTGGCGCAACTGGCTCAGGCACCGTTTCAGTGAACCCAACCTATACCGACCTTGCGAAGCTCAAGGCGTCTGTGAACCAGGCGTACCGACGCGCTCCTAAGGCTGGCTGGTTGATGAATGACACCACGCTCGGTGTGGTCACTGGTCTCGTTGATACAACGGGCCAGCCGATCTTCCGCGCAGGTGACGCGAATGTGGCAGACCGACTCCTCGGAGCGCCTGTCTACAGCGCAGCGCTTATCGACCTGACGGACAACACCGCAGGCGCAATCCTGTTTGGTGACCTCGGACAGATTTACACGGCCCTCGTTGGCGGCGTTCGAGTTGAAGTTTCCCGCGAGTTCGCGTGGAACCTCGGCCTGATCTCCTACAAGGTGGAAGTTCGTGGCGCGACGGGCCTTGCTCAGACAACGGCCGTCAAGTCGTATCAGTCAGCCAACGTTTCCTAATCAGTAGGCGACTAGGTTGAGCGGCGGGGTGCTGGGCTTCGGCTCGGCACCCCGTTCGCATCAGGAGGGGAAATGGACATCTGGAAGAGACTGAAGAAACTGGGGCGCAAGGGCGCTGCTAAAATCAACGCAGAGGCACCTACGAGCCACGTAGAGCGCGCCATTGTGGTCAGGTGGGGCAATACAGCCACCGTGAAGCGAACGCCGCTTAGAGAGCGGGAAAAGGGAGAAGACGAGTGAGTCAGTATCTGGCGTCTAGGCAGATGAGCGTGGGGACTGCGGCTGCCAGCGTTGTTGAGGGTCGCGTCGCTGGAACGGAGATTCACTTGCACGCACTCGCGAACAACTCAAAGGACGTGTTGATCGGCGCTTCAGACGTGACCCTAAACAATGGCTTTGTGCTACGCAAGGGCGAACACGTGACAATCCGGCTAATGGAGCGACAGACGCTCTATGCTATCGCCGAGAACGATGGTCAAATCCTTACCGTCCTGTCAGTCGGAGGCATCTAAATGTCATACGCAAGTCTCGCCGAGTTCAAGGCTGCAATCGGGATCAGCGACAGCTCCGACGATACGGCGCTGCAGTCTGTCCTCGATGCGACCGACGCACTCATTGACCTTTACACCGATCGCAAGAACGGCTTTGGCACAGCGACACAAACGCGCTACTACACGGCAGAGGACTACAAGTACGTCCTCGTTGATGACCTTGTAAGCATTACGACGCTGACGACTGACGACGACGGCAACGGCACCTACGAGACGACGTGGACGGTGGACACGGACTACAACCTCGCGCCTGGCAATGCCGCGCTTGATGGGTTTCCGTACAATGAGATTGACGTGTCGGTCAACTGGCCGCGCAACTTCCCACGCGACGTCTATCGCGGCGTCAAGGTGGTCGGCGTGTTCGGATGGCCGTCCGTGCCAAGCGCCGTCAAGCAGGCAGCAATCATTCAAGCCGGCGCAGTCTGGTCAAGCCGCACCTCGCCGTTCGGCGTGATCGGCTCGCAAGACCTCGGCGGCATTCTTCGCCAGACACGCGCACTGCATCCTGAATCTCAAGTCTTGCTTGAGGCGTACCGCAAGCGTGAAGGGCTGAGCCGATAATGGCGCTAGGGAATACCTTTGACCTGACGATCAACCAGGGCGCAACCTTTGAGCTGACCGTCACGTGGAAGGACTCGGCTGGCACGGCGATCAACCTGACTGGCTACAGCGCGCGGATGCAAGTGCGCGAGACGTACTCATCCAGCACCAGCATCGTCAGCCTGACGAGCGGCGCTGGGATCACACTTGGCGGGGCGGCTGGGACAATCGCCATCGTCATCTCTGCCACGACAACCGCTGCGCTCACCGCGCCATTCAGCGGCGTCTATGACCTTGAACTTGTGAGCGCAGGCGGCGTGGTGACGCGCCTCTTGCAAGGAGCAGCAACAGTTTCACCTGAGGTGACGCGATGACCGTAGAAGTTGACCTGACGCAGCAGATCATCTCGATCAACGACACGCGCACAGAGATTGTCGTTCAGGCACCTGGACCCGCAGGCGCGCAGGGTCCGACAGGTCCTGCAGGCGCAACTGGCCCAGCGGGTACCGCAGGTCCTGCTGGTTCTGCTGCAACCATTGCTGTCGGTTCGGTCACGCAGGGGACGGCTGTTGCCGTCACGAACAGCGGCTCCTCATCGGCTGCCGTATTCAACTTCGTACTTGTCAAAGGTGATAAGGGTGACACTGGCAACACTGGTGCCACAGGTTCGACAGGAGCTGCAGGATCAGCCGCCACGATTACCGTCGGCACTACCACTTCAGGAACTGCGCCTGTTGTCACTAACTCCGGCTCCTCCTCAGCCGCTGTCTTCGACTTTGTGTTGGTGCCAGGAGCGACTGGCGCGACTGGCGCTACCGGCGCGACAGGCGCTGCTGGCTCTGCAGCCACGATTGCAGTTGGCACCGTCACGCAAGGCACTGCCGTTGCGGTGACCAACAGCGGATCAAGTTCCGCTGCAATCTTTGACTTCACACTTGTCAAAGGCGATAAGGGCGATAAGGGCGACACAGGAAATACAGGGGCAACAGGCAACACAGGCGCGACAGGCGCAGCGGGTTCTGCCGCCACCATCGCCGTTGGCGCAGTCACGCAGGGTACTGCCGTCGCGGTGACCAATACAGGCTCCTCCTCCGCTGCGGTCTTTGACTTCGTACTCGTCAAGGGTGACACTGGCGACACTGGAGCAACTGGAGCAACTGGAGCCACTGGCGCGGCAGGCTCAGCGGCAACCATCGCCGTAGGCAGCGTCACGCAAGGCACCGCAGTTTCGGTCACCAACACAGGCTCGTCATCAGCGGCTGTCTTTGACTTCGTGCTGGTCAAGGGAGACAAGGGTGACACTGGGGACACTGGCGCCACAGGATCAACTGGTGCGGCTGCGACAATCGCGGTCGGCACGGTCATCACTGGAACCGCTGGCTCAAACGCCACTGTCACGAACGTCGGCAGCTCTGGCGCGGCAATCTTTGACTTCTCCATCCCGCAAGGCGTCGCTGGCTCAACAGGCGCGACAGGCGCGACTGGGGCAACAGGCGCAACAGGTCCTGCAGGTTCCGGCGTTGTCGTAGGGGGAACCGCAGGGCAGCTTCTCGCCAAGATTGACTCTTCTGACTACAACACGCAGTGGATCACGCCAACGCCTGCTCCTGGTACGGCGGCAACCAGCGACGTCTACGGCGTCACGACGCTGATTGACTCAACCTCGTCTACCTCGACCACAACGGCGGCTACGCCGAACAGCGTCAAGTCAGCCTATGACCTTGCCGGCACAGCGATTCCAAAGAACACCGCGACGGCTGCTGGCGACTTACTTTACGCAAGCGGGTCGGCAACCATCACTCGACTTGGAATTGGAACAGCCAATCAAATCCTCTCGGTTGGAACGGCTGGAATTCCAGTCTGGGCAACCGCAGCCGCTGCTGGTGCAGACGTTCAAGAATTTACAAGCAGCGGCTCGTGGGTAAAGCCAGCAGGGAAGGTTGCCGTTTACGTTCTTGCCCTTGGTGGCGGCGGCGGCGGAGCATCGGGGGCGAGGGGTACGGCATCTGGCAACTATCACATCGGTGGATGCGGCGGAGGGGCAGGCGGCGTAGTCAATGGATGGTTCAAGGCAACAGAACTTGCTGGAACGGTAACTGTCACGATTGCAGCAGGAGGAACCGCCGGTGCATCCGTGTCGGCTGGAACACCCCTTGCTGGATCAGACGGCGGTAATGGTGGCGATACAACATTTGGCACAGTTGCAACAGCCTATGGTGGTTTTGGCGGTAAGTCAGTTGAAGGAAATAATCAAACGCCCACCATCACAAGGCCAGGTCCTGGCAACATTGTTTCTGTTGGCTACGCTCGACAAAGCAGAACAGACAGCACCCCGCAAACAACAGGAATAGGTCAAAGTGCATCAGAGGCAGACTGGTTTCAAGGACGCTGGTACTCTGCTGGCGCTGGCGCTAGAAGCGCAAACGGTTCTGCTGGCGCACTTGCTGGCGTTGACAATCAGTTTGGTGCAGCAGGTGGCGGCGGAGGCGGCGGAAAATACTCAACGCATAACTCAATGGCAGGCGGCGCAGGTGGCCGAGGATTTGGTCGACTTGTAGATACTGCGGCTGCTGGTGGAACTGCTGGAACTGTTGGCGGCGCCGGATCGAACGCAGGCACGGTTGGAATTGGAAATGCCGGCGGAGGCGGAGGTAGCGGATCAGCTGGAAATGGCGGTGCCGGGGGCAACGGATACCTCGGTGGCGGCGGAGGCGGCGGTGGCGCAGCAGTAGAGTCTGGCGGAGGTACCTGGTCAACGGGAGCTGGCGGAACAGGTGGCGGCGGCTATGTGCTTGTCATCTCAGTTTAGGATTTTGCAATGAATACATACTTCTTGATCAAAGACAACACAGTTGTAAATGTTTTTGTGTGGGATGGGGTTTCTGACTGGACTCCTCCAGACGGAACAACAGCAGAACTTGCGCTCCCTGGCATTGGCGTTGGCTGGACTCGCGTAGATGGAAATTGGATTGCTCCAACGCCATCTTCTGTAGAGCCAGTCGATGAAAGCAGAACTTCTGTGCTTGCCAAACTTGCGGCGCTCGGCCTGACTGAAGAAGAGATCGCGGCGCTGATCAGATGAGCTTTGCAGATAAGACCGTTATCGAGGCGGTCCGCGAGCATCTTGAAAGCACGCCCTCACCAGTCGGATATGCGTTGCGAAAGGTTCACGCATATCCTCCAGATAACATCGCCGTTGCGCCTGCGGCCGTGATCATCCCAGGCGACGACACGATTGCCTACGGCGCCTCAAATCGCCAAATCACGCTGACGTTGAATGTTGTGATTTATCTGACCCCGCAGGCTGACCTTGCGCGCAAATATGAGGACTTGATGACGTGGCGAACGTGGCTGCGTGACGCCTTTATTGACGGCGTGACGCTGGACAATGCGAGTGGGGTGGCGCAGGCAAGCGTGACCTCCACCAACATCGGCACCGATACGTGGGGCGACGCAGATTTCCTGACTATCACGGCAACGGTTGAAGTCTCAAGCGTGGAGGCGATTGCCACCAGTGCCTGATCTGAAGAAGCCTCTGACCTATCCAGTGATCAGCCACATTGACGTGCAGTTCGTGCCAGGCTCAATCCCACAGGGAGAGTTTGTGGCTGGTCTGCCTGCCGACGGTAGTATCATCAGCGCACCTGTGGTTCAGGCAGAGGCTTGGATCGCAGCAGGAATCGCCAAGCGTGCCGCACCAGCGGCTGAAGACAAGGAGAACGACTAATGCCAGCCGCATCCGCAGGGAACGTACTGTTCAGCAAACTGGTCGCCTTCAAGGAGGCGACGCCTGGAACTATCCCGACGCTGACCAGCGGCGGACGCAAGCTGCTCGTGACGCCAACTGGCGTCATCTCCGAAGGCACAACGATTGAACTTGGAACCGAGCGATCCGTTGCGCTTCGCAACCCGCTCATCGGCTCCACCGGCACGATCGTCTCCGTTGAGCCAACACTCAGCGCAACCGTCCCTGCCGTGAGCGTCGGCGAACTTCCACTCTGGCTCTCAATGACGCGCACCGATACGCCTTCAGGCACGGCTGCGCCATACGAGTGGGACTACGACTACTCGATGACAGCGGCAAATGCGCCGACCTCATACACCTTGATCGCAACCGACGGCACGCAGGCATACGCGGCGAACTACTGCCTTGCGGAGTCCATCACGATCGCCGCTGACCGCAGCGGACTGACGAACCTGAGCGCAAATCTCTTCGCGCAGCAGATCGCCAAGAACAGCGCGACGCTTGCCGAAGGCACGCCAACCTCGCCGTTTATGTCAGGACGCCTCTGGAACGCATTCCAGCACGGCTCAACCTTCCCAGGCACGGCAGACGGCACGGCATACGAGTACCTGCTTGATTTCTCACTGGAGTTCAACGCAGGGATCACGCGCCAGTCGTACCTCGCAGGCACGACCGTATTCAGCACGCACAGCGAGAGCAACCCATTCAGCGGCACGTTGACGATGACAGTGAGCAGCACCGCGAGTGCAGTCTCTACGTGGTACGACGCATACAAGGCAGCTACGCCGAAGGGCGTGCGGCTGACTTGGAGCAACGGCACCTACTCGGCACACATCCTTGCGATGATCGTCCCAACGGAAGTTCAGCAGATGGCTGGCGCCGAAGATGGTCTGACCACGATGGCCGTGACTGGTACGCTGGTCTACGACACAGTGAGCGCGAAGAGCCTTCGCATCGTCGTGAACAGCGACTTGGCGGCGTTGCCGTAAGTTCAACCTAGTAGAAGAGGAGGAGGCTAGATGAGCCAGAGCAAGCCACAGTTCCGCACCGTTGAGGTCACCCTGTCCGCGCCGTTTGACGGCTGGACAGCCACGATGAAGGCGGAAGGTGTTCCAGCTAGGATTCTTATTGACCTGCAAAGCGGCGACGCTGAGCGCGCGATGAAGGCGATCGAGCGCCTGATCACGAAGCATAACTTCCTGACCGACGACGGTGAGCCGGCGAAAAGCATCATTGACTCCCCAATGGACGCGCTGACGCAGACGATTGAGAAGTGGTCGGAGGCAGTCGCAGCACTCCCCCCTCGATAAGACTCGACGCCCAGCGGCTGGCGGCGGGTCGTTCGCTCAAGCCGCACCCGCTGATCGCAGCGCATCTCATTGCCGAGAAGTTCCACATCCCACCGCACGAGGTGTTGCAGTGGGAAAGCGGAGACTTCCTTCGTACACTGATGCTGATGTCCGACCTACAGCCAAAGGAGCGTCGTGGCCGCTAACGATTCGCTAGTCCTAGAAATTCAAACCGACAAAGCGTTTGATGATCTTCTGATCGGTTTTTATCAGGCGAACAATCCGAGCGGCTTCAAGCGGATGCAATCCATCGCTGCGTTGAACGCAGCGCGCACGATGCTTACGCCGATGAGGCAGGCAGCTCCTCGCGGGCAGACGACGGCCAAGCCAGGCAGGCTGCAGAAAAACGTCAAAGCACGCGGCGTGAGATTCAATAAGCCAGGCGCGGTCGTCGGCATCAAAGGTGGACGGTCTGGAGTGTTCTACGGCTGGTTTGTTGTGGAAGGCAGAAGCGGCGTGCGGCGAACCAAGTCAGGATCAGTTGCAGTGCGTCCAGTAGCTGCGCGACCATTCGTCTCGGATACGGTCAAAAAGGCGGGTACAATCGAGCGAGCAATGGAAGCTTTCTCTGCAACCACGGAGAAGTTCCTAAATGACGGCGCCTTCCGCGCCACCATCTTGAAGTTCAAGAGAGGGAATCAACGCTGATGGCTGCTGATCGCTCCGCTAACTTCGTTATCAAGGCAAAAGATGCTGCCACCGGACCGATCGGCAAAATCGGTGGCGCGCTCGGCAGCCTCAAGAGTTCGGCTGGCGCTGCATTCAAGGCGATCGCCGCCGGTGCAGTCGTGGCAGCCACTGCCCTTGCTGGTTTTGTGGTGGCAAGCGTAAAGGGCGCGATTGAGGATCAGCGTTCAACCATCCTGACCAACGCCGCGCTCAAGGCGCGAGGATTTGAGCTGGACAGGATCGCACCAAAGATTGAAGAACAAATCAAAGCATTCCAGCGATTCGGCAAGACCGACGATGATGTTCGCGCCGGCCTAGAAGTAGGCTCACGATTCTTCAAGGGCCAGAATACTTTGCTAAAGGCGAACGCCGCTGCCGCTGCGATCTCGTCCGTGACCGGCAGGGATATGGCAGACGTGATGGCGCTGATCGGCAAGGCTGCAAACGGCTCAACACGCGGACTTGCCGCCCTGATCGGACCGATTGAGAAGGGCGCCACTGTCACCGACATCTTGAAGCAATCAAACGAGAAGTACCTTCCTGTTGCGGAAGAACTTGCTGACAGTGTGGGCGGCAAGTTGCTGACTGCTCAGATTCAGTTCGGGGAGCAAATGGACGCGCTCGGCGGTCGATTTATTCCAGCCGTCACCGACGCCCTCGGATTTTTGACAACTAATGTCTTGCCGATCACCGAGGAGTTGATGACCACGCTTGGAGATGTCATCTTTGACGCTGGCGCCAAGCTCACTGAAAAAGGAGGTTTTGTTGACTCGGTGCTTGCCGTTGTCGGGCCGATCGGCGAAAAACTTAGCCCAAAGATTCAGGAACTTGCAGACAACATCGGCAATCTACTCGGCAAAGTGGGCGACCTTGTGGTGGCGCTTTGGGATGACGGAGATGGTCCGCTCGCAATTGCAGTCTCTGCGATTGGTGGGGCGTTTGAGCTTCTGCTTGGAATCATCAACGGCGTCATTGAAGTGATCACATTTCTAATCAACTTGGCGACCGAGGCAATCAAGTTGCTTGATCGGCTTGGCGGCAAATCAAGAGAGCAAGCTGCTTTCCCAACTTTTACTGGAGGCGGCGGGACATACGGCGGATCGCCAATGACTGGAGGGTCGTCTGGATACCCGAACGGACCTATCGGAGCAAATATCGTGATCGGCACTAATGCCACAAGCAGCCTTGATCTTTACTACGGCCTGCAGGCGCGAACGAACACTGGGCAGTCTATTCCTGGACGAGGCTAGCGATGGCGACGGCACCATTTCAACTATGGATTGACCTCGCCACAATTTCATCAGCGGTCAGGTCGTCTGGAACCGTCACCGTCACGACGGCGACCCCGCACGGCATTACGACTGGCGCCTACATTCAAATGGAAGGCGCGACTGAAGTCGCCGGCACGTCAATGAACGGCGTGTTCGAGGCAACCGTCACATCGGGAACGACCTTCACCTACACATCGTCTGGCACGGCCGGAACAGGCGTGACCGGCTCGGCGTGTATCAGCTACGACCTGCTGAACCCACTGATCAACTACACAGGCGCAGCCAAAGAGGGTGCGCTCTACATCCGTCCAGACGCAATGCAGTTCGCCATCAGCGGAGACGGCTCTGGAGCAAGCAGCTCCATCACCGTCGCACAAGATGACGTGGGCGCAGATGGACCGTGGTTCCAACTCATTCCTGATCAGGCGCGGCTCAGACTTGTCAAGAAAGACACAGGAACGACGCCTGCTGCAGATGGCAGCGACATCCTGTTCACCACCGTTGTTTCCAATATCACCGCACGATTGAGCGGCTCTGGGCAAGGCGTAATCGCAGACGTTTCAATGCAGGATGTCACCAGCCTTCTTGATCGCATATTTGTTTATACCCTCGGCAAGCAGCGCCGATTCATTGAGGTTGGTGGCGCTGTAAGAAGGACGGTTGGCGCAACGAAAACGAACTACATCACCACCAGTGTTTCGCACGGGTTAGTAACTGGTGGGACAGCCTCAATTCAATATGTCAATGGCGGAGGAGCTGGCGGCAATTTTCAAGCACAAGATGTGGCTATCAGTGTGGTCTCATCAAACGAATTTAGCTATGCGGCAACAGGAACAGCAACGGCTGGAACAGGAAATGTCTACATTCAGCCAGAGACCATTACTTCCTCAGGAACGACCTTCCAAATTACCGTTCCGGCAAATAGCAACTTTGATAGTGGCCCTACGATTGTGCGTGGCGTGACAGCAACTGACCCAATTTCAGAGAATCTGATCAACACAATCTTCACCGATAGCTCCATCGGCGGCACCGCTAACAACATCATAAATGTATTTGCACCTCGGGCCATTCCCGCCGCAACCTACGATGTATCTAATGCTGAAGTGCGCGGGCTTTCAATGGTTACGCCGGCTGGAACACTGGGCGACTACTCAATCAGCATTGCCGTAGATCAGACCGAGCAGGCGCTGGTTACCTCGATGCTTACCGCAGTGAATAACTTCAAGGCGTTTGACCCCGCCTTCCAGCGCTTGCTTGACACGACAGGAACCGCAAAGATTGCAGGCTCAACTGAACTGACAAATCCAGAAACATACGAAGTCTCGTCGGGTGGACTACGGAGCGTCCTTGAATCTATTGCCGAGACGTTTCAGGGAATTGACGGTATTCCTCGAAGGTACTTTGTTGATGCCACTGGGAAGTTGAACTATGCGATTGTTGACGAGGCGGGAAAGCCTACCTATGCTACTGCCCCGTACAAGTTGATCTCAAGTGGCACCGCTAACCCGGACACGACTACGGCAGCAGCAACGCTGATCCCTTACGGCCTTCAGATCGGCTATGACCACCTGACCACCAAGTCTGGAATTTCTCTAAACAATGCTGGAACTGGATATTCGCCGATCGTTTCAACCTATCGGGACTATGAGTATCCGGTTCGACCTGGCGCGCCATACTTTGACGGAAGCATTGACGAGCCGACGAACGTAGACACATACAGGGCAAACTCATATCGTGCTGCCAACTCATTCTTTGCCCAAGCGCACCCAACGCTGCTGAGCGGATTCGTCACGCTGCGTGGCGCTGGAACCGCCACGCACAATCAGTACGGTTTCAATGCTGGATACGCGCAAACTGGAGCAAGCACGTTTGCGCTTGTTAACAGTTGGCAGCCAGGACAGTGGGTTGACATCACTTGTGCAGAACTTGGGCTGAGCGGGTTGTATAGAATCGAGCAGGTGGACTGGAGGCTTGAGCCAGGTTCATTCACGCAGATCATTACGATCACGTTCAGTCACAAGCCGCAATATGGGCTAGGCACACAGCTAGCACAGGTGAGATAAATGACCCGCTCGCAAGTTGATGCAATCATTGACCGGCTAGACGCGCAGTCCGTAAAGATTGACGCGCTCAAGGCTGAGATTGACCAGATGAAGGGCGGCCTCGCCGTTCTGAAGGGGCTTGGCGCCCTACTTGGCGTAGGAGGAATCGGCACGCTTCTGGCGTGGTTGCAATCTCAATCAGGCAAGTGAGGTTGCGCGCACTCCTGCTCGCGCTGGTAATCGTCTTGCCATTCGTTCAGCCTGTCTACGCGCTTGACGATCTTGACGAGTGGGACTTCAGCACCGACTCCAACGGCACGGTCGTCACGAACGAGGATGGCTCCGTCACGCTCGGCGGCGCGAACGACCCGCTCCCTGAGCAGCCACGCTGGAACGCGCTAACCAGCCTGACCACAACCGCACTAGAAGCTGAGACGGCGCAGTACCTCTGGTCATACCTGACGACCGACGGCGCGTTCTACGACAAGCCGCAGTATCTCGTGGGCGGCGAGTGGCTCACGCTGGCAGAGGGCAACACGCAATCAGCCACTGGCTACATCGAGGTGGTGCTGGCCGCAGGTGATCTGTTCGGCTTCCGCGTGCTGTCTACCGACTCGTGCTGCGGCATCGGCTTCCTCACAATCGCCGTAGGCAGCCCTACGCCGTCCCCAGAGCCGACTCCTGAGCCAACCCCTACCCAGACACCAGAATTACCTTCACCCAGCCCTAGCGTGGCTCCTACCCCTACGCCAGAGCCTTCTGTAGAGCCTACGCCGACGCCTCAGCCTACGCCTGAACCAACACCCGAGCCAACACCCGAATCAACGCCAGAACCAACACCCGAACCAACCCCATCACCAACGGAGGAGCCAAGTCCCGAGGTGACCAATGAACCAACCCCAGAACCAAC
>Ga0207939_1000405_pt1 | contig 13146 bp, 10 predicted proteins | sample LakMenEpi02Jun12_FD_150663 | JGI IMG/M metagenome (GOLD analysis project Ga0207939, IMG submission 150663) | Freshwater microbial communities from Lake Mendota, WI - 02JUN2012 deep hole epilimnion (SPAdes) | ecosystem: Environmental > Aquatic > Freshwater > Lentic | place: Lake Mendota, Madison... | reverse complement strand
CTCTTCAACCGGCGACTGGTCTGGTCTCGTCACGGCGCTCGCTGAACTTCCAGACGGTCGGCTGGTTGCCGGAGGTGCCGCGCTGACTCGAGCGGGTGGAGTCGCGGTTTCTGGACTCGCTGCTCGTGATCCCAAGGCTGGAAGCTGGGCGTCGTTCGCCTCGATTACCCGCGCCGATGGAAGCGCTGCGACGGTGAACGAGATCCGTGTCGATGGTGTGCGCCAGCGTCTCTATGTCGGTGGAGACTTCGTTCGCGTCAGTAACGCCAAGAGTCGCGCTACGGCGAAGGGGATCGCGATGCTTAATCTCAAGACTGGGCGCTGGACGGCGCTCGGTGACGGTTTGCGCGGAGCGGTGGTCGTGCGTTCAATCGCCCTCGATCAGGCGAGTGGCCGAATCGCGGTCGGGGGGCGCTTCACTGTTCCAGGCAAGGCGAAGACAATGAACGTTGGAGTGTGGGATTTAGCGAAGGGGTGGGTTGAACTTAAGGGAGGCTCTGGAAGCGGCGCAGTCCAGGGAGTCGTGGAGTCTGTCGCACTCACTGCTGATGGAGTGGTTCATGCGAGCGGTCACCTTCGCATTGGCACGCAAGAGGCCCTCGTGGCGCGGTGGAGTCCTCTCGTGTCTGGCTGGAGAGCGAGCGCAACGTCGAGTGTGTTAGGGGACGCGCCGCACACACTTGTGCTCGACGCGGGTGGCACGCTGACCGCTGGCACGGGCGTTGGCTGGTACGGCAGTCCGCTCGTTCGCGAGAGCCAACTGAGCGGATACGGATGGGAGCGAGTGGGTGGTGGCGTCACACGCATACGCCGCGCAGCATGGATCACCGCGCTTGCGGCTACACCCGATGGACGAGTTGTGGTGGGTGGCGTTTTTGACGCAGCCGGTAGCACCGGAACGAAGCACATCGCCGTCTGGAGTGCCGCGAGCCAGTCCTTCAGCGCGATCGGCGAGGGACTCGCCGCTGAGCCAGATGCGCTGGTAAGTTCTGTTAATTCGGTCGCGTACGCGTCGTTGCGATTGCGAAGCGTGGAACCAGGTGGCCGTGGACGTATTTGCATCACGGCGTGGGGTGCGGCTCCTCCTTCAAAACCTGCCGCACCTGCGCTGACTGCAAAGCGCACGAGCATCACCGTCAGATGGACGGCGCTACATACAGGGAGTGCGCCGTTCGGATGGATTGCGGAGGCAACGGCAAAGGGTCAGACCACACGCTCGTGCCGTGCCGACGCGAGCGAACGGGACTGCACGATCACCAGCTTGACCCCTGGCGCAACGTACAGCGTTCGGCTGGTGGCTTACACGATTCCAGCCGGCTCATCACCGCGATCCGATGCAGTGAAGATCGCCACCAAGAAGTAAGTCGGCGATGAAGTAAGTCAGCGATTCACGCTGGTACGGGCATGGAACGTTGCGCAGGTGGCCCGCTGCAGCATGAGAAGATAGGCATCGTGACGAGTGTGTGGGAGACAGGGAAGACGGGGCGTGACGGAGGCGATCGGCCCATCACCCGCGGTCCCGCACCGCGCGCGGTACGTGATGGATACACCCCCTTTGTCGCACAGCATGGGTTTGCCGCCGCTTACGAAGCCGGCCTTGCTCGTGGGCTTGGCGATCGACTCGGTCAGACGCTGGTAGTGACGCAGCCCGAAGCCTGGGCGATCGTCGAGCCAAGGTTCGGGCGCGCACCGGCCGCCCTCGTCTCCGCTAGAGCGTTAGATCAAGAGACGCTTGATGCCCTCGCGCACGCGGCGCCCGACGGTGTGACCGTGGTCGGCATCGGCGGCGGGACCGCGATGGATGTGGCGAAGTGGATCTCATGGCGACGCAAGCTCCCACTCGTGCAGCTCCCGACCCTCGCATCTGTCGACGCCTGTTTCACGCGGATGAGTGCGCTTCGCGATGGTGAGCGCGTGCGCTACGACGGCGACGCGGTCCCCGATGAGGTGCTGATCGACTACGAGATCTTGGGCTCAGCACCTCTTGCGCTCCTCTCTGCTGGGATCGGCGACGTCCTCTCATGTCTCACCGCACTCGCCGATTGGAAGCTTGCGGTCGCAAAGGGGATCGATCCCGCGTGGAACGAGGAGGGTGCGTACGCTTCCGTTCGATACATCGATGCTCTCGAGGCGGCGGCGCCAGAGATCGCCGCCCGTTCAGAGGCGGGGATTCGCGCGCTGATGGAGTTGCACCGCGAGATTGGGTGGCGTTGCCATGACCTTGGCCACGCGCGCTTTGAAGAAGGGAGCGAGCACTTCTTCGCCTACTGCTTTGAAGCGGTGACGGGTCGCACGATCATGCATGGTGAACTCGTGGTGATGGGGGTGCTCGCAATGACTGCGCTGACCGAGATCGACCACGATCGCGCGCGGAGAATCGTCACGGCGGCCGGCACACGTTGGCGACTCAGCGACCTTGGGGTCACATGGCCTGAGGTCGAGGCGACGCTGCGCGCACTTCCGGAGTTTGCCCGTGCGGGCGGCTACTGGTACTCGCATGCGCACGAGCGAGCGATCGGAGAGGCTGAGTTGGCAACCGTCCGTCGTGCGCTCGGCGCCTGATGCGAGAATCACGTCATGTCTAGCCTTCGCGTTGCACTCACATTTGATGCTGAGCACCCCGATCGTCCGCATCATCTGGTCGGCTCAGAGGACCGATTGCGTGAGACGCTCGGATCGCTCAACGTGCACGGCACCTTCTTTGTGCAGGGGCGCTGGGCCGAGGCCTTCCCTGATCAGGCGCGCCGCATCGCGGACGATGGGCACCTGATCGGCAACCACTCGCACTATCACGCCAAGATGCACTTGCTCACCGAAGCTGGGCTCATGGAAGACATCAAGACGGCCGCTGGCGCGATCGAAACGATCTGCAAACGCGATCCTGCGCCGTGGTTCCGCTCGCCGTTTGGTGCTGGCGCAAAAGATCCTCGCGTGCGCGCGGCGCTTGAGCAGCTCGGCTACAAGCAGGTGCTCTGGAGCGCGTCGGGTGACGATTGGGATCATCGTGAGACGGCGCAACACATGGAAGACGCCGCGGTCGCGAGCACCCTGGCACACGGTGATGGTGCGATCCTCCTCTTCCACACCTGGCCTTCGTATACGCACGAGAAGATCTCGCGCATTGTTGCGCGGCTACGTGAAGAGGGGGCCACATTCGTGACGGTTGATCAACTTGAAGCGAAGGAGATTCCGGATAACTTTGGTGAGGTTGACTGGTGACCCGAGCGGTGAAGAAGCGGAGCAGCGTGTCGCGCACGGCACACGCGCTGATCGTTGGGATTGACGGTGGTAACTCCAAGACCGACATCCTCCTCGCCGATACGAGCGGAAAACTGCTCGCCTGGGTGCGCGTAGGAGGCAGCAATCCACAGGGGATCGGACTCCTCCCTGCGGCAGCGCTACTTCGCTCTGGCATTGACGCAGCACTAACGCGCGCAAAGCGTGGCGGCGAGCGACCCGCAGCGGTTGCCCTCTGTATGGCGGGGATTGATACGCCACGCGACGCGAAGGCGGTGCGCGGCGCGCTGGCTGGCCGAGGATCGGAGCGCATCGCAGACCACCTCTCCACGCGAAACGACTCTGAAGCTGGGCTGCGCGTGGCAACCACCGACGGTGTTGGGATTGCGATTGTTGGTGGCGCTGGCGTGAATGCGATCGGCGTGAATGAGAAGGGGAAGACGGCGCGCTTCGCCGCACTCGGCGATATCTCTGGCGACTTTGGTGGCGGCGGCGGACTCAGCGTTGCGGCGCTCGGTGCGGCGGTGCGCGCCTACGAAGGTCGAGGCCCACGAACGAGTCTCGGTCGCGCCATCTTGCGCACCACTGGTTTCCCATCACTCCGCGCGCTCCTCGACGCGGTGCTGGAGGACCGCGTCCCTCACGGTGGGATCGGCGCACTCGGGCGCACGCTGCTTGAAGAGTCAGAGCGTGGTGATCGAGTAGCGCGCGAAATTGAGAAGTTGATGATTGATCACGCCGTTGCCTTCGCTGTTGCAGCGCAGCGCCGCGCACCATCGCGTCGTAAGCGCATTCCAATCGTGTTGATTGGCAGCACGATCCTTTCCGCACTCCCCGGTTATCGATCCCGCCTCTATACGGCTCTTAGCGCCGCAATCCCAAACGCTGAAGTACGACCACTCCGCGAACCACCAGCGCTCGGTGCACTTCTCTATGCGCTGGATGAGTCCGGAGCTGGACCAGCCGCCCGCGCACGCGGGGAGACGTCGCTGCGCGCTGCGATCAAGAAGGCGAAGCCCGTAAAGATCTAGTGCGGAGTAGCGCGACCTAGCGCGCGAAGCGCGGAAGGTTTGCCGCGTGTGCGGCTAGGAGCTCGCCGCCGATCACCTCTGCAACGTCGTGGCTCGGCACGAGTGGATTCAGCGCGAGTGCATCAATCGCCGCCGCACGATCGCCTGAGAGCGCCGCCGCAACAGTCGCCTTTCCGAATGCGCCGAGTTTCAGAATCAGGTCGCGGCGCGAACCACCGAGTGGCGCGATCGGGATCGGCCGTGCGCCCGTTGCGTCAACCTCGCTGAGCACCTCAATCACCTGATCGTCTGGAAGATCGGGGATTGCGCCGTTATTGCGAACATTCACAACGAGCCGCGCCGGCTTTGCCCCGGTGAGCGCCGCGATTAGATCGAGCGCCGCCGCGGAGTAGAAGGCGCCGCCACGGCTCTCCAGGAGTTTTGGCTTCTCTGCGAGTGCAGGGTCCTGATACATCTCAAGGAGCTGCGCCTCAATTTTTGCCACTTCAAGTCCGCGCGTCCCAGCGGCGCGCTGTTCAACGATCACCTTCTCTGGCTCTGCGTAGTAGCGCAGGTAGTAACTCGGAATCGCGCGCTCGTCGCGCAGTTGCGCTTCGCTCCATCCGGTCATCTCTGCGAGCTTCGCGCTCTCAGTTGCAATGAGGTCGCCGAGCTTTGGCTGCCCGTCAACGAGGATCTCGCGGTACCAGGCGCCATGATTCAGTCCCGCCGACTCAATCTCTACGCGTTCCGGCGCAACACCAAAGTGTTTTGCCGCATTGCGCTGCAAGCCGATCGCTGAATTGCAGAGACCAACCGCGCGATGTCCCGCGCCGATCAGCGCCTGACTCACCATGGAGACGGGATTTGCGAAGTCGAGGAGCCACGCCTTCGGGCCGCTCTTCGCAAGTGCCTCGGCAATCTCAATCGTTGGTGGCACGGTGCGCAGCGCCTTCGCCCATCCACCGGGGCCAACCGTCTCTTGACCGAGGACGCCGTGGGGGAGTGGGATCGATTCATCTTTTACGCGCGCCGCAGATCCGCCGATACGGTATTGCACCAGGCAGGCGTCTGGCCCGTCGAGCGCCTCGTCGCGCGATGTGGTGAGTTTCAGTCTTCCACTCCAGCCCGCCTTGTCGAGCATGCGCTTCGCCAGGCCGCCGAGGATCTCAAGGCGCACAGGGTCGAGGTCCATCAAGACGAGTTCGTCCAGGGGGGTGCCGAGCCGCCCTTCGCCGATCCCCTCAATGAGCTCGGGGGTATAGGTGCTCCCAGCCCCAATAATGCTGACCTTCAAAGACCCCCCTCTGCTGCGGTTCTGAGGCTGAGTCTACGTCCCCCACGCTCAGCCCAACGACCAGACACCTCTCGTTGCGCCCGTCGCGTCCCTCCCCCCGCAGAGCCCTCCTGAAGCGTATTCATACGCTCAGCAGGCACCCCCCGTTGGGGGGCGTCTTCGCGAGAAGTAGGAGGGAACATGAAGAGAGGGAAGTGGCGTCTCAGCGCGGTCGCCGCGGTGATGATGCTCCTCGCCGTCGCGTGCGGCGGATCAACATCTTCGACAGAGCCAACTGAGGTAGTTCAGTTGCGCTGGTTCGTTGGCCTTGGAACAGGGACTGACGTAGAGACGCAGGTACCTGTGCAGCAAGAGGTCGTCGACGCATGGAATGCGGCGAACCCAAACATCCAAGTCACCCTTGAGGTGGTGCCAAATGACGACGCGAAGAATACGCTGCTGACGCAGAACGCTGCTGGGAACCCCCCTGATGTAGTTGGGCCAGCAGGCGTTGCAGGATCAAACGGTTTCTACGGCCAGTGGCTTGACCTTGCGCCGTTGATTGCCGAGACGGGCTACGACCTAGCGCAGTTCCCACCCGCCGCAGTTGAAGCGTTCAACGTTGGTGGCCAGGGGCAGCTCGGCCTTCCGTTTGCCTCATTCCCGTCAATGATGTTCTACGTTCCATCTCTTTTTGAGGAGGCCGGACTCGAGCTTCCACCTACGGAGTACGGCGCGAAGTACATGCTCAATGGAGCAGAGGTCGATTGGAGCTGGGATACGGTTCGTGAAATCGGCAAGCTCTTGACCGTGGACAGCGCTGGCAAGAACGCAACCGAAGTAGGATTCAACCCGAAGAAGATCGTGCAGTACGGTTACGCACAGCCTTGGAACGGCGCACCTGAGTGGGGGAGCTGGTTCAAGGCGGGTCAGTTCTTGCAGTCAGATGGGAAGACACTCGCCGTTCCTGATGGCTGGGTTGAGGCGTGGCAGTGGTATAACGACGCTGCCTTCAAAGATTACTTTATGCCAAACGCTGACACGTCCGCGCTTGAAGAGTGGGGCCAGGGGAATGCGTTCCCAACTGGGAAGATCGCCATGGGGCAGTCGTACACTTGGTACACCTGCTGCATCGGGGATGTCCTCGGGGAAGATTGGAATATCGCCCCAACCCCTTCGTATATGGGGCAGACGAGCAACGACATGAATGCAGACACCTTCCGGATAAGTGCTGGCAGCAAGCATCCGAAAGAGGCGTTCCAGTTCATGACGTACTTGCTTGGCGAAGCGTCGGCCAAACTGCTCGTGATCTATGGCGGAATGCCAGCTCGTGCGGCGGATCAAGATGCGTTCTTCGCCACCTTGGATGAGAAGTTCACGCAAGGCGTGAATTGGGACATTGCAAAGGCGAGCTACGCCAATGCATCAAGCCCAAGTGCTGAAGCGTATCTGCCGAACTACCTGAAGGCTCGGGAGTACCTATACAGTGATTTCACGCCAAAGTTGACCAAGGCTCCGATGAACGTTTCAGATTATGTGATGAATACGTTCCTGCCAGCCTTGCAGGCAATCGCAGACGAATCTGAGTAGTGGTCTCGTAGCACGAAAAAGGTGAACCTCGGGGCGGGTGTGACTCGGTCGCATCCGCCCCGAACACTCTGAAATTTTCAATGAAGAGAGTGAGTGACGGGAGCGATCGTGAGCATCTTCAGCAGCAAAATGGCGCGGCGCGAAGCCCAATGGGGCTTTCTCTTTATCTCGCCTTGGATCGTAGGCCTCAGCGTCTTCTACGCATTTCCTATTGCCGCAAGCCTTCTCCTCACGTTCTTTGACGCTTCGCTCACCGGCGTCGATCGAAGCTTTGAGTTCATCGGCTTAAACAACTGGATTCGATTCTTTGGCGATCCGCAGGCGTGGAATGCGCTCGGCGTTACGGTGCGCTTCATGTTGTTAACGCTTCCGATTGGCATCCTTGTGCCACTCTCTGTCGCGTTGATCCTGAACAGCAAGGCCCTTGTTGCTCCAGGCGTCTTTCGCGTGCTCTGGTTTTTGCCGTACGTGATCCCATTTGTGGCAGGGATCATTGGCTGGCTTGGCGTCTTGGGCCAGAACGGTCCGTTGAACACGCTGATCGCACTCTTTGGTGTTGAGGATCCACCCCTCTGGATCAATGACGCGAGCCTGATCTATCCAGCACTCGTCTTGATGGGCATCTGGGGGATCGGTGCAGCAATCATCATCTACCTCTCCGGGCTCGGCAGCGTCCCAACTGAGCTTTACGAGGCGGCGACGGTTGACGGTGCCGGCTGGTGGGCGAGCCTTCGTCACATTACCCTCCCCATGATCACGCCAGTGATCTTTTACACCCTCATCCTTGGCGTCGCAGGGAGTCTGCAGTACTTCCTTGTCCCACAGGTGCTGAATGGCGGCAACGGGTCCCCGGAAGGCGCAACCACCTTTTTCAACATTTATCTCTTTAAGAATTTTTTCACCTATCAAGATCCTTCCTACGGCGCAACGCTCGCATGGGTGCTCTTCATCATCACGCTTGGGTTGAGCCTGATCCTCTTCGGGTCGCAGAAACGCTGGGTCTACTACGCAGGAAGTGATAAGTGAGCAGCGTCGATGGTCTAAGTGCGGAAGCAGCGGTAGCGGAGCGTACGGAATCACGCCGCAGAATCAGCGCGCGTCGCCGCATCTTGGTCACGCTTGCGCTTGCAACGCTTACCTTTCTCTTCTTTGCCCCACTCTTCAACCTGGCCGCCACGAGCCTGAAAGATCCCGACCAGGTCTACGCCGCAGGTGCCCCTCTCTACCCCGCGCGACCGAAGCAGGTGGAGGTTGACGGGAAGGATCGGCCAGTCGTGCGCGTGCCTCAAGACGACGGGAGCTTCAAGGAGATGGTGCTCGTAAAGCCAGGTCGACAGGAGAGCATCCTCGCCGATCCTGCCGACGTCTCCCAACGAATGACCTGGCAGGGCTCCTGGCGCACGCTTGAGAACGCATGGGAGTTCTCAGCAACGCTCAACAACTACGGCGAGGTCTGGGAGCTCCTCAACTATCCACGCCTGCTCCTAAACACGCTGATCATTGCGGTGGTTGGCACGATTGGCACCGTGGTCAGTTGTGTGCTGGTGGCGTACGGATTCTCGCGACTGAAGTTTCCTGGGCGAGGGAAACTCTTCCAAGTTATGGTCGCCACCATCTTCATTCCTGGCACGGTAACGCTCATTCCAACGTACATTCTGTTCCTCAATCTAGGCTGGGTCAACACGTGGCTCCCGCTGCTAGTGCCCACCTTTTTGGCGAATGCCTTTGACGTCTTCCTCATTCGCCAATACATGATGACGATTCCGCGTGAGCATGACGAGGCGGCACAGATTGAAGGTGCGGGGCCGTGGCAAATTTTGCGCGACGTGATCATTCCGCAGTCACGACCAGTCATTGTTGCAGTGACTGTCTTCCACTTTGTCTACTCTTGGAACGATTACTTCGGGCCGCTGATCTATCTCTCAACAAAGCCCGAGCTCCAGACGCTTGGCATTGGGCTTTCGCGCTTCTCTGACCAGTACAATGCGCGCGTTGGATTCCCTGAAGCGGCCACGATCATGACGATCGCAATCCCCATTGCGCTCTTCATCATCTTCCAGCGCTACTTCGTTCGCGGCGTGGTGGTGACGGGAGTGGATAAGTAGCCTGATCGCGTGCTTCTGAGCATCCGCTCAGGCACCGGCCGCGTCAAGAGCGGGCTTCAGTTTCCGGTGGCCTCTTCGGGTTCTTTGAGAGCTGGCGACTCAGGCGACCCAGAAGTCTCGGCTGTAGAGCATCAAGAGGAGGGCGAGGAGGAGGGTGCAGCCGAGGCTCCAGGCGCGGTCAAACCATGGGCGCCGACCGATCCCAGCGAGCCAGATCGGAAGTGCGGGAACGATCGCCATGTAGCGGATCGTGCTCTGGTGATCACCGCTCAGGCCACTCGCCGCAACGAGTGCCAAGCTGAATGCGGCGATCGCGATCTGCCGCTGACGCAACAGTGCAAGCGAGGCGATCAGTGCCAGGATGATGGAGACGCGATCAAGCACATAGGTCACGAGCGCTTCACGTCCGTACTCCCACGCGTATGCGGCTCCAGTCACCCACGAAGCGATGCTATTGGTGATTGAGAGGTAGCCACGACCGAAATAGAAGTCTTGCAGGCGCGCCCACCCTTCGCCGAGCGCAGAGGTGCGCCAGAGGAGGTGTGCAACGATCGGGATCGCAATGGCGAAAAGTGGGAGTGCGGCGAGGAGGAGCGGCCGTACGCCGCGTGCCCGGACCCCGGTAAGCGCCGCGCTCGCTGCCGCACTTCCCCCTGCGTTCCACCAGATGATGGCGAGCGGTATCACCATAAGTGCGCCATGGGCACGCGTCAGCGCTGCCGCGCCAGCAAGAAGTCCGGCAGAGAGCCAGTGCCCGCGCATCGCTAGCGCCATAGAACTGAAGGCGAGGCCAATGAAGGGACCCTCCGTGTAGATCTGCGCAAAGAAGAGAGCGCCCGGAAAGATCAGTAGGTAGGTCACTGCGCGCGTGGAGAGACTGGTCGCCGCTTCATCCTCGCGGTCGCTCTTTTTGAAGCGGCTCCTCATCAGGTCATCCAGTGCAAAGAGCCCAGCGAGCGTGCCAAGCAACGTAATAATAAGTCCCGCGAGCGTTGCCGTGGCGATTGCGTTGAGACCAATCAGTGAAAGCGGTGTTGCAACGGCGCTGATCAACGCAGGGTAGAAGGGGAAGAAGGAGTAGTTGCGCGGGATCTCCCTCTTGGTGTCTGGGTCGGTCGCGGTACCAGCAATCGGATCATCGTAACCGCCAACTGCAATGCCAAGGTAGTACTCGCTATCCCAGGCGACTTGTTGATTCAAGAAGTCTTCGTTCAGATAGTCCTTGAAGAGGTTGTTGCCGAGCTCGGTCTCCCAAGAACTCCATGAGACGGCATAGTCGGGCCGAACAAGGCGAACGCGCTCGTAGCTGATCGCTTGAAATGAGATGACGATCACCGCCCAAAGCGCCCATATTGCGAGGATCCCCTTCTGATGCCGGCCGATCGTTGGCGGTCTCACGCTGGAATCTCCACGGTCTTCCCGCTTGCTGCGGATCGGTAGGCGGCCTCCATGATTGCGACCGCCGCAGGGCCACAGGTATCAAGGAGCGACGGTGCACCATTCACCACTGCGACCATGTGTGCGATCTGCGCGGCGTAGATGAGTGGATCACAGTGATCGACCTTCCTGACGACGGGTCCAGCGATCGTCTCGGCCGCTTCGTCCCCCGCACCCTTCACTACGGCGGTTGGGAAGAGGGTGGCTGTGCCGCGTTCGCCGTAGAGGCGCAGGCTCGACTCCAGGCCATCTGCGAATGGCTGCCACCAACCGGCCTCAACTTCAGACCAGCCACCAGACTCCCAATCAATACGAATGGAGGCGGTGTCTTCAACGTCGCCTTTGATGAAGCGGCGTGCCGTTCGCGCCGAGACGGCGATCGCCTTCGGTTCACCGAGGACAAAGCGCAGTGTGTCAATCGCGTGGATCCCCATGTCGGCAACTGCGCCACCGCCAGCGAGCTTCGCTTCGGTGAACCAGCCGCTTGGACCCCAGCCAACGTGTACGCCGCAGCCCCGGCTTCGGTAGATCGGGCCGATCGCTCCCGCTGCAACCTGGTCGCGCAGCCAGGTCGCCTCTTGGTCCACACGCCACATGTGCGCTGTTGCGGCGTGAAGGTTATTGGCGCGCGCGCGATCTGCGAGCGACTTCGCATCGGCGTAACTCGTGGTCATCGGCTTCTCAATGAGCAGGTGCACGCCAGTGTCGAGAAGTCGTAGCCCGACCGGTGCGTGCATCGTATTCGGTGTGCAGAGGACAGCAACGTCAAACTCGCCGCGCGCTGCCGCTGCAACAAGGCCGTCCTCACCGTCGAGCCACGGGACGTTGGCAAGCGTCGCCAGTTCGCTCGCACTGCCGCTTCGGCCGGCAACGGCGGCGAGCGTCGCCCCGTCCGTTGCGGCGATCGCGGCCGCATGGATCTTGGCGATGTACCCACCGCCGTGGATCGCGAAGCGGACGCTCTTCGTCATGCGCGGCGGCGCGTCAGCCGGCCGCCATTGTGGCGGCGACCTTCTTCAGTACGTCGGGATGGCGCTGCAACTTCAGCAGGGCTTCGACCGCCTGGTCAATCCCCTCCTTGCCGGCACGGAAGATGTTCTCGTCCAGGTAGATCTGCTCGTGCTTCGCGGCCCGATCAGCCACTGGTGTGTGCCAACTCTTCGGATCCATCTGCTTCGCGTACTGCATCGGTACGGGCATGCGTGAGAGGTGCGGCTGGAAGAGCTCGTAGTCGCTCATCGACTCGTAGCCGACCCAGCAGCCGATCCCCTCTGCATCAAGCGCCTCACAGACGGCGGCATTGCCGACGTTGCCGTAGGCGTCTGGATCGATCGCGATGATGAAGCGATAGAAGGAGAGGCGCGTGACGCGGTCGAAGACCTTCAGCGCACGGACGCCCTTCACCTTGGCGAGCTGCTCCTCCATGTAGCGGCCGTTCGCCTCGCGCTCCGCACGCTGTGCTTCAAAACGATCCATCTGCGTGTTCAGGAGCGCCGCGTGGAGCTCACCGAGTCGGAAGTTCGCGCCGAAGGTGAACTCCTTGCCGGCGTCATCCTTTGCGCGACCGCAGTCAATCAGCGAGTGTGCGCGTTGCGCCAGCGTTGCATCTTTGGTGAGGAGCGTGCCGCCCTCGCCTGCGGTGAGGATCTTGGACGACTGGTGGCTGAAGGAGCCGAAGTCGCCGACGAGGCCAACCCCTTGTCCGCCCCACTCCTTCCCCTGGCTATGCGCGCAGTCTTCAACGACGGCGAGTCCGTGCTTCTTGGCGATTGCCATGATCGCATCCATATCTGAGACAACCTGGCCGCAGTGCACCGGCATGATCGCCTTGGTGCGCGACGTGATTGCCGCCTCGACCGCCTTCGGGTCGATCGTCCACGCCTCGGGCTCGACGTCCACCACCACGGGGAGAGCGCCAGCGGCAATCGGCGCGTATCCGGTTGCGGCGAAGGTGAGCGCGGGGATGATCACCTCGTCGCCCCAGCCAATGCCGAGCGCCTTGAGGGCTACCTCCATGGTTACCGTGCCATTGACCATCAAAATTCCATGCGCGCCGGACTTCCCGCTGTTCTGGTACGCGGCGAAGGTTTCGCAGAAACGCGCGTTGTACTTCCCTGGCTCTGGGTAGCCACCCCAAACGCCGCTACGGAGGACTTCCAGCATGATCGCCTCATCCTTGCCGTCAAAGACGGGCCAGTCGGGGAACTCCCCTGATCGAACCGGAGTTCCACCCGCAATCGCCAACTGCTCGCTCATCACTCCTCCTTCTCTTCCGGAGACGCGTGCTGCGCCACCGAGAAGTCTTGGCTCAGAATACCCTCCAGGAGTATCCGAATCACCGCCTGTTGCGCGGCTTATGGGGCGCAACGGTCATCGTCTGACACCCGCAATGCTGATGCCGCGCGCGATCACCCGCTGCGCGAGCGCGAAGATGACCAGGAGCGGCGCGAGGGCGATCACCGAACCAGCGAGCAGCAGGTGCCACTGGCGG